>Ga0207683_10000219_pt1 | contig 50089 bp, 45 predicted proteins | sample KBSM73metaG_FD_184333 | JGI IMG/M metagenome (GOLD analysis project Ga0207683, IMG submission 184333) | Miscanthus rhizosphere microbial communities from Kellogg Biological Station, Michigan, USA - KBS M7-3 metaG (SPAdes) (version 2) | ecosystem: Host-associated > Plants > Roots > Rhizosphere >...
TTTCAGTCTCACGGTACCGGACAACCCGATCATCCCCTACATCGAGGGCGATGGCACGGGGTTCGACATCACGCCGGTGATGCTCAAGGTGGTGGACGCGGCGGTGGCCAAGGCCTACGCCGGCAAGCGGAAGATCCACTGGATGGAGATCTACGCCGGGGAAAAATCGACCAAGGTGTACGGTCCCGACGTCTGGCTGCCAGACGAGACGCTGACGATCCTCAAGGACTATGTAGTGTCCATCAAGGGGCCGCTGACCACGCCCGTAGGCGGCGGCATCCGCTCGCTCAATGTGGCGCTCCGGCAGCAGCTCGATCTTTACGTCTGCCTGCGCCCCGTCCGTTATTTCAAGGGCGTGCCGTCGCCAGTGAAGGAGCCCGAGAAGACCGACATGGTCATCTTCCGTGAGAATTCTGAGGACATCTACGCCGGTATCGAATGGGAGGCCGAATCCCCGCAGGCGAAAAAGCTCATCGACTTCCTGATCAAGGAGATGGGTGTCAAGAAGATCCGGTTCCCGGACACGTCCGGCATCGGCGTCAAACCGGTGTCGCGCGAAGGCACCGAGCGCCTGATGCGCAAGGCAGTCCAGTACGCGATCGACAACGACCGCAAGTCGGTATCGATCGTGCACAAGGGCAACATCATGAAGTTCACCGAAGGCGGCTTCCGCGACTGGGCGTACGCGCTGGCGCAGAAGGAATTCGGCGCCAAGCTGGTCGACGGCGGCCCGTGGTGCTCGTTCAAGAATCCGAAGACCGGCCGCGAGATCGTGGTCAAGGACGTGATCGCCGACGCCTTCCTGCAGCAGATCCTTCTGCGGCCGGCCGAGTACGACGTCATCGCGACGCTCAACCTCAACGGTGACTACGTTTCGGACGCGCTCGCGGCACAGGTCGGCGGAATCGGCATCGCGCCGGGGGCGAATCTTTCCGACACGGTCGCCATGTTCGAGGCCACGCACGGAACGGCGCCGAAGTATGCCGGCAAGGACTACGTGAATCCGGGATCGGAAATCCTGTCGGCGCAGATGATGCTGGTGCACATGGGCTGGAAGGAAGCCGCGGCGCTGATCGAGGTCAGCCTCGAGAAATCCATCCTCGACAAGGTTGTGACCTACGACTTTGCGCGCCTGATGCCCGGCGCCACGCAGGTGTCGTGTTCCGGCTTTGGCCAGGCGATGATCGACCGGATGTAGGACCGCTCGAAGCTGTTGCAAAAAAGCCCGCCGACCAGCGGGCTTTTTGCTTAGGGAACAACCGACGAGCGGTTGCTGCCGGCACGGGAAGCATCCCCGCACAATGTAGGGGCAATCCGTCGATTGTCGGGCGGGGTTTGCATTCGGTCAAGATCATCTCCACATCTACGCTCTCCTACTTGATAAAACCGTTGCAATCATCAAACATTGACCCCAAATTGATCCGGAGTATCGTAGAAGGACATGTCCAACCAGGAACAGCACGGCACCGTACTCGAGGCGCTGAATGTCAAGGTCAAGCCGCCACCGCTGTTCAAGGTGTTGTTGCTGAACGACGACTACACGCCAATGGACTTCGTGGTCGTCGTCCTGCAAACTGTATTTGCCATGAGTCGGGAAAAGGCCACGCAAGTCATGCTGCAGGTACATCGGGAGGGGATGGGCGTCTGCGGCACCTATACGCGCGAAGTGGCCACCGCGAAGGTCGAACAGGTGGTCAACATCGCGCGCAAGCACCAGCATCCATTGCAGTGCACGATGGAGGAGGCATAAGCGTTAAGTGGTCGTTCAGGGTCGGGAATCGTCCCGGCCGAGATCGAATGGCGTGAAGGAAGGTCGATGATTGCGCAGGAACTGGAAGTCTCCCTCCACATGGCCTTTGTCGAGGCCAGGCAGAAGCAGCACGAGTTCATCACCGTCGAGCACCTGCTGCTCGCGATGCTGGACAACCCGTCCGCGGCCGAGGTCCTGAAGGCCTGCGGCGTGGACTTAGACGAGCTCCGCGGCGTGCTGTCCGACTTCATCCAGGAACACACGCCGCGCCTGGCGCCGCATTCCGACGCCGACACGCAGCCCACGCAGGGCTTCCAGCGTGTGATCCAGCGCGCGATCCTGCACGTCCAGTCTTCGGGCAAGAAGGAAGTCACCGGCGCCAACGTGCTGGTCGCGATCTTCGGCGAAAAGGAATCGCACGCCGTCTATTTCCTGAACCAGCGCGGAGTTACACGGCTGGATGTCGTCAACTACATCGCGCACGGCATCACCAAGACGCCGCAGCAGAAGCAGGACAAGCAGGAGCCCAAGGGCACCGACGAGGAAAACGGCGGTGAAACGCAGGGTGCGCTCGACGCGTACACGGTCAACCTGATCGCGCTCGCCAAGTCGGGAAAAATCGATCCGCTGATCGGCCGCGAGCACGAGCTGGAGCGCGTCATCCAGGTGCTGTGCCGCCGGCGCAAGAACAATCCGTTGCTGGTCGGCGAAGCGGGCGTGGGCAAGACGGCCATCGCGGAAGGACTCGCGCGCCGCATCAACGAGGGCGACGTGCCGGAATTGCTCAAGGAGTACCAGGTCTATTCGCTCGACATGGGCGCGCTGCTGGCCGGCACCAAGTACCGGGGCGACTTCGAGCAGCGCCTGAAGGCGGTGCTGAAGCAGCTTGCCGATAACCCCAAGTCGATCCTGTTCATTGACGAGATCCACACGATCATCGGCGCCGGCGCCGCGTCGGGCGGCACGCTTGACGCGTCGAACCTGCTCAAACCCGCGCTGTCGACGGGCGCGTTGAAGTGCATCGGCGCCACTACGTATGGCGAGTATCGGCAGATTTTCGAAAAGGACCACGCGCTGTCGCGGCGGTTCCAGAAGGTCGACGTGCCTGAGCCTTCGATCGCGGAGACCATCGAGATCCTGAAGGGACTCAAGACTCGCTTCGAGCAGCATCACGGCGTCAAGTACGCGCCCGCAGCGCTGACCAGCGCCGCCGAACTGGCCGCGCGCTTCATCAACGACCGGCACCTGCCCGACAAGGCGATCGACGTGATCGACGAGGCGGGCGCCGCGCAGAAGATCCTGCCCAAGTCGAAACAGAAGAAGGTGATCGGCAAGGCGGAGGTCGAGGAGATCGTCGCCAAGATCGCGCGCATCCCGGCGAGGAACGTTTCGTCGGACGACCGCAATGCGCTGAAGACGCTCGACCGCGACCTGAAGAATGTCGTGTTCGGCCAGAACAAGGCCATCGATGCGCTGGTGTCGGCCATTCGCATGGCGCGGTCGGGACTGGGCAACCCGCGCAAGCCGATCGGCAACTTCCTGTTCAGCGGGCCGACGGGTGTCGGCAAGACCGAGGTCGCGCGGCAGCTGGCCTATTGCCTGGGCGTCGAGTTGCTTCGCTACGACATGTCGGAGTACATGGAGCGCCACGCGGTGTCGCGGTTGATCGGCGCGCCTCCGGGCTATATCGGCTTCGACCAGGGCGGACAGCTCACGGAAGCCGTCACCAAGCATCCCTACAGCGTGGTGCTGCTCGACGAGATCGAGAAGGCGCACCCGGATGTGTTCAACATCCTGCTGCAGGTGATGGACCACGGGACGCTGACCGACAACAACGGGCGCAAGGCCGACTTCCGCAACGTGATCGTGATCATGACGACGAATGCGGGCGCAAGCGAACTGGCCAAGGGCTCGATCGGCTTCACGCAGACGAAACAGGCGGGCGACGAGTCGGGAGAGATCAAGCGCATGTTCACGCCGGAGTTCCGCAACCGGCTGGATGCGACCATCTCGTTCGGCTCGCTGGACCACGACGTCATCCTGCGCGTCGTCGACAAGTTCCTGCTCGAGCTCGAGGCCCAGCTACACGAGAAGAAGGTCGACGCATCGTTCACGCCGGAGTTGAAGGAATTCCTGGCCAAGAAGGGCTTCGATCCGCACATGGGCGCGCGGCCGATGGCGCGCCTGATCCAGGACACTATCCGCAAGGCCTTGGCGGAGGAACTGCTGTTCGGCCGGCTGACCGGCGGCGGCAAGGTGACGATCGACATGGGTGCTGACGACAAGGTCAAGCTCGTGTTCGAGGAGGCACCCGAGGAGGCTCCCGTCGTTTAACTGCGACGGATAACCAAGTGCGAGAACGGCGCCCGTGAGGCGCCGTTCTTGTTTCAATGCCCGGAAAGCGCGGCGCAACAGCCTCCGGTGCTTCTCGCAATCCCCCAGCCTCCACGTCTTTAGTGCTTGATGAAAGGCACCGTGTCGGCCGCGTGTTTTTTCTGTTGCTTGAGCGTCTTCTTTTCCTTTGCCGTGTGCTGCGGCTGCTTCTTGCTTGTCTTCGGGGGCTGATGGGACATGTTCGCTCCTTTGGTTCGCCGGGTCTAAAGAGACCCCGGCGCTAAACGCGCTCCGCGTCGTACAGGCCGGCCAAGTATGACTCAAGCGTTGCCCGTGGAACGAACCGGGATCCCCTATATCGAGCAATCGTCGCAGTAACGTTGCGGACCTCACGGTCGCTTGGCGGTCGAGAATGCGCCTTCAGATAGCGATAGGTGAATTCGAGGACCGCGCCGCCGCTTTCCATGTCGATCGTGTGAGCCGGCGCGAAAGGCGAACGATTCGCCCTGTTCCCTGCATTTCGGTAAGGCTTGTTCAGCGGATTTGGCACTCGGTGCGCTCCGTTTCGCGCCCGGCGGGGCGACAAAGGCCGAGTGAACAATGACCGGTCTACACTTGATCGTCTGTGCGGCAGCCAACATAGCAGGTGACGCTACGCGTCCTAAGCCCGCCCGTGGCAAGCAGCGAGATGTCCGCCTCAACAGGCGATCGCCGTGGTCCCGGATTGCTGCGACCGGGGCGACTGCTCCGAGTCGTATCGGGGCCCATTGCTTTAGACTTGCGCGAACCGCAACGTGCGTTCCAACCGGCGCCGCGAGATTGCCAACACTGCCGCCGCCGAGAGAAACAGCAACAGCCCATCCGGTTCTGGGACGTCGACTGCCTGCAGCGCCAACGAGAAGTGCTCGTTGCCCCCGGCACTATCGTGCGCTTTCACAGCGATGAGATTGTCCCCCGGTTGCAGATAGGCGAGGATGTCGGTCACGGGATAGAAAGTCGCCTGTCCATCCGTGTCGTCGAAAACCAATGAGCCGTTGATATAGATTTGCACGTCGTCATCGACGACGTTGCTGAAGTCGTTAGGAATGTTCGATCCGAACCACGCAGCAATGGGCAGGGCGGAGAGGAAGAATTGTTTGCGGAAGTAGGCTGGTGTTTGGCCGATTCCCTCGTCGTCAGCCCAAACATTGTTGTGCAGCGTGGCTCCGTACCCCGATTCATCCCGCGCCACGGGGGTTCGCCATCCGGCAGCATCGGAATCGTCGTACGCGGGGCTGGTGTTCCAACCGACGTTGGCAGCCTCCCAGTCCAGGCCCACTGCCGTAATCGGCAACCCCTCCAAATTGCCGACGGGAGCAATGACGCGCCACCCATCGGCTGGATCGGCGCTAGTCAATATGGCAGTCGCCGCGGCTTGAAATGACGCGACGGAAAGCAAGAGCGCCGACGTCGCACGCAAGGTGATGCGAGCAAGAAACTGACTCATCATCGAACTCCCCTAGCGTCGCATTCGCAAGCCCGTGGCGGGCAAACGAATCTCCCCGAACGACAGACAGGCATTTCGTATGCCACATGGCAAATGTACTGAACATTCATGCGCTTGACGTAGAGGGCGTTTGCGGCCCGTAAAGTACCTCGACAGTGGGCGCGGCCCTCGCCTACCTCACCAGGCGACCGCCATCGATCGGCAACACGTGTCCGGTGGTGAAGGACGCCGCTTTCGAGCACAGCCAGATCACCGCTTCCGCCACTTCCTCCGGCTTGCCGACGCGCCCCATCGGGTGCATCGCCGTAACCTGTGCGCCGAGCGCCTCATCGTGGAAGAACGCGCGCTGCGTCATGTCTGTGCGGATCACCGCGGGCGCGACGGCATTGATGCGGATATCCTGCGCCGCGTATTCGATTGCGGCCGCGCGCGTGAGACCGACCACGCCATGCTTGCTCGCGAAGTATGCGGTTCCGACCCGCCCGCCGGTGAGGCCCGCCACCGAGGCCATGTTGACGATCGCGCCCTTGGTCTCGAGGATGTGCGGAATCTCGTGTTTCATGCACAGGAACACCGCCGTCAAATTGACCGCGATCACCTCGTCCCACGTCGCCTCGGACAATTCCGCCAACGGAACGAAGGGGTCGCCCTCGATGCCGGCATTGTTGAACGCATAGTCAAGCTTGCCGAAGTGCTCGACGGTGCGGGCAACCAGCGCCGCAATCTCCGCCGGCTTCTTCATGTCGGTGCGGACGAATAGCGCTTGGCCGCCGGCGGCCTCGATGAGGTGCACTGTTTCCTCCGACTGATCGGTTCGCCGGCTGGCCACCACGACCTTGGCGCCGTCGCGCGCGAACGCAAGCGCGGTGGCGCGGCCGATGCCGGAACTTCCTCCCGTAACGAGCGCGACGTCGCCCTTGAACTTCGAGTGCATTGAATTCCTCCCCATCAGCGCATGTCTCGACCGCGCCGAAAAAAATTCAACGGCGATTTTATTCGCTGCCGTTTCCGCCTTCCGGTGCGCTAAGCCAACGTATCCGCCCAGATGTTGCGCGCCCACGCGAACGCGTAGCTCCCCTCGAGTTCGCTCATCGCCGTCGAAACGCCGCCGGCACCCGCTACCGGGACCACCGTCTTCTTGTCCTTGTCCCATTGGTGCACCGAACAGACGTGGACCGAATCCTTGTCCGTGATCATGCTGTAGCAGGTGTTGTTGAGCACCGGCGTCGGATTCGGCGGCTGTCCGGCCAGCAGTGCGACAACGGCTGCGGCGCAGACCTTGGCATGCTGGTTCGCCATGTGGCCGGACTTGGGCATTCCCATCGCGACCTGGATCGCATCGCCGAGCACGTGGATGTTCCTGACCTTCACCGATTCGAAGGTCTGGAAGTCGACGTCGCACCAGCGGTCGTTGGCGGTGACCACGCCCGCCGACCGCGCGATCGCGCTCGCGCGCTGCGGCGGCAGGACGTTCAGCACGTCGGCTTTGACGTCGTCGTTGACTTCGAACTTCGCGGTTCGGGACGCGACGTCGACATCGGTGAGCACGTGATTCGCGCGGTACTCGACGATGCCCTTGAACTCGTCAGCCCACGCCTTCTTGAACAGCGGTCCCTTCGACGTCACGTCGCCGTTGCCATCCAGGACCAGCACCTTCGACCTGGGCTTCGCGCGCTTGAAATACCACGCGACCTGGCAGGCACGCTCGTAAGGTCCCGGTGGACAGCGGTACGGCGCAACCGGTATCGACAGCACATAGACGCCGCCATCCGGCATCGCCTCGAGCTGCCTGCGCAACGCCAAGGTTTGCGCACCGGCCTTCCATGCATGCAGCACCTTCGATTGCGCGTCGGCATTGTTGAGCGCTGGAACCTTGTCCCACATGAATTCGATCCCCGGCGACAGGATCAGGCGATCGTACGAGAGGTCGCCGCCGCCCGAGAGTTTGACCGTGCGCTTGTCGGTGTCGACGGCTATCGCCATATCGCGAATGACTTTCACGCCATGACGGCGCGTGAGGTTGTCATAGCTGACGGTGAGGAACGCCATGTCCTTGCTGCCGCCGAGGACCAGATTCGACATAGGACACGAAATGAATTCCGGAGCGGGTTCGACGAGCGTGACGTCGATGCCGCCATTGCTCCACATGCGGATGTATTTCGCCGCGGTCGCGCCGCCGTAGCCACCGCCGACGACAACGACCTTTCCCGACGTGCCGCCACTCGGCGTCGCGCAGGCGGACAACGCCAGCGCTGCCGCACTGCCGCAGCCTGCGGCCGCCGACTTCAGGAAATCCCGACGACCCCAAGTCATGGTCGGACCGCTGCGAAGGCGGCTCATTTCGGGGCCTTCTGTTCCGAGAACCAGCCGGCGATGAGCGCGAGTTGCTCGTCCGTATAGCCCTTGGACAGTTGGTGCATGATCGACGCGGGCCTGGCTCCGGTCTTGAATTCCTGCAACTTGCTGATCATGGTTGCCTTCGCCATGCCGGCAAGGGATTCGATGCCGCCCTGGCTGACGCCTTGGGTGCCATGGCAGTTCGCGCACGTCGCGGCGAGATTGCGGGCGAGATTGGGATCGGTGGTCTGCGCCGCCGCGGTCGCGACGGCCAGCATCGTCAGCACGGCCAAGCCGATGTGCAACATGCGCATGATGGATCCTCCTCGATGCCATGCGGGTGACGACGCGCGCAGCGCGCCGCGTGAAACCGTATGTACTGATGCGGCGTCATGGCGCACGACCTGCAATAGGATAATTGTGTTCTGCCTGGCATGGGACGCATCGGCCTGCGGGCCATTCACGCGAAGCGATTCCGGTCCGGCGTTTCGCCATCCGTTACCCGGTTCGCGCCCGCCCGGTCCACAGAATTGGAATTCGTTTTCAGCAGGCCTCGGCCACGGCGCCACGCGCCGTAATCGTTGCGAAATCCGGTATACAAGTTATATCAACGAGTTGAGTCAATATTGCTGCAGTGCGCTGCCATTCGGGCCGCACTGATCGAGTGCAACGCAGCAACAAGCGCGCGAAATATCGATCTATTTGTTCCGCCAGACGGAAATAGTTTTTAAGTGATTGATAAATAGCGCTAAATATCATGATGCGTTGCGCAAATTTTGCTTGAAACCTGTCCGTCACTTTGTTAACGTGAAGTTGTCACGAGTCGCGCTCCGCAGCATCACGCGGGACGCGGCGAAGAGGGGTGTGGTTCACCCATCCATGCCCGCCCGACCGCCAGAGCGATCCTCGACGGTCCGTGCAGCGAGGCTTCCTGCGGCGATGGTCGCTGGAGGTCTTTGCAACGCAGGTGCCCCTTCGCGCGATGCGCGTACGGGGTGCCGCTGACCAACGTGCCGTCGCGTTCGCGGCGGCGTGGCCGACACGAGATGGGAGCACGCATGAACTACGACCTCGAAGCAGCAAGGCTGAAGAAAGACTGGGCGGAAAATCCCCGCTGGAAGGGCATCAAGCGCGGGTTTTCGGCGGAAGACGTCGTCCGGCTGCGCGGATCGGTTCACATCGAGCACACGCTGGCGCGCCGCGGCGCCGAGAAGCTGTGGAAACTCATCAACGACGAACCGTTCGTGAATTCGCTGGGCGCCATGACCGGCAACCAGGCAATGCAACAGGTGAAGGCCGGCCTGAAGGCCATCTACCTCTCCGGGTGGCAGGTCGCCGCCGACGCGAACATCGCCGGGGAAATGTACCCGGACCAGTCGCTGTACCCGGTCAATTCGGTCCCGAACGTGGTGAAGCGCATCAACAACACGTTTGCACGCGCCGACCAGATCCAGCACATGGAAGGCACCGGCGACGTTGATTTCTTCGCGCCGATCGTCGCCGACGCCGAGGCCGGTTTCGGCGGCGTGCTCAATGCGTTCGAGCTGATGAAGGCGATGATCGAGGCCGGCGCCGCCGGCGTCCACTTCGAGGATCAGCTGGCGTCGGTCAAGAAGTGCGGCCACATGGGCGGCAAGGTGCTCGTTCCCACGCGCGAAGCGGTCGACAAGCTGGTCGCGGCGCGGCTTGCAGCTGACTGCATGGGCGTGCCGACGATCCTGTTGGCGCGCACCGATGCCGAGGCAGCCGACCTCGTGACGTCGGACATCGACGACAACGACAAGCCGTTCCTTACCGGCGAGAGGACCATCGAGGGCTTCTACAAGACCCGCAACGGACTCGACCAAGCGGTTTCGCGCGGCTTGGCGTACGCGGCCTACGCCGATCTGATCTGGTGCGAGACGGGCAAGCCCGATCTCGACTTCGCGAAGGCGTTTGCCGAAGCCATTCAGGCCAAGTATCCGGGCAAGATGCTTGCGTACAACTGCTCGCCGTCGTTCAACTGGAAGAAGAACCTCGACGACGCGACCGTCGCCAAGTTCCAGCGCGAGCTGGGCGCGATGGGCTACAAGTTCCAGTTCATCACGCTGGCGGGCTTCCACAGCCTCAACTACTCGATGTTCAACCTTGCCCACGGCTACGCGCACGAGCACATGACGGCGTTCGTCGAGTTGCAGGAGGCCGAGTTCGCGGCGATGAGCAAGGGATTCACGGCGATCAAGCACCAGCGTGAAGTCGGCACGAGCTACTTCGACGCGGTCACCACGACGATCCAGGGTAGCCAGGCATCGACTACCGCGCTCAAGAACTCGACCGAGGACGAGCAGTTCTTCGAGAAGCCCAAGACGGAACTGCACGTCGCCAACGGCTAAGAGCTACCGCAGCACCGCTACAACTGCGCCGCGCCATCCCGTCCGGGGTGGCGCGGCGTTGTCCATTGAAGCCCGTCCTCGCGGCTCCTTTGTGCCAGACTCCCCGGTCAACCGAACTACCGTCGCCGAAGCCGGTCGGATACAACATGGCAACCATCGCATCCTCCGACCCCCGAACCCCGGAAAACGCGGAAGCCCCCCGCGGCGTGCGCGCGTTCTTCGCGCTTTCACCCGACGCCGAAGTCCGCGAATCCCTGGCGGCGCTCGGCCGCGACGTCGCTCGTCGCTGCCGGGGGCGGGCCGTGTCCCCGGAGAATGCGCACCTGACTCTTGCCTTTGTCGGCGACATCGACAAATCCGCATTACCGGTGCTGCAGAGCGTCGGTGACGGCGTGCCCAAGTCGGGATTCGATGTGAATTTCGATTCTCTCGGCGCTTGGCGGGCCTCGGGAGTCGCGTGGATCGCGCCGTCGGTCTTGCCTCCGGCATTGCAGAGGTTGCATGCGGCGCTTGCCAAGTCTCTCGCGGACGCCGGTTTCACGCTCGAGACGAGGCCATTCCGGCCCCATGTCACGCTCGCCCGCCGCTGCCTGCAGCCTTTGCCGCGCGCGCGCAGCGCGCCCATCGTCTGGCGCGCAGACAAGCTGCACCTGGTCGGTTCGGAATTGCGGGCGGATGGGCCCGTGTATCGCGACCTCGCGTCCTGGGATTTGGCGGCGCGTTAAGTCGCGCCACCGCGAGCGCGCCTGGACTAGTCCCCGCGTTCGACCGGCAGCGCCGGATCGGCCGACCACTCGCTCCAGGATCCCGGATACAGGCGCGTCCCCGGCAACCCGGCGAGCTCCATCGCGAGAATATTGTGGCAGGCGGAGACGCCCGAGCCACAGCTATGAACGACCGTCTCGTGCGACGCGCCATCGAGCAACGCCGTGAATTCGGCGCGCAGGAACGATGGGTGCTTGAACGTACCGTCGGCCTCGAGGTTCAGCGGGAAAGGCCGGTTGTGCGCGCCGGGTATGTGGCCGGCGACGGGACCGAAGGGCTCGACTTCGCCGCGAAAACGCTCCGGCGACCGGGCATCGATCAGGAACAGCGTGTTGCGATGGAGGCTTGCGCGCACGCCCGACGCATTCAGCGTCGGTGTCACTCGCCGGATACCGAAATTCGCGGGTCGCGCTTCCGGCACATCGGCATTCACCGTGCGACCTTCCTTCACCCACTTGGCGAAGCCGCCGTCGAGAACGGCGACGGCGTCGTGACCGAGCCAGCGCAGCATCCACCATAGCCGCGCCGCATACACGCCGTTGCCCTGGTCGTATGCGACGACCTGTTTTGTCTCATCGATGCCAAGACGCGAGAACAGCGCGGCGGCCGCTTCGGGCGCGGGTAGAGGATGGCGACCGTTGCGGCCGGTCTTAGCTCCGGACAATTCCCGGTCGACGTGGACAAATTGCGCGCCCGGCACGTGAGCCTTCGCGTACTCGGCCTCGCCCCAGGTGTCCTGCTGCACCAGGTCGTGGCGGACGTCAAAGATGACGATGTCCGGCCGAGCGATCGCGTCGGCCAGCTCGGCGGTGGAAATCAGCGTGGTGAACAAGTGCGAATCCTCTGGTCACCCGCGCACCGGCGCGCAGCGAAGTTACAAATGCGCGATGTGCGCTTCCATTTCACGGCGGTAGAATTCGTGGAAGTGCTGCATGCCGTCTTCCATCGGCGACTGATAGGGACCGATCTCGCTCCTGCCGGACCGGTACAGCGCGAGCCGCCCCGCATCCATCCGTTCGGCGATCTCATCGTCTTCCCTGGCCGTCTCCATGTACGCGGCCTGTTCGGCCTCGACGAATTCACGCTCGAACAGCGCGATCTCCTCCGGGTAGTAGAACTCGACGACGTTCATCGTCTTGTCCACGCCTTGCGGGATGAGGGTGCTGATGACGAGCACATGCGGATACCACTCCAGCATGATGTTCGGATAGTACGTGAGCCAGACTGCGCCGTGCTGCGGAATCTCGCCGCGATAGAAATCCAGCACGGCCTTGTGCCAGCGCTCGTAGGTCCGCGATCCGGGCTTGGACAGGCTGTTGTTGATACCGACCGTCTGTACCGAGTACCAGTCGCCGAATTCCCACTTCAGATCATCGCAGGTGACGAACTGGCCCAGGCCGGGATGGAACGGCCCGACGTGGTAGTCCTCGAGATAGACCTCGATGAAAGATTTCCAGTTGTAATTGCATTGGTGCATCTCGACGCGGTCGAGCATGTAGCCCGAGAAGTCGAAATGCTTCACGCCCAATGCGGCCAGGTCCTGCGCGACGTTGCGCGGACCGTCGAACAGCAGGCCGTTCCAGTGCTGCATCGGCGTGCGGCCCAAATTCAGGCAAGGCTTGTCGGGGAAATGCGGCGCGCCCAGCAGCTCGCCCTTCAGATCGTACGTCCAGCGGTGCAGCGGGCACACGATGTTGCGTGTGTTGCCGCGCCCGTTGTACATGAGCGCCTGGCGATGCCGGCAGATGTTGGAAAGCAGTTCGACGCCGTTCGCGTTGCGCACGAGCAGTTGCGCCTCGCCACGCGCGGCGAGCGCCTGGAAGTCGCCGACGTTCGGCACCATGAATTCGTGACCCACATAGCCTGGCCCGCGGGCGAGCAGAAGCTGCTGCTCGACTTCCAGCACACGGGGATCGCAATACCAGGAAACGGGGAACTGCGTGCTGGCCTGACGCAAGCGTCCGGCCGTTGCGAGGTCCGACATACGGGCCAACCCTTTCGCGAAATTCGGTTGCTAGCAACCAACCCAACCCAACAACCCGGGACGACGGCTTTCGAAAAACTGCGGGCTTCACTGAAAAAGCCGCCCCGGACCGCTTTGCTAAGTCGGCCGCGCGAAAGGTGAATTCGCTCTGGCCGCGTCGTCAAAAGATGTTAGTATATTGTGCTTTACGTAAACAGGTCAAGACCTTAGCGCGTTTTTCGCGGCGTCCAATCCATGTCCAAGACTGCCGACTCGCCCCAGACCTTCGAAGCCGCGCTCGCCGAGCTGGAAGAGATCGTCGCGCGAATGGAGAGTGGCCAGCTTCCGCTCAAGGAGTCGTTGACGGCGTACAAGCGGGGCGCCGAGTTGCTGACGCTTTGCCAGGCGTCGCTCAAGGACGCGCAGCAGCAGGTCGAAGTCCTCGAGCAGGGCGTGCTGAAGGCCTTCGCTACGGAAGGCGATGCCGATGCATCCTGACCTTGCGTTTCCGGTCTGGACCGGGGAGCGGCAACGCCGCATCGAGGACGTTCTCGACCGCGCGCTGCCCCGCGCCGACGCGCTGCCCGTCCGACTGCACGAGGCCATGCGCTACGCCGTGCTCGGCGGAGGCAAGCGCATCCGCCCGTTGCTGGCTTATGCCGCCGGCGAGTTCGCAGATGCCGATCCAGCCGTTGTGGATGCGCCGGCCGCCGCCGTCGAACTGATTCACGCCTATTCGCTCGTCCACGACGACCTGCCGTGCATGGACAACGACACGCTGCGGCGCGGCAAGCCCACGTGCCACGTCGCGTTCGGCGAAGCCGAAGCGTTGCTTGCCGGCGACGCGCTGCAGTCGCTTGCGTTCGGCCTGCTGGGTGGAAGCGCGATGCGCTCATCAGGTGCAGCGTGCGCGATGCTCGCGACCGCGGCAGGCGCGCCCGGAATGGCGGGGGGCCAGGCGATCGACCTCGCGAGTTCAGGCACCGCGCTGGCGTTGCCCGAGCTGCAGACGATGCACCGCATGAAGACGGGCGCGCTCATACGCGCAGCGGTGCAGTTGGGCGCCGCGTGCGGACGACCGCTGACGGAGGATGAACGGTCGGCGCTGGATGTTTACGCCCGGGCGGCGGGCCTCGCGTTCCAGGTCGTCGACGACGTCCTCGATGTCGAGGGAACGGACGCCGCGCTGGGCAAGACCGCCGGGAAGGACGCGGCGCAGCAGAAACCGACCTACGTATCGCTGCTGGGATTGGAGCCGGCAAGACAGCACGCGGAAGCGTTGCGCGCGGAAGCTGGTCGCGCTCTGGCGCCGTTTCGCGGCAGCGCCCGCCGCCTGCTGGAACTTGCCGACTGGATCGTGCAGCGCAACCATTGATGCCGACTTCCATGTATCCGTTGCTCGAACGCATCGACAAACCGGCAGACCTGCGCGCACTAGACCGGGGCGAACTGCGCGACCTGTCGCGCGAGCTGCGCGCGTTCCTGCTCGCCAGCGTCGCGCAGACGGGTGGGCACCTGTCGTCGAACCTGGGCACGGTCGAGCTGACGGTGGCGCTGCATTACACGTTCAACACACCGCACGACCGCATCGTGTGGGACGTCGGCCACCAGACCTACGCGCACAAGATCCTGACCGGCCGGCGCCAGGCCATGGCGAAATTGCGCCAGGCGGACGGCCCCTCGGGGTTTCCGCGCCGCGTGGAAAGCGAATACGACACATTCGGCACCGCGCATTCGTCGACGTCGATTTCCGCGGCGCTGGGGATGGCGGTCGCGGCGAGACTCAAAGGGGAGGACCGGCGCGCGATTGCCGTGATCGGCGACGGCGCGATGAGCGCAGGCATGGCGTTCGAGGCGCTGAACAACGCCGGCATCAGCGGCACCGACCTGCTGGTGATCCTGAACGACAACGACATGTCGATCAGCGAGCCGGTCGGCGCGCTCGACCAGTATCTGGCCAAGGTCCTGTCGTCACGGCTGTACAACACGGTGCGACGCAGCGGCAAGGAGATGCTGGCCAAGCTGCCGTCGCCGGTGCACGAAATCGCCCGGCGCGCGGAGGAGCACGTCAAGGGGATGGTGCTTCCCGGCACGTTGTTCGAGGAATTCGGCTTCAACTACATCGGCCCGATCGATGGCCACGACGTGGACGCGCTGGTGAAGACGCTCGCCAATGTCCGCGAACTCAAAGGGCCGCAATTCCTGCACGTCGTCACGCGCAAAGGCTATGGCTATCCGAAAGCGGAGGAGGATCCGATCCTCTATCACGGCGTGGCGAAGTTCGATCCGGCCGTCGGCTACAACCTCAAGCCTTCGTCCAAGCCGAGCTACACGCAGGTGTTCGGCGACTGGCTGTGCGACATGGCGGCGAAGGACTCGCGCATCGTCGGCATTACCCCCGCGATGCGCGAAGGCTCGGGGCTGGTGCGCTTTTCGCAGGAGTTTCCGCAGCGCTATTTCGACGTCGGCATCGCGGAACAGCACGCGGTCACCTTCGCGGGCGGCCTGGCATGCGAGGGCATGAAGCCCATCGTGGCCATCTATTCGACGTTCCTGCAGCGCGCGTATGACCAGGCGATTCACGACATCGCGCTGCAGAACCTGCCGGTGGTCTTCGCGATCGACCGGGCGGGTGTCGTCGGCGCCGACGGCGCGACGCACATCGGCGCGTTCGACCTGTCTTACCTGCGTTGCCTGCCGAACATGACGGTGATGGCGCCGTCGGACGAAAACGAATGCCGCCAGATGCTCTACACCGGCTGCACGCTCGATTCTCCTACCGCCATTCGCTATCCTCGCGGCAGCGGGCCGGGTGCCGTCATCGAAACCGAGATGCGCGCGCTTCCCATCGGCCGTGGCGAGTTGCGGCGCGAGGGGAAGCGCCGGCCGCACCGCGTCGCGATCCTCGCGTTCGGGTCGATGCTGCATCCGGCGCTGGCGGCGGCGGAGATGCTGGATGCGACCGTCGCCAACATGCGCTTCGTCAAGCCGCTCGACGCGGAACTCATCCTGAAGCTGGCGCGCGAGCACGACGCGCTGGTCACGGTCGAGGAGAACGTCGTCGCGGGCGGCGCCGGCAGCGGCGTGTCGGAACTGCTCGCGGCCGATGGCATCACCATGCCGACGCTGCACCTTGGATTGCCGGACCGGTTCATCGATCACGGCGACCCGGCGATACTGCTCGCGCAGGTCGGGCTGGACGGCAAGGGCATCGCCGCCTCGATCGAAGCGCATTTCGGGCAGCACAAGACTGAGCCGCGGGTCAAACCGGCGGCCTAGCGCAAGCCGTTACAATGCCGGAACCATGAACCGTCCCGAACAACCCGACCAACTGATGCCGATTGCCGACGTGCAATCGGAGACGGACGAGCGTCATCTGGCGATCGACCAGGTCGGCATCAAAGGCATCAAGTTCCCACTCGCATTTGCCGACAAGGACGGCGTCGCGCAGCCCACGGTGGCCCTGTGCAACGTGTACGTCGCGTTGGCCGAGGACCGCAAAGGCACGCACATGTCGCGGCTGGTCATGCTGCTCGAGGAACGGGCAGGTGCGGCACCGCTGTCGGTGGCCGGGTTGCGCGCGATGCTCGACGACCTCGTCGTGCGCCTCGATGCGCCCGCGGGGCGGATCGAGCTCGCCTTTCCGTACTTCGTGCGCAAGATCGCGCCGGTGTCGGGAATCGCCAGCACGATGGACTATGAGGTAAGGCTCGTCGGCGAACTGAAAGACGGGCGATATACGATAACCATCTCCGTGGCCGCGCCGGTCATGTCGCTATGCCCGGCGTCCAAGGAAATTTCGGACTACGGCGCGCACAATCAGCGTTCCACGATCACCATCACGGTGCGGCCCATGCAGGCGGTGTTCGTCCACGAGCTCCTGCGCATCGCGGAGGAAGAGGCGTCGTGCGAGCTGTATGGCATCCTCAAGCGCGCCGACGAGAAATACGTCACCGAGCGCGCCTATGACAACCCGCGGTTTGTCGAGGATCTCGTGCGCGGCGTCGCGGCGCGGCTCTCCGCCGACCCGCGCTTCGACGCATTTCAAGTCGAGGCCGAGAACTTCGAGTCGATCCACAATCACAGCGCATACGCGCGCATTGCGCGCGGCATGTAGTCGTCACTCGTCGCGGCGGGCCAGCGATTCGTCCATCCCCGCCGCCGCTCGTCCGACCTAAGGCCATCGCACGCCGGCAGCGCGACTACAATTCGCCGTGACCCGCGGCCCTGTCCCGGGAACCTACGCCCCCGCATCGCATGCCACGCTCGCTGAAAGCCCGCTACGACGCGTTCGCCGAACGCATCCTCGCTTCGCTCTCGGAAATCGAGCGGCGCGAAGTGCGCACCTTCGACCAGTGGCTGTATCAGGGCGGCGGGTGGACCTGGGTGGCCGGTGCGGTCCTGGTGACGACGGGCTTCGCGTGGATCGCGTCGCGTCTGCCCTGGAACATGTCATTCCTCGAGGCAGCGTTCCTGTTCAACGCCTTTGTCTTCGTCACGCTCTTCGCGGGCCTGTCGGCGTGGTTCGGTTACCGCAGGTACAGCGGCAAGGCGTTCCGGATGGTGGTGTTGAGTCCGCTGCTGGCGCTGCTTGGCGCGTTCATCGGCGCCAGCATTGCCGGCCTCATCAAGGGCGTCAATCCCTTCGACTGGCTCCACGACAGCGCGACGCTTCGGCACATCGTGACCGGCGCGCTGGTGCTGGGATTCGTGTACACGATATTGGTCGCGCTCATCGCGAACCTGCGCAACCGCGAATACCGCGCCCTCGCCGCCAATCTCGAGGCGGAAGCGCGCCAGAGCGAACTGTCACGGCAACTCGCGGAATCGAAGCTGAAGCTGCTGCAACTGCAGATCGAACCGCATTTCCTGTTCAACACGCTTGGCAGCGCGCAGCAGCTTGCCGAGAAGGCCGCGCCCGACGCCGCGCGGCTGATCAGCGACCTGATCCGCTTCCTGCGCGCAACGACGCCGACGCTGCGCGACGACGCAACGACGATTCATCAGGATGCGCTGATGGTCAGTGCGTATCTGCGCATCATGCAGACGCGCCTGGGTGCGAGGCTGAATTGGTCGGTGACCATCCCGGAGAGCCTCGAAGACGTGGTCATCCCGCCGGGCATGCTCATCACGCTCGTCGAGAACGCGATCAAGCACGGCATCGAACCGCTGCCGGAAGGCGGGCGCATCGACGTGACCGCGACGCATGAGACACACCCGGACGGCGCACGCGTGGTGCTGTCGGTCGCGGACACCGGCACCGGTTTGTCCGGCGCACCGGGCGTGAACGGGATCGGCCTTGCGAATATCCGCGAACGGCTCGCGCTGCAGCATGGCGAGCGCGCCGCGCTGGAAACCGACGCCAACCATCCGCGCGGATTCGTCGCGCGCCTCGTCCTTCCGCTCGGCGCAGCACCTGTCGCTGCAACGCCGGCAAAACTGTTGGAAGACGCCCTGCGATGAACCGCCCGACCGCATTGATCGCCGAAGACGAAGCGCTGATGCGCGAGCGGCTGAAGGAAAAGCTCGCGGATGCATGGCCCGAACTCGACGTCGTCGCGGAGGCCGCCGACGGCAATCAGGCGATTGCGATGTTCGCCGATTGGCAGCCGCAGATTGCGTTCCTGGACATCCGGATGCCGGGCATGAGCGGCCTCGATGTTGCGGCCGCGATCGGCGGCGACTGTCACGTCGTATTCATTACGGCCTACGACCAGTACGCGTTGCAGGCGTTCGACGCCGGCGCGGTCGACTATCTGTTGAAGCCGGTGGAAAGCGATCGCCTGACCGCCACGGTGGAACGGATTCGCCGGAAGCTGGGCTCGCCGCCCGCCGATCTCTCCGCGCTGCTGGCCGACCTGCGCGCGGAGATGAGGCCGCAGGCGTCCCGCATGCAATGGATCAGGGCCGCAGTCGGCAAGCAGGTCAAATTGATACCCGTCGCAGACGTCGTCTACTTCCAGGCCGACACCAAGTACACGCGCGTGGTGCTCGGAAGCGGCGAGGCGTTGATCCGCACGCCGTTGAAGGAGCTGCTGGCCGAACTCGATCCGGAAAAATTCTGGCAGGTGCACCGGGGAACGATCGTCAACCTTGACGCGGTCTCCGGCGTCTTGCGCGAAGATGCCGAGCGCCAATTCATCCTGCTCAAGAACCGGCAGGAGAGGCTCCCCATCTCCCGCCAGTTCACGCATCTCTTCAAGCAGATGTAGGGAAGAGCGCGGTGACGCGCACGGTGGTCCCGCACAGCTCAGCGCGCGCGGCTGCTAAAATCAGGCAAAGGGCGCCGGTATCCAACTGCCGGCGCGCACGCCATTCGCCATGCGCCCTGTCGCCGTCTTTCGTTTCTCACCCACCGAAGGCCCCGGCCGGTTCGGTGAATGGCTGTCGGAGCAGGCGATTCCGATGGAGCTCATCAAGCTCGATCAAGGCGCCACCGTGCCCTCGGACCTTGGCGACTATGCCGGCATTGGCATGATGGGCGGGCCCATGTTCGTCAACGACCCGCTTCCCTGGATTGCGCCGATGTGCGGCCTTTTGCGCGACGCCATAGGCGACGGCGTGCCTGTGATCGGGCACTGCCTGGGCGGGCAGCTGATGGCCAAGGCGCTCGGTGCCCGCGTCTCGAAGGCGCCGACGCCCGAAATCGGCTGGCTGCACGTCGACGTGTGCGATCGCGGCGCGCGCCGCGAGTGGTTCGGCGGCCTGCCACGATTTGCGGCGTTCGAGTGGCACTACGACCGGTTCGATTTGCCGCCGATGGCCACGCGCGTGCTCACCAATGCGTTCAACGCGGACCAGGGCTTCATCATCGACGACCGGCACATCGGTTTCCAGTGCCATATCGAGATGACGCGCGAACTGGTCGAGACGTGGTGCGCCAGCAGCACCGCGGAGCTGCCGACGCGCTCCAACGCGCACCTGCAGACCGCCGCGGATCTGCTCGCCGACCTGCCCGCACGCATCGCTGCGCTGAATCAGGTGGCCGATGGCGTGTATGCGCGCTGGTCGCAGGGGCTCAAGCGCTGATGGCTGCGATCCGGGCGCTGCCCGACCTGCTCATCAACCAGATTGCCGCGGGCGAAGTGGTCGAGCGCCCGGCGGCGGCGCTGAAGGAACTGCTCGAGAACGCGCTCGACGCGGGCGCCACGCAAATCGACGTGGAACTCGCCGCGGGCGGCACCAAGCGCATCCGCGTGTCCGACAACGGCAGCGGCATCGCGCGCGAGGACCTTGCGCTGGCAGTTGCACGCCACGCCACATCGAAGATCCAGTCGGTGCTCGACCTCGAGGCAATCGCCTCGCTGGGATTCCGCGGCGAGGCGCTGGCGTCGATCGCGTCGGTGTCGCGCCTGGGGCTCGCATCGCGCGCACGGGAAAAGCCGCACGCATGGCGCGTCGAAGTCGACGGCGGCACCGTGAGCCCCATTGCTCCGGCAGCGCTGGCGGCCGGCACCAGCGTCACCGTCGAGGAATTGTTCTTCAATACGCCGGCGCGGCGCAAGTTCCTGCGCGCCGAGCCCACGGAATGGGCGCATTGCGAGGAGGCATTTCGCCGTGTTGCGCTCGCCCATCCAGCGACCGGTTTCACCCTCACGCACAACGCGCGCGTCGTGCATCGGCTGGTCGGCGCAGGACGACGCGTGCGCGTAGAGCAGTTGCTCGGAGACGATTTCGTCGCGCATGCGGCGGCCGTCGCTGCCGACGCCCCGGGCATCCGGATAGCGGGCCTTGCCGTGAGGCCGGCGTATGCTGCGCAACGGGGCGGGCAGTACCTGTTCGTCAACGGCCGCTACGTCCGCGACCGGATGCTGCAGCACGCGCTGCGCGAAGCGTATCGGGACGTGCTGCACCACGACCGCCAGCCGGCGTTCGCGTTGTGGCTCGAGCTCGATCCGCGGCGCGTCGACGTCAACGTCCATCCGCAAAAGACCGAGGTTCGCTTTCGCGACTCGGGTGCCATCCATCAATTCGTGCGCCACGCGGTGGAACGCGCGCTCGCCGCCAGCGCCGCGGAACAGCCTGCCGTATCCGCCGTCGAACGGTTGGGCGTCGCTGCGGCGCACCTTCCGCCGCTTGTGCCGGCGCACGCAACCGATCGCGACGCATTCGGTGTCAGGCTCGCGGGCGCGTCACCCGAGGTTTCCTGTCAACAATCCCAGTCGCCTCTCGGTCTGGAAGCGGGCGAACCTTCTCCCTTCTATGCTCGCCTGTTCGGCTCGCGCGAGGAAGGCAATGCCGGGCAGCCGGCGCTGCCTGCCGATGACCCGCACCCTCTGGGGTTCGCGCTCGCGCAATTGCATGGCGTGTATATCCTCGCGCAGAATCGCGCCGGCCTGGTGCTGGTCGACATGCACGCCGCGCATGAGCGCATTGTCTACGAACGCCTCAAGGCTGCGTCGCATACGCGCATGCCGGTGCAGCCGCTGCTGGTTCCGGCGACGTTCGCCGCGGAGCCGCTGGAAGTCGCGACGGCAGAGGAGAACGCCGAGGCGCTCGACACGCTGGGATTTGCGATGTCGGCGCTGGGACCGGCCACGCTCGCCGTGCGCGGCGTGCCGGCGCCCCTGCGCGATGCCGATCCCGCGGCGCTGGCGCGCGCGGTCCTGCACGAGATCCGCGAGTTCGGCAGCACGCAGGTGTTGACCGCGCGCCGCGACGAACTGTTGTCGACGATGGCCTGCCACGGTTCGGTGCGCGCGAACCGCAGCCTGACCCCGCCCGAGATGAACGCGCTACTGCGCGAGATGGAAGCCACCGAACGGTCGGGCCAGTGCAATCACGGCCGTCCGACGTGGTACCAGTTGTCGATGCCCGATCTCGACCGCCTTTTCATGCGCGGTCGCTGAACGCGGGCCGCCGCCCGTCCAACTTCCGTCCTCGAGGCGTCCCGTGATCCCGGCCATCCTGCTGATGGGTCCGACGGCATCGGGCAAGAGCGCGCTCGCGCTTGACCTGGCGGGACGATTCGGCGGCGAGATCGTCGCCGTCGATTCGGCGCAGGTGTATCGCGGGATGGACGTGGGTACCGCGAAGCCGACCGCTGCCGACCGGACGCGCGTGCCGCATCACCTGCTCGACATCATCGATCCGACGATGGCCTATTCGGCGGCGGCGTTCGTGCGCGATGCGTTGGCCGCGGCGGCCGACATCCGCGCGCGGGGGCGGACCCCGATTCTGTGCGGCGGCACCATGCTCTACTTCAGGGCCCTCACCGAGGGGTTGTCCGCGCTGCCTCGCGCAGATGCCGCAGTGCGCGAGGAGCTCGACAGTCGGGCCGCGAACGAAGGCTGGCCCGCGCTGCACGCCGAACTCGCCAAGGTCGATCCGCTGACGGCCGCGCGACTGGCCCCTACCGACGGGCAGCGAATCCAGCGCGCACTCGAAGTGCATCGATTGAGTGGGCAACCCCTTTCGTCGCTGCAGGGCCGGCGCGATTCGCCAATGTCGCTTGGCCCCAGCATTGCGGTGGCACTCGTTCCCGCCGACCGCGCGCGGCTGCACGCGGACATCGCGCGGCGCTTCGAAGCAATGCTCGACGCGGGTCTCGTCGACGAATTACGCGCCTTGCGGCAAAGGTTTTCGCTCGATCCGATTCTGCCCTCGATGCGCTGCGTCGGATATCGCCAGGCATGGCAATACCTGGAAGGCGCCATCGACCTGGCGCGGCTCCGTGCCACGGGAATCGCCGCGACGCGCCAGCTTGCGAAGCGGCAGCTCACGTGGCTGCGCGCGACGCCGGCGACGGTCTTTGACAGCATGCAGCCGGCGCTTGCCGACTCCGTGGCGGCTCTCGTCGAGGAACGCTCCGGCAGAACGACGGACTGAGCCCCTTCCGCCGGGCTCCCAGTCGAAACGGCTGTGCTGCTGTGCAATAATCACACTTCGCCAGAGCGAATTTTCGCGATGGCGCAGACGCCACAACCATGACGGCCCGGACACTCTACGACAAGCTGTGGGACAGCCACGTCATCCGCGAAGAAGCGGACGGCACGGCGCTGCTCTACATCGACCGCCACCTGGTCCACGAGGTGACCAGCCCGCAGGCCTTCGAGGGCCTGAAGCTGGCCGGCCGCAAGCCCTGGCGGATGCAATCGGTCGTGGCTACCGCCGACCACAACACGCCGACCAAGGACTGGGACCGCGGCATCCAGGATCCGACGTCGCGCACGCAGGTGGAAACGCTCGACAGGAACATTGCGGAGCACGGCGCCAAAGCCTACTTTCCGTTTCTCGATCGCCGCCAGGGCATCGTCCACGTGATCGGGCCGGAGCAGGGCGCGACACTGCCCGGCATGACCGTAGTCTGCGGCGATTCACACACGAGCACGCACGGCGCGTTTGCGGCGCTCGCGTTCGGCATCGGGACGTCCGAAGTCGAGCACGTGCTCGCCACGCAATGCCTGCTCACCAGGAAGTCGAAGTCGATGCTGGTGCGCGTCGACGGCCGTTTGGCGCAGGGCGTCACGTCCAAGGACCTGGTGCTTGCGATCATCGGCCGCATCGGCACGGCGGGCGGCAGCGGGCATGCGATCGAGTTCGCGGGGGAGGCGGTGCGCGCGCTGTCCATGGAAGCGCGAATGACGATGTGCAACATGGCCATCGAGGCCGGCGCCCGCGCCGGCATGGTCGCGGCCGACGAGCGCACGTTCGATTACATCAAGGGCCGCGCGTTCGCACCGACCGGCGAACAATGGGATCGCGCGCTGGCGCAATGGCGCGACCTGCGCAGCGATGACGGCGCGCGGTTCGATACGACGCACGTGTTCGATGCCGCGACAATCCGGCCGCAGGTCACGTGGGGCACGTCGCCCGAGATGGTGGTCAGCATCGAGGACCGCGTGCCGGACCCCGATCGCGAGCGCGATGCGACGCGGCGCGACGGCATGGAACGCGCGCTGTCCTATATGGGACTCCAGCCGAATACGCCGATGACCCAGATCAACATCGACAAGGTCTTCATCGGCTCCTGCACCAATTCGCGCATCGAGGACCTGCGGCAGGCCGCGGCCGTGGCGCGCGGGCGCCGGGTTGCCAAGAGCGTAAAGCTGGCGATGGTCGTTCCGGGCTCGGGTCTCGTGAAGGCGCAGGCGGAAGCGGAGGGCCTCGACCGCGTTTTCCGCGACGCGGGATTCGAATGGCGCGAACCCGGATGCTCGATGTGCCTCGCCATGAACGACGACAAGCTCGAGCCCGGCGAACGCTGCGCGTCGACGTCCAATCGAAATTTCGAAGGCCGACAGGGCAACGGCGGGCGCACGCACCTCGTAAGTCCGGCCATGGCGGCGGGCGCCGCGATCGCCGGACACTTCGTCGATGTCCGGCGGTTGTTCTAACATGCAACCTTTCCGCATCCACACCGGCCTCGTCGCCCCGCTCGACCGCGCCAACGTCGACACCGACGCCATCATCCCCAAGCAGTTCCTGAAATCAATCAAGCGATCGGGATTCGGCGTGAACCTGTTCGACGAGTGGAGGTACCTCGACCACGGCGAGCCGGGACAGGACCACGCGCGGCGGCCGCGCAATCCGAACTTCGTTCTGAATGAGTCCCGATATCAAGGCGCGTCCATCCTGCTCGCGCGCCGCAATTTCGGCTGCGGCAGTTCGCGCGAGCATGCGCCGTGGGCGCTGGCCGATTTTGGCTTCCGCGCGTTCATCGCGCCGTCGTTCGGCGACATTTTCTTCAACAACAGTTTCAAGAACGGGCTGCTGCCCATCGTCTTGCCGGAGTCGCAAGTCGACCGGCTCTTTGCCGACACGCTGGCCTTCCCCGGATTCAAGCTGACGATCGACCTGGACCGGCAGATGGTGTCTACAGCGGATAGATCGCTGACGCTCGCATTCGACATCGAACCGTTCCGCAAGCAATGCCTGCTGAACGGCCTGGACGAGATCGGGCTGACTCTGCAGCACGCCGATGAGATTCGTGCTTTCGAGACGAAACGACTGGCAGAACATCCCTGGCTCGCTTGAAAACTTCTCGACGAGAAGCGGCGCCAGGATGAAGCGGCGCCGCTTTTTGTTTATTTTGGGATCAAAACCTGATGAAGATCGCAATCCTGCCTGGTGATGGTATCGGCGCCGAAATCGTGGGCCAGGCGCAGCGCGTGCTGGAGGTGCTCCGCGGCGACGGACTGCCGATCGAGACGGAGACGGCGCCGATGGGCGGCGCCGGCTACGACGCGGCCAGGGATCCGCTTCCTCCGGCGACGCTCGCGCTCGCGCAAGCGTCGGACGCGATCCTCATGGGGGCGGTCGGGGGACCTGCGTACGACACACTGCCGCGCGAACTGCGGCCCGAGCAGGGGCTGCTGCGTATCCGCAAGGCGTTGTCGCTGTTCGCCAACCTTCGGCCTGCGCTTCTCTATCCGGAACTGGCGGCAGCGTCGACATTGAAGCCCGAGGTCGTGGCGGGACTCGATCTCATGATCATTCGCGAACTGACTGGCGACATTTACTTCGGCCAGCCGCGCGGTCGGCGCAAGGCAGCCGCCGGCGACGACGAAGGCTTCGACACCATGCATTACAGCGTGCCCGAAGTGCAGCGCATCGCGCGTGTCGGCTTCGAGACGGCGCGCAGGCGCGGCGGCAGGTTGTGCTCCGTCGACAAGGCCAATGTGCTGGACACGAGCATCCTATGGCGCGAGGTGGTGAGCGCGATGGCGGCCGACTATCCGGACGTGACGCTCACGCACATGTACGTCGACAACGCCGCCATGCAACTGGTCCGCAACCCGAAGCAATTCGATGTGATCGTCACCGGCAACATGTTCGGCGACATCCTGTCCGACGAGGCATCGATGCTCGCCGGTTCGATCGGCATGCTGCCGTCTGCCTCGCTGGACGCCGCGCGGAAAGGTCTCTACGAACCGATTCACGGCTCGGCGCCGGACATCGCCGGGCAGGACAAGGCCAATCCGCTGGCGACCATACTGTCGCTGGCCATGATGTTCAGGTACACGTTCGCGCTGCCCGAAGTGGCCGCGCGCATCGAGGGCGCGGTGCGCGAAGTCTTGCGGCTGGGCCATCGCACCGGCGACATCGCGATGCCGGGCGAGAAGATCATCGGCACGCGGGCGATGGGCGACGCCGTCGTCGCGGCCTTGCGGGCGGCATGATGGCGCCGCGCCGCCCCGCGATCACGATCCGCCGCGCCGCCGTCAGTGACGCCGAAGCAATCCAGGCGACCTTCGCGTCGCCGAAGGCGATGGCCGGCACGCTGCAGGTGCCATTCCCATCCGTGGAGAAATGGCGCAAGTGGCTGGCCGATTCACCCGCGGATGACTATGTCCTGGTGGCCGAGGTCGCGGGCGAGGTCGTCGGCAACCTGGGTTTGCACTCGACGTCGAAATCGCCGCGGCGCCGCCATGCGGCCGGACTCGGCATGTCCGTGCGCGACGATTGGCATGGCCGTGGCGTCGGGACTGCGTTGCTTGCCGCGGCGATCGACCTGGCCGACAACTGGCTCAACTACACGCGGATCGAATTGACCGTATACACGGACAACGACGTGGCGCTCGCGCTCTACCGCAAGTTTGGATTCGAGATCGAAGGCACGCTCAAGTCCTACGCCTTCCGCGGCGGCGGCTATATCGATGCGTACACGATGGCGCGCATCGCGCCGGCGCGAAAAGGGCCGGCACCGAAGGCTGCCGCGAACAAGAACAAGCGAAAACGCCCGTCCTGACGAAGGTTTGCGCAGGTATTGCGGCCAATTTTTCTGGATTGGAAGACATCATGCGAGTTGGATTCGTAGGTTGGCGGGGAATGGTGGGTTCGGTCCTCATGCAGCGAATGCGGGAGGAGCGGGACTTCGACTTGATCGAGCCGGTATTCTTTTCGGCGTCGAACACGGGGGGCGCGGGTCCGGCCATCGGGCGGGATACGGGACCGCTCAAGGACGCGAACAATGCCGGGGCGTTCGCGGGCCTGGACGCGATCGTCACCTGCCAGGGCGGCGACTGGACGACGGCGATGTACCCGAAGCTTCGGGACAGCGGATGGGACGGGTACTGGATCGATGCCGCCAAGACGCTGCGCATGAAGGATGACGCGGTGATCATCCTGGATCCGGTGAACCGGCCGGTGATCGATGCCGCCATCGCCGGAGGCATCCGCAACTACATCGGCGGCAACTGCACGGTCAGCCTGATGATGATGGCCCTGGCGGGACTGCTGCAGCGCGACCTGATCGAGTGGATGACCTGCATGACCTACCAGGCGGCGTCGGGCGCGGGCGCGCAGAACATGCGGGAACTGCTGCACCAGATGGGTGATGCGCACCTGGCGGCCAAGAGCCTCCTGGACGACCCGAATTCCGCGATCCTCGACATCGACCGCGAAGTCGCGGGCATCCTGCGCGATGAAAGTTTCCCCACGCAGCACTTCGGGGTGCCGCTGGCGGGCTCACTCATACCCTGGATCGACAAGGACATGGGCAACGGGATGAGCCTGGAGGAGTGGAAGGGCGGGGCCGAAACCAACAAAATCCTGGGCCGGGGAGCGAACAATGCGATTCCCGTGGATTCCCTGTGCGTGCGCATTGGCGCCATGCGTTGCCACAGCCAGGCGCTGACGATCAAGCTCCGGCGCGATGTGCCGCTCGCCGAAATCGAGACGCTGCTGGACGACGCCAACGAATGGGTGAGGGTGATTCCCAACCGGCGCGAGGAGAGCGTCCGCGAGCTGACGCCGGCCGCCGTTACGGGAAAGCTTTCGATCCCGATCGGACGCCTGCGCAAGCTCGCCATGGGGCCGGAGTACCTCGGCGCGTTCACGGTGGGAGACCAGTTGTTGTGGGGGGCCGCCGAGCCGCTACGGCGCATGGTGCGAATCTTGCTCTCGAAGGACACTGGATAACGCCATCTGGCGCGGGAAACCGGACCGCGACTTGCCGCAAGCGATGCAAGCGCGGTGAACCCGCGCCAGGCGCCGCCTTTTCCGAAGCTTCATGCAGTGGAGTTGGGGCTTCGGGCAGGTGTCGGTCGCTGAGAAGGCGGCAGGAACGCAACACGGCGGCATGCCACGCAGTGCCACTACATCTTGTAGGTTCGGCCAGCGCGGCACGCTAGCGCTAGCGCTCCCCGTTAGAACAGTGGCATGAATCTCGTGTGAATCCGTGTTGGTGCACGAGGGAAAATCCAAGCTAATACTGAGGTTTAGCTTGCACCGCTAAATCCATGATGTTATGTTAGCTTGAGCCAAACAGCATTCCCGAAGGGGTCGGCATGCGAGTAAAACCAATCGTCACGTACGGCCTGGTTGCGGGCACGCTTTTGCTGCCCCTGACGGCCCATGCGCTGGGCTTAGGCAAACTGACCGTAGAGTCCGCGCTGGGACAGCCACTTTCGGCCAAAATTGAGCTTTTGCCAGGTTCCAAAGAGGAACTCGATTCCGTCGTCGCAAAAGTCGCCGACCCGGCGCTGTACCGGCAAAACAATCTGCAGTATCAGGCCGCACTTTCCCGCGCACGCATCACGATGGAGCGCGGTTCGAATGGCGAGGCCTACCTACGCGTTTCGTCGCCCGCGCTGATGATCGAGCCATATCTCGACCTGATGGTCGAGGTGAACTGGTCGTCGGGGCGCGTGGTGCGCGATTACACGTTCCTGCTTGACCCGCCGGGCGCGCCGACGGATGTGGCGCAAGTCGAACCGATTACCCCGTCGCGCGCTGGATCGCCGGCGTCGCGCGCACAACCTGCCGCCACCGCCGCTGCGCCGATGGCGCCTGCCGCGCCTCGCGCCACTGGAGATGCGTACACGGTCAAGCGTGGCGACACGCTGTCCAAGATCGCCAAGGACTATAAACCGGAAACGGTGACGATCGATCAGATGCTGGTCGCGCTGTTCAAGAGCAACCAGGGCGCGTTCGAAGGCGCCAACATGAACAGGCTGCGCTCAGGCGCGATCATCACGATTCCCAGCGCGGTCGACACATCGTCGACGCAACCTGGCGAGGCCACGCAGATCGTCAAGGTGCAGTCCGCGGATTGGCGCGCTTACCGTGACCGCGTCGCCGGCGCCGCACCGATGGCCGACGAGGCAGGTGGTCGCGTGGCCGGCGGAAAGATCGGCACGACGGTCGAGGACAAGACGCCCGCGGCCCGCCCGGGAAGCGACCAGCTGAAGGTCTCGAAGGACGCCGGCGTGGCCAAGGGCTCGGGCGCCGCGGAATCAACAGTTGCGCAAGCGGCGGCACTCAAGGAAGCGCAAAGCCGAATTGCCGATCTCGAGAAGACGCTGAAGGACCTGCAACGCGCGGTCGAACTCAAGAACCAGACGATGGCGCAGTTGCAAACGCAATCCGATGCCACCAAGGGCAAGGCGCCCGCGGTCGCGCCGACATATACGGCGCCGGCCACGACACCTGCAGATACGAAGGCGGCGGCGGACGCGAAGGCAGCGGCGGACGCGAAGGCAGTGCAGGATGCGAAGGCTGCGGCGGATGCGAAGGCTGCGCAGGATGCGAAGGCTGCAGCGGACACGAAGGCCGCAGCCGATGCGAAGGCTGCGGCAGATGCAAAGGCCGCCGCAGATGCGAAGGCGGCGGCGGATGCGAAAGCTGCGGCAGATGCCAAGGCTGCGGCGGATGCCAAGGCGACACCCGATACCAAGGCCGCTGCGCCGGTCGTGGCACCGCCTGTGCAGGAAGTGAAACCGCCCGAAACCAAGGCTGCGCCGGCGAAGGCTGCGCCAAAGGCCGCGCCCAAGGAAGCGCCGGGAATGTTCGACGACTTCCCCAACAATACGCCGTCGTGGGCGATCGGCGGAGGCGCGCTGGTCATCCTGGCGGGCCTGGGTGCATTGATCGCTTCGCGCCGGCGCAAGACCACCAAGTTCGAGGACAGCATCATCTCGGGAACGGACATCAAGACGAACACGGTGTTCGGCTCCACAGGTGGCGGCGTCGTGAATACGGGCGATAACTCGCTGGCGAGCGACTTCAGCCGCGAGGGCCTGGGCAACATCGACACGGACGAGGTCGACCCGATCGCCGAAGCCGAGGTGTACCTGGCTTACGGACGCGACGCGCAGGCCGAGGAAATCCTGAAGGACGCGCTGAAGAAGGATCCGCAGCGCCAGGAAATCTACCTCAAGTTGCTCGAGATCCACGCGCAGCACAACAAACCGTCGGCGTTCGAGACGGTTGCGTCCGAGCTGTACGCGGTCTGTAACGGACAGGGCGAGACATGGCACAAGGCCGTCGCGCTGGGACGTCAGCTAGACCCCAATAATCCGATGTTCGCCGAAGGCGGTGCACCGGCCGCAGATGTGCATCCTCTCGCGATGACAGAAAGCGCGGCACCATTGGCAAAGAAGGCAGACGCCGACAGCCTGGAATTCCAGATGGACGAGGAAATCTCGATCTCGCCGACATCGGGTGCCACGCCCAAGACACCTGCCGACATTCTCGCCGGCGCGGAGAGCGAACTCGAGAAGACGGCCAAGCACACGGGCGCCACGATGGCAGCCGGCGTCGCTGCGGCAGGTGCCGCGATGGCGGGCGCAGTGGGCGCGGGCAAGTCCGCCGCGGAAGCTCGCGCGGAAAGCCTTGCTGAAAAGGTCGAGGCCGCGCGGGAGAGTTTCGGCGATGGCCCGAAATTCGATCTCGATTTCAAACTCGACGACGCCGACAAGCCAGCTCCGATCGGCAAGCACCGCGCCGAGCCGGAACTGGTCGGCAGCACGTCTGAAGGGCCACCGAGCGGAATGGCGCCGCAATTGACGCGGCCGGCCGCAGCGCTGGAACTGGACAAGCTCGACCTTTCGTTCGACCCCGATCGCTCCACGTTCGAGGATCCGACGCCGTCGGTCCTCGACGGCCAGTGGCACGACGCCGCGACCAAGCTCGACCTGGCCAAGGCCTATCAGGAAATGGGCGACGTCGAAGGCGCGCGCGAGATCCTGCAGGAAGTGCTCCACGAGGGCGACGACCAGCAGAAGACCGAAGCCAAGACGCTGCTCGCGAAGCTGGCCTGACGCGACTCGTCAAGTAACATCCACGGGCGGCGGGTCGTTGATCCGCCGCCCGAAGTTTTTTCCGATTGCCGATTCCTGAATCTGCGATTCCCGCCATGCGCTTCGCCCTTGCCGTCGAATATGCAGGCCAAGCATTCTGCGGCTTCCAGTCGCAGCCGTCGGGTTGCGGCGTGCAGGACGCGCTCGAGCGCGCGGTCGGCGAAATCGCCGGGCATGCGGTCACGGTGATTGCCGCCGGCAGAACTGACGCCGGCGTGCATGCCGTATCGCAGATCGTTCATTTCGAAACGGTCGCGCAGCGTCCGGAATCAGCCTGGATCCGTGGTGTCAACGCGCATCTGCCGGCCGCGGCCGCGGTGCTGTGGGCGCACGCGGTTCCCGAGGATTTTCATGCGCGCTTTGCAGCGACGGCCCGTCACTACACCTATCTGCTGCTGGTGCGCGCGGAACGTCCCGCGCTGCTCGCCGGTCTTGCCGGCTGGTACCATCGTCCACTCGACGTCTCTGCGATGGACGCCGCCGCAAACCGGTTGCTGGGCACGCACGATTTCTCGGCATTCCGCGCCGCCGAGTGCCAGGCAAAGACGCCGGTCAAGACACTGACGCGCATCAATGTGACGCAACAGGGACCTTTCGTGCGCTTTGAATTCTCCGCCAACGCCTTTCTGCACCACATGGTGCGCAACATTGTCGGCGCGCTCGTCCGCGTGGGGGCGGGCAAGGACAATGCGGAGTGGCTCGCGGGCGTGCTGGCCGGTCGCGATCGCACACGCGCTGCGCCTACGTTCGCCGCCGAGGGGTTGTATCTCGCCGGAGCGGACTACGCTGCGCGATTCGCACTCCCGCCCACGGTTCGGGCCGTGACACTTCCCGGCGCCGTCGTTCCAAAGTGAGCACGATGCGCACGCGGATCAAGATCTGCGGCATCACGCGGGTTGCCGACGGCCTGGCGGCGGTGGACGCCGGAGCGGACGCCATCGGCCTGGTGTTCTGGCGCGGCACGCCGCGATTTGTCGAGACTGCGGTCGCGCGCGAGATCGCGGATGCGCTGCCCCCTTTCGTGACCCGTGTCGCGCTGTTCGTGGACCCGGATCCCGAACAAGTGCGAGCGGTGCTCGACGCGGTGGCTGTCGACACGCTGCAATTTCACGGGGATGAGCCGCGCGAACTGTGCAATGCATTCGGGCGGCCGTACCTCAAGGCCGTGCACGTGAAGGAGGGGGTCGATTTGCTAGAATACGCGGGGCGTTACGGCGACGCGGCCGGCCTGCTGTTCGACACGTTCCGGGCGGGCGATCTCCCCGGCGGTACCGGACACAGGTTTGACTGGTCGCGGCTGGCCCCGTCAATGCGCGCAGCCTTGTCTGCGCCGCTGGTCCTGTCCGGCGGCCTCGACCCGGAGAACGTGGGCGACGCGATTCGCGCGGTGCGGCCCTGGGCAGTCGATGTGTCGAGCGGCGTCGAGGAGCGCGGTCCCGACGGAAAGCCCCGCAAGGGAATCAAGGATGCCGCGCGCATTGCGGCATTCGTCAAGGGAGTGCGTGATGCGGATGGAAAAAATGCCGATGCCTGACCTTCCGGACGCGCGGGGCCATTTCGGCCCGTATGGCGGCGTGTTCGTCGCGGAAACGCTGATCCGCGCGCTCGACGACCTGAAGGCGCAGTACGCGCGCTATCAGAAGGATCCCGCCTTCCGCGCCGAATTCGAGCGCGAGCTGAAGCACTACGTCGGCCGGCCCTCGCCGGTGTACCACGCGGAGCGCTGGTCGCGCGAGCTGGGCGGCGCGCAGATCTGGCTGAAGCGCGAGGACCTCAATCACACCGGTGCGCACAAGATCAACAACGTGATCGGACAGGCGCTGCTTGCCCGGCGGATGGGCAAGCCTCGCGTCATCGCCGAAACCGGCGCCGGCCAGCACGGTGTCGCCACCGCAACCATCGCGGCGCGCTACGGCATGGAATGTGTCGTGTACATGGGTTCGGAGGACATCAAGCGCCAGGCGCAGAACGTATTTCGGATGAACCTGCTCGGCGCCAAGGTCGTCCCGGTCGAATCCGGTTCGAAGACGCTGAAGGACGCGCTGAACGAGGCGATGCGCGACTGGGTCACCAACATCGAGAACACGTTCTACATCATCGGCACGGTGGCCGGGCCGCATCCCTATCCGATGATGGTGCGCGATTTCCAGCGCGTGATCGGCGACGAGTGCGTGGTGCAGATGCCGGAGTTCGCAGGGCGCCAGCCGGATATCGTGATCGCCTGCGTGGGCGGCGGCAGCAACGCGATGGGCATCTTCTATCCGTATATTCCGTTCGCGAACGTGCAATTGATCGGCGTCGAAGCCGGTGGCGAGGGCATCGCCTCGGGCAAGCACTCGGCATCGCTGACCGCGGGTCGCCCGGGCGTACTGCACGGCAACCGAACCTATCTATTGCAGGACGCCAACGGTCAGATCACCGAGACGCATTCGATTTCCGCGGGCCTCGACTATCCCGGCGTCGGCCCCGAGCATGCATGGCTCAAGGATTCCGGACGCGCGCGCTACGAGGTCGTCGACGATGACGAGGCTCTTGCGGCATTTCACCAGTGTTGCCGCATCGAAGGCATCATTCCCGCGCTGGAATCGGCGCACGCGCTGGCTTACGCAACGCGATTGGCGCCTACGCTTCCCAAGGACCAAATCCTGTTGGTCAATCTTTCCGGCCGCGGCGACAAGGACATGAATACCGTGGCCGAGCGCTCCGGCCTCAAATTCTATTGCCGGCCCGACTGCGACCCGGCGGTGCGCTGAATTGAACCGCATCGACGCCACCTTCGCGAAGCTCAAGGCCGCCGGGCGCACGGCGCTCATTCCGTACGTCACCACGGGCGACCCGTCGCTCGTCGCCACGCGCGCAATCATGAACGCGCTCGTCGCCGCTGGCGCCGATGTGATCGAACTGGGCGTGCCATTTTCCGATCCGATGGCCGACGGGCCGGTGATCCAGCGCGCAGGGGAGCGCGCGTTGGCGCAGGGTGTCGGCCTCTCGGACGTTCTCGACATCGTCCGCGATTTCCGCGGCGCCAATGCCGAAACGCCGATCGTGCTCATGGGCTACGCCAATCCCATCGAAGCCATGGGGGTGACGGCGTTCGCGGATCGCGCGAAGGCGTCCGGCGTCGACGGCGTGCTGGTCGTCGACTACCCGCCGGAAGAGGCCACCGATTTTGCGCAATTGCTCGCTGCGCGCGATATCGCGACGATCTTCATGCTGGCGCCGACGACGACGCAAGCGCGCATCGCGGCGGTCGCCAAAGTGGCGCGCGGTTACGTCTATTACGTGTCGTTGAAAGGCGTGACCGGCGCCGCGCACATCGATGCTGCCGATGTGGCGGCGCAGCTGGCGCGGATCCGCGAACAGGTCAGCCTGCCCGTCGGCGTGGGTTTCGGAATACGCGACGCCGCCAGCGCGCGGGCCATCGCGGCGCACGCGGACGCGGTGGTGATCGGCTCGCGTATCATTCAGGAAATCGAGACCGGACCGCCCGCGGAAGCCGCGGCGCGTGTCGGCACCTGGTTGCAAACCATACGCCAGGCGCTCGACGCCATGGCCGACAAGCGTGCGGCATAGTCACGCGGGAGTTGCAGTACACTTGGCGCTGATTTTGGGGGGCAACGCACGATGAGTTGGTTGCAGAAACTGCTTCCTCCGCGAATCAAGAGCTCGCCGGGCGATCGCAGGACGCCCGTGCCGGAAGGTTTGTGGGTCAAGTGCCCGTCGTGCGAGGCCGTGCTGTATCGCACCGACCTGGAAAAAAACCTGAATGTGTGCCCCAAGTGCGCGTTTCACTCGCGGGTGGGCGCGCGCGAACGCATCGACCAGTTGCTGGACCCCGAAGGGCGTTTCGAGATCGGCTTGGAAGTCATGCCGATCGACAGCCTCAAGTTCCGCGACCAGAAGAAGTATCCCGACCGCCTCGCGGCGGCGCTGGAGGAAACCGGCGAGACCGATGCGCTGGTGGTCATGCAGGGCAGCGTCAAGAGCGTGCCGTTGGTCCTCGCCGCCTTCGAGTTCGGTTTCATGGGCGGTTCGATGGGTTCCGTGGTCGGCGAGCGCTTCGTACGCGGCGTGCGCGTCGCCTACGAGAACCGTATTCCCTACGTCTGCATCTCCGCTTCCGGCGGCGCGCGCATGCAGGAGGGCGTGAATTCGCTGTTCCAGATGGCCAAGACGACGGCGGTGCTGCAGGAACTGACCAAGGCGCGCCTGCCGTTCATTTCGATCCTCACCGATCCCACGATGGGCGGCGTGTCGGCGTCATTTGCTTTCGTCGCCGATGTGGTGATTGCGGAGCCTGGTGCGCTGATCGGCTTCGCAGGTCCCCGAGTCATCGAGCAAACGGTGCGCGAAAAGCTTCCGGAGGGGTTTCAGCGCGCCGAATTCCTGGTGGAAAAAGGCGCGCTCGATTTGATCGTCGATCGCCGCCAGTTGCGCGACGAACTCGCCGGCCTGCTGGCGCTACTCACGCGCCAGCCCGCGCCGACGAACTGAATCGCGACCCGATTCCCTCGGGTGCGCGAGTTCGCGCGTGACCTCATGAGCCGCCCGGCTACTCTCGACGCCTGGCTCGCGTACCTCGAAACGCTGCATCCGAAGGCCATCGCGATGGGCCTCGATCGCGTGCGGGCGGTGGCTGCCCATCTGGATGCGCGCATCACCTGTCCGGTAGTGACGGTTGCCGGGACGAATGGCAAGGGATCGACGTGTGCGATGCTCGATTCCGTTCTGCGCTGCGCAGGCTATGCGTCGGGGCTGTATACGTCGCCGCATCTCACGCGCTACAACGAACGCGTGCACATCCGGGGTCGCGAGGCCACCGACACCGAGTTGCTGGCCGCCTTCAATGCCGTCGAAGACGCGCGCGTGGCCACACCGGGTGACGGCGGTGCACCGACGCTACTCACCTATTTCGAATTCGGGACGCTCGCTGCATTTTGGCTGTTCGCACACGCCGAACTCGACGCGTTGGTGCTTGAGGTGGGTTTGGGCGGGCGGCTCGACGCGGTGAACGTCGTTGACGCAACGGTAGCGGTGCTGACGAGTGTCGCCATTGATCACACGGAATACCTGGGCTCGACGCGCGAGGCCATCGGGCGCGAAAAGGCGGGCATATTTCGCCCCGGGCGCGCGGCGGTTTGCGCCGATGCGCATCCCCCGGCAAGCGTCGTCGCCCGCGCCGAGGAGATTGGAGCCAGGCTCCTGCGCATCGGGCGCGATTATGGGTTTGTGAACGAAGGCACGCAATGGAAGTATTGGGGCCCGGGAGGAGAACGTTTCGGGTTGCCATTCCCCGCGCTGCGCGGCGCCTACCAGCTGAACAATGCCGCGACGGTGTTCGCCGTGATCGATCTGTTGCGGGACGCGCTGCCGGTGCGTGGCGGTGCATTGCGCGAAGGCCTGCTGACCGTGGATCTGCCGGGGCGCTTCCAGGTATTGCCCGGCCGTCCGGCGGTCGTGCTCGACGTCGCCCACAATCCGCATGCCGCCGGTGTGCTGGCGGATGAACTCGGGGCAATGGGCTATTCCGCCAGCACGACGGCCGTGTTCGGAATGTTCGCAGACAAGGATATCGCCGGTGTCGTAGCCGCGATGCATCCCCGTGTCGACCGATGGTTCGTGGCATCGCTTCCCGGCCCCCGCGGGGCTGTCGCCGCCGCGCTGCGTGAATTGCTGTTGGGGTCCGGCGTCGACGCGAGTGCCGTACGCGTCTTTCCCGATATCGCCTCTGCGTATGTCGCGGCGCGGGAGAATGCGGGCGAGGCTGATAGAATCGTGGTTTTCGGCTCGTTCCTCACGGTCGCCGCGGCGCTCGCGGCAACGAAACGCTGACGAATCCACGGAATATCTCCATGGCCGAAGCCCCCGATATCAATGTCGACGAGTTGCGGCGCCGCGCGCGGCGCCGCCTCATCGGCGCTGTCGTCCTCGCGCTCGCCGCCGCAGTGGTCGTGCCCATGCTGCTGGAAAGCGATCCCAAGCCCCTCGGCGAAGACGTGTCGGTGAAGATCCCGCAGCAGGACAACGACAAATTCGTCAATCGCCTGTCGGACAAGAGCGCCAAGACCAGCACGGCCGCGCCTGGCGCAAACAGCGAACCGGTGAAGGCGCCGTCCAAGGCGGACGCTTCCCCCGCGCAGGATGCAGCACCCGACCCGAAAGCGGGCGTCTCCAACCTGCCGCCACCGAAGAGTTCCATCGCGACGGCGGAACAAAAGATGCTGGGCGGGCCGTCCAAGCCTTCGGGAACCACGTCTCCCGCCGCGCCGAGCGCGGGCCCGCCGGCGATGCCCGCCGCGCCTCCCGCGACGTCGGGAAGTGCCGCGTTGCCGGCACCGGTCGACACTGCGAAGGCGGCGGCGATGGAAGGCTTTTCGGTGCAGCTCGCCGCATTTGCCGACGACAAAGGCGCCAACGCGCTGGCCAACAAGCTGAAAAGGGCGGACTACCCCGCGTACACGGAACCGCTGACGACGAGCAAGGGAACGCTGTGGCGCGTGCGCGTCGGCCCTTATCCCTCGCGCGAGTCGGCCATCGACGTTCGCGACAAACTGAAGAGCGAGGGTTACAGCGGCATCGTCGCGGCGGCGAAGTAGGAGACTATCGCACGATGAGCACTTTCGACTGGATACTCGTCGCGGTGGTTGGGCTGTCGATGCTGTTTGCGTTCTTCCGTGGCGTGACGCGGGAACTGATCGCGCTGGTCGCGTGGGTGCTTGGGTTCGTCGCCGCGGTCGCATTGACGCCCCTGCTTGGCGGGATGCTGCCCGAATTCGGCGGCAATCCCGTGTTCCGCTACTTGCTTGCGTTCTGCATCGTGTTCATCGCCTGCCTGTTGCTTGGCGCGCTGGTCGCGTGGCCCCTCGCGAGCGTCATCCACAAGGCCGGGCTGGGCTTCGTCGACCGCTTCCTGGGTGCCGTATTCGGCGCCGCGCGCGGAGTGGTCCTGGTAATGGCATTCGTTCTGGTTGCCGGACTTACCACCCTGCCGCGCCTGGATTGGTGGCAGAATGCCGCCCTTGTCCCGCCGCTAACGGTGGCCGCGCTGGGGTTGAAGCCGTGGCTGCCGCCGGAGTGGGCCGGGCGTCTCGATTACTCCCGCGCGGGTCGCGCGGCGCCGGTGGCACCGGCGGAACGAAAGGCTTAGAACCTTCCATGTGCGGAATCGTCGGCGTCGTCGCTCATACCGCCGTGAACCAGATGCTGTACGACAGCCTGCTGCTGCTGCAGCATCGCGGTCAGGACGCAGCAGGCATCGTCACGAGCGAGGGCCCGATATTCCACATGTACAAGGGACCGGGCCTGGTGCAGAACGTGTTCCGCACGCGCAACATGCGCGACCTGATTGGTTTTTCGGGAATCGGGCACTGTCGCTATCCGACCGCCGGCTCGGCGTTCTCGGACCTCGAGTCCCAGCCGTTCTACGTGAATTCACCGTTCGGCGTGACGCTGGGTCACAACGGCAACCTGACCAACAGCGAGGAACTGAAGCGCGAACTCTTCCAGCTGGACTTTCGCCACGTCAATACCAATTCGGACAGCGAGGTGCTGCTCAATGTGCTGGCGCTCGAACTCGAGCGCGCGGCGCAGCATCATCGGCTGGATCCCGACGCGATTTTTCGCGCCGTCGCCGGCGTGCACAAGCGCTGCAAGGGTGCGTACGCCGTGGTGGCGATGATCGCGGGCTACGGCATGCTGGCGTTCCGCGATCCCTTCGGCATCCGTCCGCTCATCGTCGGGAAGAACGAGGCGATGGGCGGCACCGAGTACATCGCCGCATCGGAATCGGTGGCGATCGAGCCGCTGGGCTTTCATGTGCTGCGGGACGTGGCCCCCGGCGAGGCGATCTTCGTCGACAACGCGGGCGTGTTTCATTCGCGCCAGTGCGCGGAGAATCCGACGCTCAATCCGTGCATCTTCGAATTCGTCTACCTGGCGAGGCCGGACTCGGTGATCGACGGCACGTCGGTGTACGAAACCCGCCTCAACATGGGCGGCGAGCTCGCCAAGAAGATCCGCGGCATGCCGGAGGCGCAGGACATCGACGTGGTGATCCCGATCCCCGATTCGAGCCGGCCGTCGGCGCTGGAGCTCGCCAACCAGCTGGGCATCAAGTACCGCGAAGGCTTCGTCAAGAACCGCTACATCGGCCGCACGTTCATCATGCCCGGCCAGGCGATGCGCAAGAAGAGCGTACGCCAGAAGTTGAATCCCGTCGGGATCGAGTTCAAGGACAAGGTGGTGCTGCTGGTGGACGACTCCATCGTGCGCGGCACCACATCGCGCGAGATCGTGATGATGGCGCGCGAAGCTGGAGCGAAAAAGGTCTACTTTGCGTCGGCGAGTCCCCCGGTGCGGTTTCCGAACGTCTACGGCATCGACATGCCGAACCAGAGCGAACTCGTCGCCACCGGCCGCACCGATGCCGAGATCGCGCGCGAAATCGGCGCGGACCTTCTGGTGTACCAGGACCTCGAGGCGCTGAAACGGGCGGTGCGCGCAGCCAATCCTGCGCTCAGGAATTTCGAGGCCTCGTGCTTCGACGGCAAGTACATCACCGGCGACATCACCGCCGACTACCTGTCGCAGTTGGCCGTCGAACGCGACGAGCAGCGCGGGCAGGCCGACGCCGATCTGCTGGAAGAGGAAAAGCAGGCCGGTTAGGCGGGCATTGCGCCTGCGGAATATTCGCATTGCGGGCGAGCAAGCGCTTGTGAGGTAATGCACTGTGGCCGAGATGTGAGCGCCGTTCCGGATCGGCCATAACTCGGGCCCACCCGAATCCGTGTCCGGCTGCCCGAACCTTGCAATCGCGTCGGGGAGGGCATGATGAAACCCACCGCAGCAGGAGCGATAGTCGCGGCACTTTTCGCGATGATGGCGACCGTCGCGTCGCCTGTCTCGGCAGCAACCGTCAAGGCGGTCGAGTACTTCCATCCGCAGTTCGATCACTACTTCGTCACGGCGAGCCCGGCGGAAATTGCCGCGCTCGACGGCGGCGCCGTCAAGGGTTGGTTGCGTACCGGCCAGCGCTACCGCGTAGACGATGCTCCGGCGGCCGACCTGGCGCCGGTATGCAGGTTTCACACAGCGGCGTTTGCGGACAAGCCGACGCACTTCTTTACTGCGTCGGCAGCGGAATGCGATCTGCTGAAGTCGTGGCCGGACTGGCTATACGAGGGCATTGCGTTCTATGCGCGTTTGCCGGATGGACAAGGCAGCTGCGGCGCGGGTACCGCGGCCATTCACCGGCTCTACAACGGTGGCCAAGGTAGCGCACCCAACCACGCGTATACGGCGGAGCCCGCCAAGCGCGACACGCTGGTGGCTGCCGGTTGGATCTCCGAAGGGGTGGCGTACTGCGTACCGTTGGCGGTCGGTGATCCGGCGGCGATGACGCAGCTACTGGCCGGATCGAGGTGGCAATTCACGGACACCTATACCTGGCTGTTGGAAACCCGCTTCGATCCTGCGCCGGCAGTGACTGGGTACGTCGAATTGGCCACCGAAATGATTGCGTCCTGGGGGTTCCCCAAGCCGCCCGAGGCAATCTACCACCAGCCCAATGACCGCCGCCCGTTTGGTCCGGGTGACGGATTCTGGGACGGGGTGGCAGCATGGGACCCTCTCTCCGGCGAGTACGTTGTACTTAGCCTCGACAATTTTGATGGCATCTGGGTCGCCTGGACATTCGACAACGCCCAGGTTACGAGCACGCCCGTCTGCGCAACGGTGCTAAGACAGAATTTTGGTCGTGTTGGTCCGGGGTTGCATTCATTTCAACCGACACTCGCGTCAGGATGTGAACCCGGAGTCGCGTATCGATTGACCCCATGACGGAAATTCCGTGCCACTTCGCGCCTTGAGACAATCTTGCCTCAGGGCGCGAACGAGACGACGCCGTTTCACGAGAGTTTCTGCAAGTCGCATTGCGATGCTTCGGCCAGAGCGTCTTTGCCGTCGTCGCGCACCCGCGTTCACAGCTCGATTCCACCGCTAGTCTGCCATCGCGCCTCCGGCGTGCAGGCGGCGCACGTAAAAGTTGGACGACTAATCGCGTTGCCGGCGCGAGCGCGCAGTGATGCAATGCATCCGGGGCGTTTGCAGTGGCCTCGTGAGTGGTAGCAGGAGAGCGCCCCACGAAGCAAACGGACAAGACTTGCGGGGCATGGCGAATGAGGAGAGAACCATGCTAACGAAACGAATGCTTACCGTGGCGCTTTTCGCGGCCTCCACTGTTCTCACCGGCGCATTTTCGCAACAGGCCAGCGCGGACGTCGTCCGGGCCGTCGAGTACTACCATTCCGGGATTGATCACCTTTTCGTCACAGCCAACCCACTGGAGATCGATGCTCTCGACTCCGGAACGGTGGGCGGTTGGCTTCGCACCGGGCAACGCTTCCGCGTCGACGACGCGGCGTCCCCCGGCCTGGTGCCGGTGTGCCGTTTCTACACGTCAGCGTATGCCGGCAAGGCGACGCACTTTTTTACCGCTTCGTCCAGCGAGTGCGAACAACTGAAGACGTCGTCCGACTGGGTCTATGAAGGTGTGGCGTTCTACGCGCGGCTGCCAGACGCTTCTGGCACCTGCGGCGCCGGCAACGTGGCGGTGCAGCGTCTGTTCAACGGCGGCCAAGGGGGTGCGCCCAACCACGCCTACACTGTGCACGACGCAACGCAGAAGCTGCTCACGCAATCGGGCTGGGTTCCGGAAGGCGTTGCGTTCTGTGCCCCACTGGCCGCAGGCGATCCGATCGCCAACACGCAAGCGTTGGCCGGTTCGGAATGGAATCTGCCACGCGACTTGCCTACCGACGATGTCAACCCCCCGTCCCGGATCAGGTTCCAGACCAACGTGTGGCTGGGCGAGAGCGGCAATCCTCAAGCATATGTGCAACTCCAGGCGCGGGGCGACGGCTTTGCCTCCGGAGCCGGAACGTGGGATCCGGTCGCGGGTTCCTATAGCGTGATGGTTGGCAACGGCTTCAGCTTGGGCAAGGAGGTGACGTTCGACGACGCCGTCGGCCCGAACGTTCCCGTCTGCACGATGCGCAAGGTAGCCGCGAACGGATGGAACCCATCCATCGCACAGCGCTATCCGGTCGAGCTTTTCACCGGCTGCGAGCCCGGCCTGGCGCACAGGCTTTAGACACTGCGTCGATGCCTCCCGGGGAATTGACGTCAAGGTGCTGCAAATGTAGACTTCCAACTGCGCCGATTTGAAGCTTCAGCTTGCGGGCGCATAATAAATTCCGCTAAAGCGAGGTTAGCCTCAGCCAAGAGATACTTGGCGGGGCACACAAAACCCGTTCGGCGGCCCGCCTGACGGGTTTTTTGTTTTGCCCGGGTCAAATGGCCAAGGGCTCGAAGGTGACGCAATGAGCAACGACAAGCCCAAACGCGGTTTCACGACCGCAATCCTGCATTCCGACCGCGACGACGCGATCGAGCACGGCGCATTGCACAAGCCACTGCATCTCTCGGTGGCTTACGGTTACAAGGATTCGCGAGAACTCGCGGCCGTATTCCAGGGGCGGTCCAAGGGCTACGCCTATGGCCGCCAGGGCAACCCGACGTCGACGGCGCTGGAAGCCAAGGTCAATGCGATGGAAGGCGGTGTCGGGACTATAACGTTCGCCACCGGCATGGCCGCCATCGGCGCGATCTTTCTCGCGCTGCTGAAGCGCGACGACCATATCGTGGCCAGCCAGTTCGTGTTCGGCAACACCACCAGCGCGCTGCTCACGCTGGAAGCGCACGGGCACCCGGTGACGTTCGTCGATGCGACTGACGTGCGCCATGTCGAGACGGCACTGACGCCCGCCACGCGCGTCGTGTTCGTCGAGACGGTCGCCAATCCGCGCACGCAGGTGGCGGACCTGAAGAAAATCGGCGATCTCTGCCGCGCGCGCGGCATCCTCTACATCGTCGACAACACGATGACGTCACCGTGGCTGTTCCAGCCGAAGAATGTCGGCGCGGGCTTCATCGTCAACGCGCTGACCAAATACATCGGAGGTCACGGCAACGCGCTCGCGGGCAGCGTCACCGACACCGGGCTTTTCGACTGGACGACGTTTCCGAATATCGCGGACGTCTACAAGACGCAGCCTCCTCCGATGTGGGGTCTGCAGCAGTTGCGCAAGAAAGGGCTCCGCGATTGGGGTGGCACATTGGCGGCGGAACAGGCGCATCACATTGCGGTCGGTGCGGAAACGCTCGCCTTGCGCATGGAGCGGATCTGCGCCAACGCACTGGCGCTGGCCGAGTGGCTTCAGGACCAGCCGCAGGTGCACGCCGTCCACTATCCGGGGCTCGTCGAGCATCCGCAACATGAACTTGCCGGCGAATTGTTCCGCGCCTACGGCGGCCTGCTGTCGTTCGAATTGACCGGAGGCATCGACCCGTTCGACTTCCTCAATCGCCTGAAGGTCGTCGTCCTGTCGTCGAACCTGGGCGACAACCGCACCCTCGCGATTCCCGTGGCGCACACGATCTTCTACGAGATGGGTGCCGAGCGCAGGGCCGCAATGGGGATCGCGGATTCGCTGATCCGCATCTCGATCGGCATCGAGGACGGCAACGACCTCATCGCCGACTTCCGGCAGGCGTTGCACTGATCGGCGACCTGCGTGGTTGCTAGTCGGGTCTGTCGTCAGGCGGAGCGCCGGCCGCAAAGCGAGCGAGCACGCGACGACGCAGCCACAGGGCCGGCGGAATCCAGCCCGCCCAGCGCACGAGGTCGATGAGGTCGTCGTCCCAGTGCCATACCTCGACGAGATCGAAATGCATGCCGTAGCGCTGCTCGACCCAGCCGAAGGCCACGATCCAGGGTACCGCGACAAACGGTAGGACGATGAACGCGCGGTGATGAGGCAATAGCGATCGCCAGAGCGGAACGGCAACCAGTCCGCCCACAATGACGATCTGCAGTATTGGACGCATCGACGGATTTGCGGAAAGCCACGGCGCCAGCAGCGGTTCGGTCACGATCATCTTTACCGCGGTCCAGCCCAGCACTCCTGCGCCGAGCCAGATGATGGCGGGAAAGCGCTCGACCCAGCGCAACACCAGCGTCGATCCCCAGACCACAATGGGAACGGACACGGCGAGTCCGACCAGGACGAGCAGCATCGATCCTTGCGCAGCGCCACCGACGGCCAGTACGTTGTCGACGCCCATCACCGCGTCAGCCACGATGATCGTCCGCACCGCTCCGCGAACCGAATTGGCCGGCGCGATTTCGTGGCTGCCGGAGTTGTCCTGCGTCAACCTCCAGCCGATATAGATCAGCGCGATGCCGCCGATGACGAGGAAGCCCGGAATCTTGAGCAGGTAGACGACGACCGCGGTGAGCAACGCACGAATCGCGATGGCGCCAAAGGTGCCCCACAGCACGACTTTGCGCTGCATTTCCGGAGGCACGTTGCGCGCGGCCAGGCCGATGACGAGGGCGTTGTCGCCGGCCAGCACGAGGTCGATGAGGATGATCGCCCCCAGCGCGGAAAACCAGGCCGAGGTGAAGAGTTCCGGGGTCATCCTGCGATCTCGCGTTCGTGAACGCCGTGCGCGTCGACCTCGAGGTATTGGCCACTGTCGTGCCAGTCCGCCATCACCCAGCGTTCGCGCGAAGCGCCGTCGACATCGTGACGATGCCGGTCGGGCCGGTGCGTGTGGCCATGGATCATGCGCTGCGCATCATGCCGCCGAAACGCGTCCGCGACGGCCCCGGCATTCACGTCCATGATGTATTCGGGCTTCAGTGACTTGTCGCTGCTGCTCTTGCGGCGCAGCCAGGCGGCCATCAGCCGACGCACGAAATAGGGGAGACGCAGCAGCCGGCGCATCGCCTCCGGCGTGCGCACGCGTGCGCGATAGGCCTGGTATTCGGCATCGTCGGTGCACAGTTCGTCGCCGTGGGAAATGAGCGTCGGCACGCCATGAAGTTCGAGGCGCACCTGCTCGGGCAGCAAAGTCGCACCCGACGCATCTTCGAATGCTCCGCCAAGCATGAAATCGCGATTGCCGCGGGCCACGAACAGCGGAACGCCGGAATCGGCCAGCGTACGCATCGACTTCACGATAGGCGCTATGAATGGCTCGCGCAATTGGTCGTCGCCGATCCACCAGTCGAAGAGGTCGCCCAGGATGTAGACCGCCGCAGCCGCGCGCGCTGGACCGTCCACGAACGCGTGAAATGCCGCGACCGCAGCGGGCCGGTCGGGCGACAGGTGAAGGTCCGAGAGGAACAGCGTCGGCCGCGGGGACCCCGATTCCGCCATCGCCCTTAGCCGGCGACTTCCTCGGCTTTGAGGATCACGACATCCTGCTGCGGCACGTTCTGGTGAAAGCCGCTGGTGGCCGTCGGCACCGCCTTGATCTTGTCCACGATGTCGCGTCCCCCGGTGACCTTGCCGAACACGCAATAGCCCCAGCCATTGGCGCTGGGCGCAGTGTAGTCGAGGAAATCGTTGTCGGCGACGTTGATGAAGAATTGCGCCGTGGCCGAATGCGGTTCCGAGGTGCGCGCCATCGCGACCGTGTAGTTCTTGTTCTTCACGCCGTTAGTGGCTTCGTTGGCGACCGGCTTGCGCGTGGGCTTCTGTTTCATCCCGGGCTCCATCCCGCCGCCCTGGATCATGAATCCGGGGATGACGCGATGGAACAGCGTGTTGTCGTAGTGGCCGTCGCGGACGTATTGCAGAAAGTTGGCGGTGGAAGCCGGCGCGTTCTCGGCGTCGAGTTCCAGCGTGATGTCGCCGTGGTTGGTGTGCAGGACTACGGGCATGGTCTGGCTCCGGGACTCAGGGCATGATCAATTTGGCCGACTTGATGATGACTTTCTCGACCGGGACGTCCTTCGGGAACTGGCCGCCGCTTCCAGTCGCGGACTTGGCGATCTTGGTCACCACATCCATGCCGGAGACGACCTTGCCGAACACGGTGTAGCCGGGATTGGTCGGCGAATAGTTGAGGGACTTGTTGTCGTTGACGTTGATGAAGAACTGCGACGTCGCGGAGTTTGGGTCGCTGGTGCGCGCCATCGATACGGTGCCCGGCACGTTCAGCAGTCCTGCCTTGCTCGACGACTCGGCTTCGATGGGGACCGGCGGACGCGTCGGTTTCTGCGAAAATTCGGGCGTGAACCCGCCGCCCTGGATCATGAAGCCGTCGATGACACGGTGGAACTGCGTGCCGTCGTAGAACTTGTCCTTCACGTATTGGGCGAAGTTGGCGACGGTCTTGGGCGCGGCGTCAGGGTACAACTCGATCTTGATCACGCCCGCTGACGTGTCGAGCTCGACCTGCGGGTTGGCAGCAAGGGCCGTCGTCGCGGCAAGGGCGAAGGCTGCGGTAGCTACAAAAAGTCGATGCAACATGGATTGCCTCCTGAAGTTGTATTGCTTTGAATGCCTGCCTACTTGGGCGCATCCGCGGTTGCGGCGGGCGCGGCCGGTGTTGGGGCTGGTGTTGGGGCCGGTGCCGGTGCCTCCGGTTTGCCAGGGGTCGCGGTGGCCGACACGGGCGGTGGGGAGCGCATCCCGAGCACGTCGCGCACGAGGTTCAGCTTCGGTGGCGCGGTCTTGTTTTTCGCGTCGCGCGCAATGGCCTTTTCGTAATTGACGCCAGCCAGCCGCGCATACACGTCGCCCAGGTTCTCGTAGGCGATCGTGTAGTCTGGCGCGGCCAGCAGAGCCGCTTCCAGCTCGTCGCGCGCGCCGGCGTAGTTGCCCTTCTGCGCGTAGAGGACAGCGAGATTATTGCGAACTTCGGGCAATTCCGGAAAGTCGGCGAGCAGCCCCAGGTACAGGCTGATTGCGGCGTCGGTCTTGCCCGAGTCCGCGAGGGCCACGCCTTTCATGAACCGTGCCTGTGGTTCGCGCGGCCGCTCGGCGGACAGCGTATCGAGGATCGCGATGGCCCCGTCGTAATTTTTCTCGGCGATGAGGCTCCGCGCATCCTTCAGCCCCTTCGAGTAGGCCTTCCGCGCTGCGTCGGACATCTCGCGCGGATCGGACAGCGGGGGCGATTGCGCCGCCACCCATTGCGAGCACGACGCCACGACGATGGCAAACATAAGGGAAGCAGGACGCATGCGCAGCAAGGGAGATCCGGACGAGAGTCGCGCGACCGCGCGGTCAAACGTGGATTCTAGCAGCCGCCAGGGCGGGGGTCCGGGCCAGGCTCAACTCCGCAGGCGGTTCACCGTGGCGTCGATGAGGCGCCGGGCAATCGACACGTTGGGCGGCAACGGCGGGAGCGCATCGAGCGCAAACCAGCGCGCGTCGGCGATCTCGGCGTCCTCGAGGCGGATTTCGCCTCCCGCGTATTCGGCGGTATACGCGATCATCAGCGAATGCGGGAAGGCCCAGGATTGGCTGGCGAAGTAGGTGATGCCATCGACTTCGACGCCGACCTCCTCGCGCACTTCGCGATGCACGCAGTCCTCGATGGTCTCGCCGGGTTCGACAAAGCCCGCGAGCGCGCTGTAGACGCCGTTCACGAAGCGATGCGACCGCGCCAGCAGCAGCTCGCGGCCACGCGTGACCAGCGCCATCATCGCCGGCGACACGCGCGGGTAGGCGACGAGTCCGCATGCGGGGCATTCCTTGGCGCGTTCATCGGCCTTGTTGCGCGTCGGCGTACCGCAGCGGCCGCAGAAACGATGCGTGCGGTCCCATTCCACCACCTGGAACGCGCGTGCGGCCAGGGCCAGCAGGGATTCGGGTACGCGCAGGAACAGCGAACGCAGGCCGACGTAGCGCATTCCCGCGGGTTCCGGTGCGTTGTCCGGCAGCGCCACCGCGATGCACGCGGCATCGCCCAGGTGTCCCAGGAAATGCGGTGTGCCGGCCAGTCCGGCCGCGTCCAGCGTCGCGAGTGACGGAATACTTGGCGCGTCATCCGTGCCGCCGACGAGTATCTTCCCGTCGCGGTAGGCGAATGCATGCGACACGGCCCCGATCGCCGCGGGCATGACGTGGAGCGGCGTGAAGCCGGCCGGTGTATGCATCGTCAGCGCAGGAAGCGCTCGTCCTTGCCGATCACCGTGAGCTCGACGAAGCGCGATCCACTGTGGCTGGTTGGCGTGAACGTAATCAGGTAGCCGCCGACGTCGACGTCGCGCATGTTCTCCATCGCCGCGATGAATTTTTCGCGGGTGAGATCCGGTCCGGTGCGGCGCAGGCCCTCTACCAGCACCTTTGCGGAAATGAATCCTTCGAGGCTGGTGAACGAGTAATCTTCCTTCTTGGTCGATGCCGTGTACTGCGCCTGGTAATCTTTGACGACCGGCGTGGCCACGTTCCACGGGAACGGCACGACTTGCGTAATGCCCACGCCGCGGCCGTCGGGACCGGCTTCCGACGCCAACGCCTTGCTGCCGACGAACGATACGTTCATGAATTGCGGATTGTAGCCGGCCGCGCGCATCGCCTTGATGAACGCCGCCACCGACTTGTACGCCGAGATCATCACTACGGCCTGCGGGTCGGCTTTGCCGATCGTCGCCACCGCGGCGGCGACGTCGACGGTGTTGCGCTCCACGGTGCCGGTCGCGACGATCTTCAGGTTGCGCTTCAGCATCGCGCGCTCCACGCCTGCCAGGCCGGCCTTGCCGTAGTCGTCGTTCTGGTAGAACACGGCGATGCGGTCGAGCGTCTGCCCGCCCAGCTGGTTGACGATCTTCTCGGTCTCGTCGAAATAGCTGGCACGGACGTTGAAGATGTAGCGATTGATCGGATTGCGCAGCGATTCGGCCCCGGTGAACGGACCCACGAACGGCACCTTCGCGGCGGTGAAAATCGGCTTCGCCGCGTTGGACGTCGGCGTGCCGACATAGCCGAACAGCAGGAACACGCCTTCGTCGATCAGCTTCTTGGTGTTGGCTGCGGCACGGTCGGGCTCATAGCCGTCGTCGAGCGAGCGCAGTTCGATCTTGCGGCCATTGACGCCGCCGGCCGCGTTGACCGCCTGGAAGTAGGCCTGTGCTCCGGCGCGCATTTCGTTGCCGAGTGCCTGCGCCGGCCCCGAGAAGGCCGCTGACTGTCCGATGACGATCGTCGTGGGGGTCACCCCTGTTTCCGCTTGCGCGACCGCGGCGGCCGTCGCGAACGCGAAAATGGCCAAGCCGTTGAGCATAGATTTCATCCGTTATTCTCCCCAGATCCGCAGAAACGCCCGCGCCGACGCATCTCCCTGCCTGGCTTGGCAGCGACATCATGCGCCCTCAGCAGGGGCATGCAAATATCGTGCGCGCGGATCGGCCCTGGCCCCCGATTTCGTCCGGACGCAGGGCTGGGGGTAGGACCGACCCCGGTGGCTCGCGTATAATTCCCTGTTTCGCCAAAGGATTTCGCCATGGAAGCCGAGCAGCTCAACGCCCTAGCCAACACGCTGGCCGACCTGTCCACGCGCACGCGTGAACTGCGGAGGTATCTTTGACTTCGACGTCAAGGCGGAGCGGCTAGGGGCAGTATCGAAGGAACTGGAAGACCCGAAGGTCTGGGACGACCCGGCGCGCGCGCAGGACCTGGGCCGGGAAAAGAAGCAGCTGGAGGTCGTTGTTCACTCGCTGACACAGCTGACCTCGGACCTGTCCGACAGCACCGAGCTGTTCGGCCTCGCACGGGCCGAGGGCGACGACGCGACCGTTCGCTCCATCCAGGGTGATGTCGGGAAGATCGCCAAGGTCGTCGATGACCTCGAATTCCGGCGGATGTTCAACCAGCCGCTCGACCCGGCCAACTGCTTCATCGACATCCAGGCGGGCAGCGGCGGCACCGAGGCGCAGGACTGGGCGTCGATGCTGATGCGCATGTACCTGCGCTATTGCGAACGCAAGGGCTACCACACCGATGTGCTGGAAGAGTCCGATGGCGAAGTCGCGGGCATCAAGAGCGCGTCGATCAAGGTCGAGGGCGATTACGCCTACGGTTTCCTGCGCACCGAGGTAGGCGTGCACCGGCTCGTGCGCAAGAGCCCGTTCGACTCCAACGCGCGGCGGCACACGTCGTTCGCCAGCGTCTTCGTGTACCCGGAAGTCGACGATTCGATCGT
>Ga0207683_10000222_pt1 | contig 49960 bp, 46 predicted proteins | sample KBSM73metaG_FD_184333 | JGI IMG/M metagenome (GOLD analysis project Ga0207683, IMG submission 184333) | Miscanthus rhizosphere microbial communities from Kellogg Biological Station, Michigan, USA - KBS M7-3 metaG (SPAdes) (version 2) | ecosystem: Host-associated > Plants > Roots > Rhizosphere >...
GTGCTCGTCCTTGAGGTAGACCTCTTCCTTGCCCTGCTTCGCCTTGTAGAGCGGCGGCTGCGCGATGTAGATGTGCCCGCGCTCGACCAGGTCGCGCATCTGGCGATAGAAGAACGTCAGCAGCAGCGTGCGGATGTGCGAGCCGTCGACGTCCGCGTCGGTCATGATGATGATGCGGTGGTAGCGGAGCTTGTCGGCGTTGTAGTCGTCCTTGCCGAAGCCCGTGCCGAGCGCGGTGATGAGCGTGACGATCTCCTGCGACGAGATCACCTTTTCGTCGCGCGCGCGCTCCACGTTGAGGATCTTGCCGCGCAGCGGCAGGATCGCCTGGAACTTGCGGTCGCGTCCCTGCTTGGCCGAGCCGCCGGCGGAATCGCCCTCGACGAGGTAGATCTCGCACAGCGCCGGATCGCGCTCCTGGCAGTCCGCCAGCTTGCCCGGAAGGCCCATGCCGTCGAGCACGCCCTTCCGCCGCGTGAGCTCGCGCGCCTTGCGCGCGGCCTCGCGGGCCCGCGCGGCGTCGACGATCTTGCCGCAGATGATCTTGGCGTCCACCGGGTGCTCGAGCAGGAACTCGGCCAGCTTGGCGCTGACGATCTCCTGCACCAGCGGCTGCACTTCGGACGACACCAGCTTGTCCTTCGTCTGCGACGAGAACTTGGGCTCCGGCACCTTGACCGACAGCACGCAGGTGAGGCCCTCGCGCATGTCGTCGCCGGTGGTCTCGACCTTCGCCTTCTTCGCGACCTCTTCCTTCTCGATGTAATTGTTGAGCGTGCGGGTCATCGCCTGGCGGAGACCGGTGAGGTGCGTGCCGCCGTCGCGCTGCGGAATGTTGTTCGTGAAGCACTGCACCGATTCCGCGTAGGAATCGTTCCATTGCATCGCGACCTCGACCGTGACGCCGTCCTTCTCGCCGACCGCATGGAAGATCTTCGGATGCAGCACCGACTTGCTGCGGTTCATGTACTCGACGAAGCCCTTGATCCCGCCGGAGTACGCGAAGTTCTCCGTCTTGCCGTCGCGCTGGTCGTTGAGCTCGATCTTCGTGCCGTTGTTCAGGAACGACAGCTCGCGGATGCGCTTTGCGAGGATGTCGTAGTGGAACTCCACGCGGCCGAACGTCTCGATGGCCGCCATGAAGTGGACCTCGGTGCCGCGGCGATCGGTGGTGCCCGTCTCCGCGAGCGGCGCCACGGGAACGCCATGGCGGAATTCCATCTGGTTGATCTTGCCGTTGCGCCAGATGCGCAGCTTGAGCCACGCGGACAGCGCGTTCACCACCGACACGCCGACGCCGTGCAGGCCGCCCGACACCTTGTAGCTGTTCTGGTCGAACTTGCCGCCCGCGTGCAGCTCGGTCATCACGATCTCGGCGGCGGAGCGCTTCTCCTCGTCGTCGTCCTTGACGTCGGTGGGGATGCCGCGGCCGTTGTCGACGACGGACACGGAGTTGTCCGCGTGGATGACGACCTTGATGTCGTCGCAGTAGCCGGCCAGCGCTTCGTCGATCGCGTTGTCCAGGACTTCGAACACCATGTGATGGAGGCCGGTGCCGTCGGACGTGTCGCCGATGTACATGCCGGGGCGCTTGCGCACCGCGTCGAGACCCTTGAGGATCCGGATGCTCGAGGAATCGTAGTCGTCGCCGTTGCGTTGGGGCTTGGGTTGCGCGGGGGTCATCGTGTCTTTCGTTGCCATTGCTTCACATGCAGGGGGGCATCAAAACGTCGACGCCGACTTCGGGGGTCGGCGCCTTCGCGAATCGTTTGTCTCACGCACATGGGTCAGATGCGCATCGGCATGACGACGTACTTGTAGTCGTCCCGTCCCGGGATCGTGACGAGCGCGCTCGAATTGGCGTCGCCGAAGGCGAGCGCGACCTTGTCGCTGCCGGTGTTCTGCAGCACGTCGAGGAGATAAGTGATGTTGAAGCCGATGTCGAGCGCCTCGCCCTTGTAGTCGACCTCGAGCTGCTCCTCGGCTTCCTCCTGCTCGCTGTTCGTGCAGATGATCTTGAGCTCGCCGTCGGCGAGCACCAGGCGCACGCCGCGGAACTTCTCGTTCGACAGGATCGCCGCGCGCTGCAGCGCCGACAGGAGCTCGCTGCGGTCGAGCACGAAGAGCTTGGTGTGGCCCTGCGGGATCACCCGGTTGTAGTCGGGGAACTTGCCGTCGACGACCTTCGACACGAGCTCGACGTTGCCGAAGCGGAAGCGGACCTGGTTCGCAAGGATGTCGAGCGTCACCGGGTCGTCGTTGTCGGCCAGCAGCTTGGAGAGCTCCAGCACCGTCTTGCGCGGCAGGATCACTTCCTGGCGCGCGTATTCGCCGGGCACGGTGATGCTGGCCCAGGACAGGCGGTGGCCGTCGGTGGCGACGGCCTGCAGCGAGCCCTTGTCGACGACGAGCAGCATGCCGTTCAGGTAGTAGCGGATGTCCTGCTGCGCCATCGCGAACTCGGCGAGCTTGAACAGCGTGCGGAGGTCCTTTTGCGGCAGCGACAGCGTTTGCAGCTGCTCGGTGCCGAGGCTGATGCGCGGATAGTCGGCGGCCGCCAGCGTTTGCAGGTTGAAGCGCGAGCGTCCCGCCTTGACCGTCATCTTGTTGCCCGCGGCGTCGACGTTGACGAGCGCGTCGTCGGGCAGTGCGCGCAGCAGATCCTGCAGCTTGCGCGCGCCGACGGTGGTGGACTGGCCGTCCTTGCCGGGCAGTTCCGCCGTGGCCGTGATCTGCATCTCGAGATCGGTGGCGGTGACGTAGAGCCGGCCGTCCTTCTGCTCCAGCAGCACGTTGGCGAGGATGGGCAGCGTGTGCCGCCGCTCCACGATGCCGGCCACGGCCTGCAGCGGTTTCAGGAGCGCATCGCGGGCAACCTGTTTTAGTTGCATTGTCGTTATTTCAACTTAAGACTAGTTAATAAGGGCGGCGCCGGCCGCGTACAACTCTTGTTTTCCCCGCTGGCTCATCGACTTGCCGACGCTGCAACCGGCGGGACAACCGCGGGGGTCGCGGTGGATGGTTTGGGGATGGTTTAAGGACCTGGCGAAATACGGCGCGCAATCCCCAAATTATACGCGCCAGAGCGTGTTTTTTCCAGTGGAAACAGAGAGAAGCGTAAGGCTTCCGGGGCGTCAGCTCCGGAGCACCTGCAGCAGGAAAATGACGTCGTGGTTGAGGTCCGGATGCGATTCGCGCAGTTTGGCGATCTGCCGGCACGCATGCAGCACCGTCGTGTGATCGCGGCCGCCGAAATTCCCGCCGATCTCCGGCAGCGAGAGCTGCGTCAGCTCCTTCGCCAGCGCCATCGCGACCTGCCGGGGCCGCGCCACCGCGCGCGAGCGCTTTTTGGAGTGCATGTCCGACACCCGGATCTTGTAGTAGTCGGAGACGGTCTTCTGGATGTTCTCGATCGAGATCTGCCGGTTCTGCACGGCCAGCAGGTCGCGGAGCGCGTCCTTGGCGAGCGCCAGGTTGATCTCCCCGCCGTGGAAGCTCACGTAGGCCAGGATGCGCTTCAGCGCGCCCTCGAGCTCGCGGACGTTCGACCGGATGTGCTTGGCAATGAAGAACGCGACCTGCTCGTCCATCCGCATGCCGGCGCCGGCCGCCTTGGCCAGCAGGATGGCGACGCGCATCTCGAGCTCGGGCGGCTCGAGCGCCACGGTCAGGCCCCAGCCGAAGCGCGAGATCAGGCGCTCCTCGAAGCCCTCGATCTCCTTCGGGTACTTGTCGCAGGTGATCACCACCTGCTTGTGCGCCTCGATCAGCGTGTTGAAGAGGTAGAAGAACTCCTCCTGCGTGCGGCTCTTGCCGGCGAAGAACTGGATGTCGTCGATCAGCAGCAGGTCGAGCGAGCGGTAGTGGCGCTTGAACTCGTCGAACGCCTTGTGCTGGTAGGCGCGCACGACGTCGGAGACGTACGTCTCGGCGTGGATGTAGCGGATCTTGGCGCCGGGATTCTGGATCAGGATCTGATGGCCGATCGCCTGGATCAGGTGGGTCTTGCCGAGGCCGACGCCGCCGTAGACGAAGAGCGGGTTGTAGGAGGTGGGATGATCGGCCACCTGCAGCCCGGCCGCCCGGGCGAGCTGGTTGGCCTTGCCCGCCACGAAGGCGTTGAACGTGAAGCCCGGGTTGAGGCCGCCGGGCTCAGGGCGGCGAACGGTGGATAACGTGCCCGACGGCAGGGGCAGGACGGGGGTCGCCGGGGCGGTCGCCGAGGCCACCCGCGGCCGGCTATCCACAGGGGCGGGGGCGGGCGTCGCGGGCGCGGGCGCCGGGGGTTCCGCCGGGGCGGCCACGAGTGCGGCAGGGGCGGCGGCGGGGCTGTCCGCGACGGCGAAATCGACCGCCAGGGACGCGCCGGTGGCGTCCTTGGCGAGCGCCGCGATGCGCGCCCCGAACTTCTCCTTCACCCACTGCATGACGAAGCGGTTGGGCGCGGTGAGGCGCAGGCGTCCGGGGCGTTCCGCACAGGCTAGCGGACGGATCCACGTGGCAAATTGCTGCGGGGTCAGCTCGCGCTCGAAAGCAGCGAGACAGACGGCCCAGGCGGCAGGAGTGAAAGGCGAATGCAAGGGAATCACGCGTCCTCTGGGGCCGTGTCCCGGGATGGGACGACAGCCGGGCGACGTCGCCTGGAATCCCCATCGGCAGGGAGGTCGCGGCGCCCGTTTCTGCCGCCATTGTAGGCGGGTGGCCGGGAGTTATCCACAGACCGGGGGCAAGGGGACGGGCACGCCAGGCCTACGCGTTGGCCCGCGCCGCTTGCCGTGCAAGTGATCGCTCGCCCCCACCGCAGCAAGGCGCGCACCGTCTCGCGCGGTTGACAGAACACCCCCTAACGCGCTCTAATATAAGGCTTTTCGCCTGCCCGATTCCGGCAGGCGCCGCGTTCACCGGCTCACGGCGAACGGCCGGGCCCCGGCGAACCGCGGGCGCGACGGAAATCACTCCATTGGCGAAGGCACATCGGTCATGAAACGTACGTATCAACCCTCCAAGATCCGCCGCGCCCGCGTGCACGGCTTCCGCGCCCGCATGGCCACCGTCGGTGGCCGCAAGGTGCTCTCGGCGCGTCGCGCCAAGGGCCGCGCGCGGCTCGCCGTCTGACGGTTGCGCAACGCTCGCCAGGTCTTCGCGGCAGCCGCGTTCACCGGCTCTGCGGCACCGGCGCGTTCGAGGCGGTCTTCCGCGCGGGTCGTCGCTTTGACGGGCGGTATCTCCAGCTCATCGCCATGGCGGCCGCGCGCCCGGACGGCCGCGTCGGCTACGTCATCAGCGGCAAGTCGATGCCCCGTGCCGTCGATCGCAACCGCCTGCGTCGCCGCCTGCGCGAGCACGTGCGCGCCGCGCGTCCCGCGCTGTCCGCCTTCGACGTGATCCTGCGCGTGCGCGGGCCGGTCAAGCCGGCCGACGTTCTCGCGGCCGCGCAGGAAGGCGCGCGGCTCCTGCAGCAGCTCGTCGCGCCGCCGCCGACGGCATGAAGAGCGCGTTGCTCGCGGGGCTGCGCGGCTACCAGTATTTCGTGCGGCCGATGCTCGGCGCGCATTGCCGGTTCTTCCCGAGCTGCTCCGATTACGCCAAGGAAGCGATCGAGCGCCACGGTCCGTGGCAAGGCTCGTGGCTCGCGACGCGGCGGCTCTGCCGTTGCCACCCGTATCATCCGGGCGGCTACGACCCCGTTCCCTGACGGCGCGCGGCAGCACTTTCGCGCGCGCCCTCCTCTTTCGAAGGCGATTCCGCCCGCATGGACACGCAACGCCTGATCCTGTTCGTCATCTTCTCGTTCTCCGCGCTCTTCCTGTGGGAGGCGTGGCAGCGCGAGCACGCGCCGCCGGTGCCCACCGTCAGCGTGGAGGCGAAGGGCGGTGCGGCCAAGCCCGCCGATTTGCCGCCCGTGGGCACGTCGGCGTCCGCCGGCGCGCCTGCCGCGCCCCAGGCCGCGGTGCCCGGCGCGGCGCCCGCGGCCGCCGCGGCGCCGGCCGGCCAGATCGTCACCATCAAGACGGATCTCTTCACGGCAGACGTCGACAGCGTGGGCGGCGTCATCACGCTGATCGCGCTCGACAAGCACCGCGATCCGCACGACACCGCCAAGCCCTACCTCGCGCTGCAACGGAACGCCGAGCGCACGTTCGTCGCGCAGGCGGGGCTGATCGGCGACGGCATGCCGAATCACCGCACCGCGTACCAGGTGCTGCCGGGCCCGCGCGAGATGGCGCCGGGCAGCGACACGCTCGAGCTCCGGCTGCAGGGCACCGACGCGAGCGGCGACAAGGTCGTCGAGGTCCTCACGTTCCATCGCGGCAGCTACGTGATCGACGTCGCGTTCGACATCACCAACGCCGGGACCGCGCCGCTGACGCCGGAAGCGTATTTCCAGCTGATGCGCGACATGAAGCAGGCGGTGCAGCAGAACTCCATGGCGCCGGCGGCGTTCGTGGGGCCGGTCGTCTACAACGAGGCCGACAAGTTCAAGAAAGTGGACTTCGGCGAGATCGACAAGGAGACCTCCGATCCGTCGCGCAAGCCGGCCTATACGAGGAGCGCCGACAACGGCTGGATCGGCATGATCGAGCATTACTTCGTCGCCGCGTGGCTGCCGCCGGAAGGGGCGAAGCGCCAGTTCTACACGACGCGTCTCGACGGCGGCCTCTACACCGCCGGCGTCCGCTACACGGGCCCGACCATCGCCCCCGGCGCCACCGGCGCGGTGAAATCGAGCCTATACGTGGGCCCGCAGGACCAGGAAGCGCTCGCCAAGGTGGCGAAGGGCCTCGACCTCGTCGTCGACTACGGCATCTTCACGATCATCGCGGCGCCCCTCTTCTGGCTGCTGAAGTGGCTGCACTCGATCATCGGCAACTGGGGCTGGTCGATCATCGCGATGACGATCATCATCAAGAGCGCGTTCTACCCGCTCAATCACGCCAGCGCGCGGTCGATGGCGAAGATGAAGGTGGTAGCGCCGAAGATGAAGGCGCTGCAGGAGCAGTACGCGAACGACAAGCAGCAGCTCCAGGTGAAGATGATGGAGCTGTATCGGCAGGAGAAGATCAATCCGCTCGGCGGCTGCCTGCCGATACTCGTGCAGATCCCCGTGTTCATCGCGCTGTACTGGGTGCTGCTGTCCGCCGTCGAGCTGCGGCACGCGCCGTGGATCGGCTGGATCCACGACCTGTCCGCACCCGATCCGTACTTCATCCTGCCGGTGATCTACGCGATCACCGCGTACCTGCAGGTGAAGCTCTCGCCCACGCCGATCAGCGACCCGGTGCAGGCGAAGGTGATGCAGATCATGCCGGTCGCGTTCTCGGTGATGTTCATCTTCTTCCCGTCCGGCCTCGTGCTGTACTGGCTCGTGAACAACTGCATCCAGATCTTCCAGCAGTGGCACATGAACCGCGTCATCACGAAGGAAACGGCGCTCGCGGCGGCCAGGCGGCGCTAAGCCAGCCATCGTGGGTCCGGCTTCCGCCGGACTCGGGTCCGTCGCCATGAGCACCGCCGAGCCCCCCGCCGCGACCATCGCCGCCATCGCGACGCCGCCGGGCCGCGGCGGCATCGGGATCGTCCGCGTGTCCGGCGCCGATCTCGACGGGCTGATCGCCGGCCTCGCCGGCGCGCCGCTGCCGCCGCGCAAGGCCACGCGCGTCACGCTGCGCGATGGCGCCGGCGAGATCCTCGACACCGGGCTCGCGCTGTACTTCCCCGCGCCGAGTTCCTACACCGGCGAAGCCGTGCTCGAGCTGCAGGGCCACGGCAGCCCGGCGGTGCTGCGGCTCGTGCTCGCGCGCTGCGTCGAGCTCGGCGCGCGGCTGGCCGAGCCGGGCGAGTTCACGCGCCGCGCGTTCCTGAACGGCAAGATCGACCTAGCGCAGGCGGAGGCGGTGGCCGACCTGATCGAAGCGTCGACCGCGACGGCCGCGCGCGCCGCCGCGCGGAGCCTCACCGGCGAATTCTCGCGCGCGGTGCACGCGCTCGTCGACGGCCTCACGGAACTGCGGATGTTCACCGAGGCCACGCTCGATTTTCCCGACGAGGACGTCGAGTTCCTGCGCGCCGCGGACGCGAGCGGCCGCCTCGCGGGACTGGTGGCGGAGCTGCAGGCGCTGCGCGCCCGCGCGCGGACCGGCGTGCGGCTGCGCGACGGTCTCACCGTCGTGCTCGTCGGCCAGCCGAACGTCGGCAAGTCGAGCCTGCTGAACCGCCTGGTGCGCGACGACGCCGCCATCGTCACCGCGATCGCCGGCACGACACGCGATGCCATCGAGCGGCCGATGGAGCTCGGCGGCATTCCGCTCACCATCGTCGACACCGCCGGCCTCCGCGACACCGCCGACGAGGTCGAGCGCCACGGGATCGCGCGCACCTGGTCGGCGGTGGCGCGCGCGGACCTCGTGCTGCTGCTGGTCGACGCGCGCGCGGGCCGCGACGCGCTCGATCCCGCCGACGCCGCCCTCCTCGCCCGGTTGCCCGCGGACGTGCCGCGCCTAGTCGTTCACAACAAGGCCGATCTCGCCCGCGTCGCGCCGCGCATCGACCGGCGTGCCGACGGCTCGCGCAGCCGGCCTCATCTGTGGATGTCGGCGCTCACCGGCGACGGGCTCGACCTGCTGGAGCGCGAGATGCGCGCGCTGGCCGGCGTCGAGAGCGCGACCGAGGACACGTTCCTGGCACGCGCGCGGCACGTCGAGGCCCTCGACGCCGCGGCGCTTCGTCTGGATGCCGCGGCGGCGCAACTCGCGGCGCGCGAGCCGCCGCTCGAGCTCTTCGCCGAGGAGTTGCGCGAAGCGCAGCTGGCGCTCGCGGCGATCACCGGCGAATTCACCGCCGACGATCTGCTGGGCGTGATCTTTTCGCGTTTTTGCATCGGCAAATGACGCCGCAGGCGGCCGCGAGCCACGTCCTGCGCACCGGCGGCGCGCTCGCTCTCGCGGTCGCCGCCGGCTTCCTGTTCGCCACGTTGCACACGCCGATTCCGTGGATGCTGGGACCGCTGCTGACCGTGGCCTCGTTCCGCGTGGCCGGCGCGCCGCTCGAGGCGCCGCCCGGCGGCCGGCAGATCGGCCAGTGGATCATCGGCACGTCGCTCGGACTCTATTTCACGCCGCTCGTCGTGCACGAGGTCGCGGGCCTCTGGTGGCTGCTGGTCGCGGGCGCCGCGTTCGCGATCTCCGTCGGCTACCTGATGGGGATTGCGCTGTCGCGGCTCGCGGGGATGGACCGCACCACGGCGTTCTTCGCGAGCGTGCCGGGCGGCGCGGCGGAGATGGCGGTGCTCGGCAACCGCTTCGGCGCGCGCGTCGATCGCGTGGCCGCCGCGCAGAGCCTGCGCATCGTGCTCGTCGTGCTGATCGTGCCGGCGGCGTTCATCGCCATCGACGTCCACGGCGCCGATCCGTATGTCCCCGGCGTGACGCATTTCGCGTGGCTGGGGCTCGGCTGCCTGATGCTGGCGACGCTTGCCGGGAGCGGCGTCGCGATGCTGCTGCGCCTGCCCAACGCCTTCGTGCTGGGCTCGCTGTTCGTCGCGATTCCCCTCACCGCGTGCGAGATCGACTGGTCGTCGATTCCCACGCCCATGACCAACGCCGCGCAGTGCCTGCTGGGCTGCACGCTCGGCGCCCGCTTCCAGCCCGATTTCGTGCGGACCGCGCATCGCTTCGTCGGCGCGGTGGTCGCGACCGTGCTGTTGTCGATCGTCGTGTCGGCCGGGTTCGGCATTGCCCTCGCGTGGCTCGCGAACCAGCATCCGGCCACGCTGGTGCTCGGCATGGCGCCGGGCGGCATCGCGGAAATGTGCATCACCGCCAAGGTGCTGCAGCTGGGCGTTCCGCTGATCACCGCGTTTCACGTCACGCGCGTCGTCGTGCTGCTGCTCGTCACGGCGCCGCTCTTCTCGCGGGCGCGCAAGTGGCGGCAACGCACAAATCGGTCAGGCCACTAGGCCGCTGGACGCTAGGTTACGGCGCACCCGTTGGTCATGTTAGATTGGTCGACCCGCATCTTCGCGCGACCGCATTGCGCCCCATTTTTCACTGCCACGAAAGCCGCTTTCGAGATATGAACCAGCCTGAATCGTTTCTCACGCTCGCCGCATCGGTGGGCGCGCCCAATTACGTGCGGCATGCGCGGTTGATCGGTTGGGTGCGTGAAGTCGCCGCCCTGACCCGGCCCGAGCGCATCGTGTGGTGCGACGGCAGCGTCGAAGAGCACGACGCGCTGTGCGCGGAGATGGTCGCGGCGGGCACGCTGCGCCGACTCGATCCCGTCAAGCGGCCCAACAGCTATCTCGCGCTGTCCGACCCCACGGACGTCGCCCGCGTCGAGGACCGCACGTTCATCTGCAGCGAATCGGCCGACGACGCCGGCCCCACCAACAACTGGGTGGCGCCGCCGGACATGCGGCGTACGCTGCGCGGCCTCTTCGACGGGTGCATGCGCGGACGCACGCTCTACGTGGTGCCGTTCTCGATGGGTCCGCTCGGCAGCCCGATCGCGCACATAGGGATGGAGCTCACGGACAGTCCCTACGTCGTCGTCAGCATGCGGACGATGACACGCATGGGCCGCGGCGTGTTCGACGTGCTGGGCAGCGACGGCGCGTTCGTCCCCTGCGTGCATTCGGTGGGCGCGCCGCTCGCCGTCGGCGCCCGCGACGTGCCGTGGCCGTGCAACCGCGATCACAAGTACATCGTGCATTTTCCCGAGACGCGCGAGATCTGGAGCTTCGGCTCCGGCTACGGCGGCAACGCGCTCCTCGGCAAGAAGTGCCTCGCGCTGCGCATCGCATCGGTGATGGGCCGCGACCAGGGCTGGCTCGCCGAGCACATGCTGATCCTCGGCGTCACGTCGCCCGCCGGCGAAAAGCGCTACGTCGCCGCGGCGTTTCCGAGCGCCTGCGGCAAGACCAACTTCGCGATGCTGATCCCGCCGCGGGGCTACGAAGGCTGGAAGGTCACGACGATCGGCGACGACATCGCCTGGATCAAGCCGTCGCCCGACGGCTACTTCCACGCGATCAATCCGGAGTCGGGCTACTTCGGCGTGGCGCCCGGCACGTCGTACGAGTCGAATCCGAACGCGATGGAGACGCTCCGCGCGAACGTGATCTTCACCAACGTCGCGCTGACCGACGATGGCGACGTGTGGTGGGAAGGCATGACGAAGACGCCGCCGGCGCATCTCACCGACTGGCAGGGCAAGTCGTGGACGCCCGAAGACGGCAAGCAGGGCCGCAAGGCCGCGCATCCGAACGCGCGCTTCACCGTATCGGCCACGCAGTGCCCGTCGCTCGATCCGGAGTGGGACAACCCCGCTGGCGTGCCGATCGCCGCGTTCGTGTTCGGCGCGCGCCGCTCGGACACCGTGCCGCTGGTCGTCGAGGCGCGAAGCTGGGAGGAAGGCGTCTACAAGGCCGCGACGATGGGCTCCGAGACCACGGCGGCCGCGGCCGGCGCGGTGGGGGAAGTGCGGCGCGATCCGTTCGCGATGCTGCCGTTCTGCGGCTATCACGTGGGCGACTATTTCGCGCACTGGCTCGGCATGGGCGCGCGCGTCGCGCATCCGCCGAAGATCTTCTCCGTCAACTGGTTCCGCAAGGGCGACGACGGCAAGTTCGTGTGGCCCGGCTTCGGCGAGAACATGCGCGTGCTGCGCTGGATCGTCGAGCGCTGCGGCGAGCGCGCGAGCGCCGTGGAAACCCCGCTCGGCTACATGCCGGCGTATGGCGACATCGATTGGCGCGGCATCGATTTCGACGCCGCGCGCTTCGACGCCGTCACGCGCATCGACATGTCGCAGTGGCAGCGCGAGCTCGCCTCGCACGACGAGCTCTTCGGCAAGCTCGGCGCGAAGCGGCCAGCGGCGCTGGTGGCGGAACGCGATCGGCTGGGCGAGCGGCTCAAGCGTTAGCTAGCGCTGCGCTGCCAGCAGCGCGTTCACTTCCGAACGCGCAGGCGCGCCCCGGCGGCCGCCGAAGCGCGCGCATTTGATCGCCGCCGCCGCGTTCGCGAATGCCGCGGCGTCGCCCAGCGATCGGCCTTCGGCGAGCGCGAGCGTCAAAGCGCCGTGGAACACGTCGCCGGCGGCGAGCGTGTCCACCGCCTGCACGGGCGGCGCCGCGGCGCGACGAATCTCGCCGTACGCGTCGATCCACGCGAAACCCGCGGCGCCGAGTGTCACGCCCATCACGCCCGGGAGGCCGCGTGCGGCCATTGCGCGCAGGCCGTCGATCGGATCGACGGTCCCCGTCGCGCGTGCGAGTCCCGGCGTGGAGAACACCGCATGCGTGACGCGCGCCGCGAGCTCCAGCAGGACGTCGCGCGGCCCGATGTCCCCGTCGAGCACCGACGGCTTGCCCGCCGCGCGAGCGGCGTCGAACACCGCGGCGGAGCCTTCGGGCCAGCGCACGTCGGCCAGCACCGCGTCGAATCCGGCCACCTCGCGCAGCGGCAGCCATCCGATGCCGTGGTCGAGCGCGGGATCGTTGTACGCGCAGACGAGGCGCTCGCCCGCGGCGTCGACCAGAATGGCTGCGCTCGGCGACACCACGCCGCGCAGACGCCGCACGTTGCGCGTGACGACGCCCTCGCCCGCCAGCTCGCCGACGATGCGATCGCCCAGCAGGTCGTCGCCCACGCGCCCCCAGTAATGCGCTTCGGCGCCCAGGCGCGCGATGGCGACGCTGGCGTTCGCGGCCATGCCGCCCCCGCATTCGGCATAGCCGGTCGCCAGGATCTTGGTGGGCGTGGTCGGAATCGTGTCCACCTGGTACACGCAGTCATGGGCGCTCATGCCGAGGCAAAGGATCCGCATCTGGTTTTCGTCGCGGTGGTGGACTATGATGGTGTAAGCGCTTCCCGAAAGCGATATCGGGAAACGTTTGCTGCAAGCGCTTGTGGTTTGGAATGCGCTGGCTGTCCATTGTAACTGGTTGCTCCGCCGTATGAAATCTACCTCATCATGAGTGGGGCCTCGGCAGATTCCCCCCGCCGCCGACGCCGCAGTGCTTCCAGCGCCGCGCTGGATGCGGCGTCCTCGCTGCCGTCGTTGCGGGACGTGGCCGTGCTCGCAGGGGTGTCCACCGCTTCGGTGTCCCGCGCGCTCAATGACCCGGAGGCTGTGAGCGACGCCTTGCGCGTCCGCGTGGAGTCCGCGGCGCAATGCCTTGGATACGTCGCCAACGGCGCCGGCAGGACACTCGCCACCCGGCGGTCGGGATTGATCGGGGTGCTCGTTGCAGACCTCGGCGCGCCGGATCACGCCGCGCTGCTGGCGGCGCTCGAACGGCGATTCGAGGCGGCGGGCTATTTTTTGGTGGTTTGTTCCGCGACGGCCGCCAACGCCGCAACGCTGGGCCGGGCCTTGGTGGCCAAGGGGGTAGAGGGTCTCGTCCTGGCAGGCGTGGCGCCCCCCAAGGAGCTGCTGCCGCTCACCGCCGCTCGAGGCCTGCCTTGCGTACTCGCAGGCACCCCGACGGACCACGGTATTCCCGGCGTGGGGCTGGACCTGCCGCGCGCAGCGGAGACGGTCGCCCGCTATCTGTTCGACCTGGGTCATCGACGTTTCGCGCTGCTCGTTCCCGGCGCCGCCGCAGCGGCGGCTGCGCGGGCGCGCGCGACGGCGCTGAGGCGGGCGCTGCGAGCGCTGTCCCAATGCGAAACGGTCGAGTGGGACCTCGCGGAAGGGGATCCCTATCTGGCGGCCCGGGCGATGGCGGAGTCGCGGATGGGCGATGGGCTACCCTCGGCGATCGTATGCCCCGACGACCGGATGGCGGTCGGCTGCCTGCACGCCTGCCAGGCCGCCGGAATCTCGGTTCCCGGGGCCGTGTCGCTCGTCGGATTCGGCGACACGGCCGTCGCCCGCCTAAGTCAGCCAGGGCTGACGACCGTGCGCGAGGCTCTTGCGGAGATTGGACGGCTCGCGGCCGAATCGCTCGTTCGCCGGCTTGCCGGGCTCGAAGACACCGGGGCGGCTGTGGCGGTGAAGCTTATTGTCCGCGGGACCACCGGCCCCGTGGCGCAGAGCGCTCGAACCACAAACAGGTGAAGCGGCGTGGGGGTTTGTTCCACGTGGAACGATCTGCATGCGGGTGCCTGAACCAACTACCTTCGGCCCGCCGCTCACCGGGTACGTTTCACGTGGAACATGTACACGTACGCGGAGCTGCCCCGCTGACCACCGCCGCCTTGGGAGGCCACGGCGGGTCGAGGTCACGACGCGTCGTTTTTGCCGCGAGCGAAGCGTCAAGGCCACCCTATTTGCGTTAAAATGAGGTTCCAGGCACCCGCGTTACAACTCGTATTATACCAATATAATCATGCGGTTCAGCGATAAATTCGATGTCATCGTCGTCGGCGGCGGCCATGCCGGCACGGAGGCGGCGCTCGGCAGCGCCCGCATGGGGCGGCGCACGCTGCTGCTGACCCACAGCATCGAGACGCTGGGCCAGATGTCCTGCAATCCGTCGATCGGCGGCATCGGCAAGGGCCACCTGGTGAAGGAAGTGGACGCGCTCGGCGGCGCGATGGCCATCGCCACCGACGAAGCCGGCATCCAATTTCGCATCCTCAACGCGAGCAAGGGCCCGGCGGTGCGCGCCACCCGTGCGCAGGCCGATCGCCTTCTCTACAAGCAGGCGATCCGCCACCGGCTGGAATCGCAGCCGAATCTCACTCTGTTCCAGCAAGCAGTCGACGATCTCCTGATCGACGAGGCCGGCGGCGCACCTCGCGTCACCGGCGTCGTCACGCAGATCGGGCTCACGTTCGAGGCCGCCGCCGTCGTGCTGACGACGGGCACGTTCCTCTCGGGGCTCATTCACATCGGCCTCGAGCATTACGAGGCGGGGCGTGCGGGCGATCCGCCGGCAAAACGCCTGGGCGCGAAGCTCCGCGAGCTGGCGCTTCCCGTCGGACGATTGAAGACGGGCACGCCGCCGCGCCTCGACGGCCGCACGATCGATTTCAGCGGGCTCGAGACGCAGCCGGGGGACGAGCCCACGCCGGTGTTCTCGTTCATGGGAACGCGCGCGATGCACCCGCGCCAGGTGCCGTGCTGGATCACGCGCACGAGCGCGCAAACGCACGCGATCATCCGCGCCGGACTCGATCGCTCGCCGCTCTTCACCGGCGTGATCAAGGGTGTAGGTCCGCGCTACTGCCCGTCGATCGAGGACAAGGTCGTGCGCTTCGCCACGCGCGACAGCCATCAGATCTTCCTGGAGCCGGAAGGGCTGACGACGAGCGAGATCTATCCGAACGGCATCTCGACGTCGCTGCCGTTCGACGTGCAGCAGGCGCTCGTGCGCACGCTGCCCGGCTGCGAGCGCGCGCACATCCTGCGCCCAGGCTACTCGATCGAATACGACTACTTCGATCCCCGCGCGCTCAAGTCGACGCTGGAGACCAAGGCCATCGCGGGCCTCTTCTTCGCCGGGCAGATCAACGGCACCACCGGCTACGAGGAAGCGGCGGCGCAAGGCATTCTCGCGGGCATCAACGCGGGGCGCTTCGCCGGGAGCGAGGAAGGCTGGTGTCCGCGCCGCGACGAGGCGTATCTCGGCGTGCTCGTCGACGACCTCATCACGCGCGGCGTCACGGAGCCGTACCGGATGTTCACGTCGCGCGCCGAATACCGGCTGCAGCTGCGCGAGGACAACGCCGATCTGCGCCTCACCGAGCACGGCCGCCGCCTCGGCGTGGTCGACGACGCGCGCTGGAGCGCGTTCGCGCGCAAGCGCGACGCGATCGCGCGCGAAACGGAGCGGCTGAAATCGACGCGCGTGGACCCGAACGTCGTCGCGCATCACGACGCGATGCGCGTCCTCGGCCAGCCGCTCGAGCGCGATCACGTGCTCGCCGATCTGTTGCGGCGTCCCGGCGTCTCCTACCAGACACTGCTGTCGCTGCCGGGCGCGGGCACGCCGGTCGACGACGCCATCGTCGCGGAACAGGTGGAGATCGCCACCAAGTACGCGGGCTACATCGAGCGGCAGCACGTGGAGATCGGCCGCCGGCTGGCGCAGGAGGACACGCGGCTGCCGGCCACGCTCGATTACCGCGACGTTCGCGGCCTCTCGAACGAAGCGCAGCAGAAGCTGAATGCGCACAAGCCCGAGACGCTCGGCCAGGCGGCGCGCATTTCCGGCATCACGCCCGCGGCGATCTCGCTGCTGCTCGTGCACCTGAAGCGCGGCGAGCGCGAACCGGCGCCTGCCGCGCGGTCGGCATGACGACTGCGACCCCGGACGTGAGCGACGACGCGCTGGCGGCGGGCATCGCCGCGCTGGCGCTCGCGCTGCCACCGGGCGCGCGCGCGAAGCTCGACGCGTATCTCGCGCTCCTGGCGAAGTGGAACAAGACGTACAACCTGACGGCGATCCGCGAGCCGGCGCGGATGGTCACGCATCATCTGCTCGACGCGCTCGCGGTGCTGCCGCACCTGCCGCAGCACGAGCGGCTGCGCGTGCTCGACGTGGGCGCCGGCGGCGGCGTGCCCGGCCTGCCGCTCGCGATCGCGCGGCCGCAGTGGCGCGTGGTGCTCGCCGACGCCAATCACAAGAAGGCCACGTTCCTCGCGCAGGCCGGCATCGAGCTCGCGCTGCCCAACGTCACCGCCGTGGCCACGCGCGTCGAGGACTACGCGCCGGACGCGCCGTTCGACGTCGTGATCTCGCGCGCGTTCGCCGATCTGCGCACGTTCGCGGAATCGTCGGCACGGCATGTCGCGGACGACGGCGTGCTCGTCGCGATGAAGGGCGTGCATCCGCACGAGGAGCTCGCGGATCTGCCCGCCGACATCACCGTGATCGCCACGCACGCGCTCGCCGTGCCGGGGCTCGACGCCGCGCGCCATCTGATCGTGATGCAGCGGCGGGGCACGCGCGCATGACGCGCATCCTGGCGGTCGCGAACCAGAAGGGCGGTGTCGGCAAGACGACGACGACGGTCAATCTCGCCGCGAGCCTCGTCGCGATGAAGCGCCGCGTGCTGGTCGTCGACCTCGACCCGCAGGGCAACGCGACGACCGGATCGGGCGTCGACAAGCGCGCGCGACCGAGCACCGTCTACCAGGTGCTGCTCGGCGAGCAGCGCATCGCCGACGTGCGCACGCAATCGCCGTCGGGCGGCTTCGACCTGGTGCCCGCGAATCGCGAGCTCGCCGGCGCGGAAGTGGAGCTCGTCGACCTGCCGGAGCGCGAGACGCGGCTCAAGGACGCGCTCGCCGAAGCGCTGCGGCAAATGAAGTCGGCCATCGACCAGGTTTCCGGCGAATACGACTTCATCCTGCTCGACTGTCCGCCGTCGTTGTCGCTGCTCACGCTGAACGGCCTGTGCGCGGCGGATTCGGTGCTGATTCCGATGCAGTGCGAGTACTACGCGCTGGAAGGGCTGTCCGATCTCGTGCAGACGGTGAAGAAGGTGCGCGCCCATCTCAATCCGACGCTCGAGATCGAGGGCCTGCTGCGCACGATGTACGACCCGCGCAACACGCTCGCGCAGAACGTGTCGGCCGAGCTCGAGAAGCACTTCGGCGAGAAGCTCTACCGCACGGTGATCCCGCGCAACATCCGGCTGGCCGAGGCGCCGTCGCACGGTTTGCCCGCGCTGGCGCTCGAGCTTCGCTCCAAGGGCGCGCAGGCCTACCTCGCGCTGGCGGGGGAAATGATGCGGCGCATGGAAGCGCGCGGCATTCCCACGCACGCGATGCCGCCGGCGTCCCCGCCCACGGTACCCCCGGCGCCCGCGCCGGCGCTGTAGCACCCGCGAAGGAACGACCATGATCCGACCGAAGGGACTGGGGCGCGGCCTCGACGCGCTGCTCGCGGGCACCGACGACACGCCGGCGGCGAGCGCGGGCGGCGAAGCGCTGCAGACGATCGCGATCGACCGTCTGCGGCCCGGCAAGTATCAGCCGCGCACGCGCATGGACGAGGCCTCCCTCGCCGAGCTCGCCGATTCGATTCGCGAGCAGGGGATCATGCAGCCGATCCTGGTGCGCCCGGTGGACGGCGGCCGCTTCGAGATCATCGCCGGCGAGCGCCGCTGGCGCGCGGCGCAGCTCGCCGGCTTGCGCGAGGTCCCCGCGCTGGTGAAGACGGTGCCGGACAACCACGCGCTGGCGCTGGCGCTGATCGAGAACATCCAGCGCGAGGATCTCAATCCGCTGGAAGAGGCGCAGGGGCTGGCGCGGCTGATCGCGGAATTCGGCTTGACGCACGACGCGGCCGCCAAGGCCGTCGGCCGTTCGCGCAGCGCCGTGACCAACCTTCTGCGGCTGACCGCGCTTGCGCCGGCCGTGCAGGAGTACCTGCTGTCCGGCGCGATCGAGATGGGCCACGCCCGGGCGTTACTCGCGTTGCCGGAAGCGCAGCAGGGCGGCGCCGCGGCGCGGGTGGTGAACGGCGAGCTGTCGGTGCGCGAGACCGAGCGCCTCGTGCACGGGCTTGCGAATCCGGCACAGCGCGCGAGCCGCGCGAAGGCGAAGCCGGCGTACGACGCCGACACGGCGCGGCTCGAGAACGACCTCGCGGAGAAGTTCGGCGCGGTGGTGCGGATCGAGCCCGGCCGCAAAGGCGCCGGGCGCGTCGTCATCCGCTATTCGTCGCTCGACCAGCTCGACGGCATCATCGCCAAGCTGCGCTGACGGCTTTAGCCCAGTTGCGTGAGCATCGTCTCCGCGCCCGACACTTCGTACTTGCCCGGCGCCTCGATGTTCAGCACCTTGACGACGCCGTCGTCGACCAGCATCGAAAAACGCTGGCAGCGCATGCCCATGCCGCGGCCGGTGAGATCGAGCTCGAGGCCGAGCGCCTTCGTGTAGTCCGCCGAGCCGTCGGCCAGCATGTGGACCTTGTCGCCCACCTTCTGGTCCTTCGCCCACGCGCCCATCACGAACGCGTCGTTGACCGACATGCAGCCGATCGTATCGACGCCCTTGGCCTTCAGCTTGTCGTAGTTGGCGACGTAGCTCGGCACGTGCTTCGCCGAGCACGTCGGCGTGAACGCGCCGGGCAGGCCGAAGATCACCACCTTCTTGCCGCGCGTCAGGTCGTCGACCTTGACCGCGTTGGGGCCGACCGAACAGCCATCCTTTTCCACTTCGAAGAATTCCTGCAGCGTTCCGGCGGGAAGCTTGTCGCCGACCTTGATCGTCATTTCGGGCGCTCCTTGCGATGCGTGGGTGGGATCTGCGCCGGCGCGCGAATGCGGCGGCGAGCCCGAGAGGATCGCAGCGCGGCATCGCAATATCAACCCCAAAGGTTGCGAGGAATACGCGCGAAGGGTAGTTTCCGTCTTCGACCGCGCACCGCCCCCACGGCGCCAGGACTCCCACTATGCCGCGCACCAAAAAGGCCGCCCGCCCGGCGGCGGCCAGACGGATCCGCCTGCTCATCGCCACCCGCAAGGGCCTGTGGACGCTCACGAGCGATCTCGCCCGCAACGCATGGAAGCTCGCGGGTCCGCATTTCCTCGGCCACACCGTTCATCACGTGATCGGCGATCCGCGCGACGGCAAGACGCTGCTCGCCGCGGCCCGCACCGGCCATCTCGGCCCCACGGTGTTTCGCTCGCTCGACAACGGCAAGACCTGGAAGGAAGCGGCGAAGCCGCCGGCGTTCACCGAGGGCGGGGGCCGCGTCGTCGACCACACGTTCTGGCTCACGCCCGGCCACGCGTCCGAATCGGGCACGTGGTACGCCGGCACGTCGCCGCAGGGACTCTTCCGCTCGGTCGACGGCGGCGCGACGTGGGAGGGCGTGGCCGGCTTCAACCAGCATCCGAAGCGCAAGGCGTGGTGCGGCGGCGACCAGGACGGCACGCCCGACGGCCCGAAGCTGCACTCGATCCTCGTCGATCCGCGCGACCCGAAGCATCTCTACGTCGGCATGTCCAGCGGCGGCGTGTTCGAATCGACGGACGCGGGCGGCGACTGGCGTCCGCTCAACCAGGGCGTGCGCGCCGATTTCCAGCCCGACCCCAACGCCGAGTACGGCCACGACCCCCACTGCGTGCGGTTGGCGGCGGGCCATCCGGACCGGCTCTACCAGCAGAATCACTGCGGCATCTTCCGCATCGACCGGCCCAACGACCGCTGGCAGGAGATCGGCGACACGATGCCGAAGGCGGTGGGCTACGTGGGCTTTCCGATGGTCGTGCATCCCCGCGATCCGGACACGCTGTGGGTCTTCCCGATGGACGGGACGTCCGTGTGGCCGCGCACGTCGCCTGGCGGGCGCCCCGCCGTTTACCGCTCCCGCGACGGCGGCCGCTCGTGGAAACGCCAGGACCAGGGATTGCCCAAAGCCCAGGCCTGGTGGACGGTGAAGCGCCAGGCGATGACCGCCGACACGCGCGATCCCGCCGGGCTCTACCTCGGCACGACGTCCGGCGAGATCTGGGGCAGCCGCGACGAAGGCCGGACGTTCCGCTGCCTGGCGCGTCACCTGCCGCAGATCTACGCGGTGGAGGCCGGTTGACGGCGCGTCGCGTGGCGAGGTGATGTGAGCGCCCGCTCTTCACCTGAGGCAGCCGCCGTCGTCCATGTGCGAATCCCGACGCCGCTGCAATCCTATACGGGCGCCGCGGACATCAACGTCGCCGTGCCGGTCCTCGCGCCCGAATTGCCGCCGACGCTCGGCGGCGTGCTGGCCGCGCTCGACGGGGCTTATCCCGGCATCCGCTTCCGCATGATCGACGAGCAGGGCCATGTGCGGCCCCACATCAAGCTGTTCATCGACCAGGCGCTGACGCGCGACATCCGCGCGCCCATTCCGACCGGGGCCACGGTGATGATCGTCGCCGCGCTGTCAGGCGGCTGAAACGCCGCGAATCCGCGTGCGGTAATCGCCCGCCCCTGCGCTGCAGTGCGGCATCGCGTTGCGGGCAGGTCGGCAAATCGGCTAAAATCGTCAGGTTTGCTTCGATCGCCAGCACGGCTTGCGGTCCCGGAGGTTTGCAATCGATGGAACCGCCGCTTTCGACCAGGCCGATCCGCTACGTTCTGAAATGGCAAGCCGTCGCCACCTTGGCGATCGCGGCCGTCGGGGGGGCGTGGGCGGGGGTGCACGGAGCGTTGTCGGCGGTGCTGGGCGGGGTGGTCAACCTCTCCGCGTGCGTCGTCTACGCGTTCCTGCTCGCGCTGGCCAGGCCCGTGAGTGCGGGCGGCACGGTGGTGGCGGTGTTCCGGGCCGAGGCAGCCAAGATCCTCGTGATCGTCCTTCAGCTTTGGCTCGTGCTGGCCATGTACAAGGACATCGTGCTGGCGGCGTTCTTTGCCGCCTTCGTGGTGACGGTACTGCTTTTCCGAATGGCGCTCATTGCCCGCGATTGATCGAAGACCGACCGAGCGAAACCTGACCGAGCTCCCATTGTGGCGACCTACGAAAACCCCACCGAATACATCCAGCACCATCTGACGTTCCTGACGCAGCCGGCGGGCGAAGGCGGCTTCTGGGCGGTCAACGTCGACACGCTCGCCGTCACGCTGGTGCTCGGCATCGTCGCGTTCGGCTTTCTCTGGTGGGTGACCCGCAGCGCGACGTCCGGCGTGCCGTCGAAGCGGCAGGCGTTCGTCGAGCTGGCGGTGACGTTCGTCGACGACCAGGTCAAGGGCATCTACAACGGCCCGGCCAAGGTCGTCGCGCCGCTGGCGCTGACCACGGGGCTCCTCGTCCTGTTGATGAACGCGATGGACTTCCTGCCCGTCGACATCATGGGATGGGTCTACGAGCACGTGTTCCACGCGCATTACTTCCGGCCCGTGCCCACGGCGGACGTCAACACCACGTTCGCGCTGGCGCTGTCCGTGTTCTTCCTGATGATCTTCTACAGCATCAAGGTGAAGGGCTTCGGCGGCTGGATCCACGAGCTCTTCTGCTCGCCGTTCGGCTCGAACCCGCTGCTGTGGCTGTTCAATCTCCTGTTCAATCTCGTCGAGTACGTGTCGAAGCCGCTGTCGCACTCGCTGCGGCTCTTCGGCAACATGTACGCCGGCGAGATCATCTTCCTGCTGCTGGCGCTGCTCGCCGCGAGCGCCGCCGACATGGCCGCGCACTGGGCGGTGGTGACGTTCACCGTCTCGGCCGCGCTGAACCTCGCCTGGGCGATCTTCCACATCCTGATCGTCGCGCTGCAGGCCTACATTTTCATGATGCTCACCGTCGTCTACATCGCGATGGCGCACGAGCATCACTAGTCACCGTTCCGCTCAGAAGTTAATTCAACGACCCGCACCACGAAAGGAAAGGCAATGGACAAGCTGGCATTGATCGCGCAGATTCAGGGGTACACCGGCATCGGCATCGGCCTCATCATCGGCCTCGGCGCGCTCGGCGCGTGCGTGGGCGTCGGCATCATGTGCTCGCGCTTCCTCGAGGGCGCGGCGCGCCAGCCCGAGCTCATGCCGCAGCTCCAGGCGAAGGTGTTCCTGCTGCTCGGCCTGATCGACGCGTCGTTCATCATCGGCGTGGGCCTCGCGATGCTGTTCGCCTTCGGCAATCCGCTGATCCCGGCCGGCCTGAAGTAACGATCGTCGCATCCGCACGGCCTGCCGCAGGGGAATCGAAATGAACATGAATGTCACGCTGCTGATGCAGGCGGTCGCGTTCGCCGCCTTCATCTGGTTCACGGCCAGGTTCGTCTGGCCTCCGCTGATGCGTGCGATCGACACGCGCCAGAAGCAGATCGCCGACGGCCTCGCCGCCGGCGAGCAGGGCCGCAAGGAGCTCGCGAGCACCGAAAAGCGCATCGCCGACATGCTGGCGGAAGCGAAGCTGCGCTCGCAGGAGATCGTCGCCACCGGCGAGAAGTTCAAGGCGGAGACCATCGAAGCCGCGAAGGGCGAAGCGAAGGCGGAGGCCGAGCGCATCGTCGCCGCGGGCCGCGCCCAGATCCAGCAGGAAGTCGCCCAGGCGAAGGAGCAGCTTCGCAACCAGGTCGCCGACCTTGCCGTCGCCGGCGCGTCGAAGATCCTCGGCCGCGAGGTGGACGCGAAGGCCCATGCGGACCTCCTCGCGTCGATCGAAAAGCAGCTCTAACCCGATGACGACCTGATCCATGGCCGAACTCACAACGATCGCCCGGCCGTACGCCGAAGCCGCGTTCGAGCTGGCCCGCGACGCCAATGCGCTGCCGGCCTGGTCGGAGATGCTGCGCTTCGCCTCGCAAATCGTCGCCGATCCGCGGGTGGCGGGCGCGCTCGACAATCCGCGCCTGTCGGCCGGCGACAAGGAAGCGCTGGTGCTGTCGATCGCCGGCGACCGCGTCTCCGGCGAGGGCCGCAGCTTCCTGCGCGTGCTGATCGAGGGGGAGCGCGTGACGCTGCTGCCCGAGATCCGCACGATGTTCGACGCGCTGAAGGACACGGCGGAGAACGTCGCCCGCGCGACGATCGAGACGGCATTCCCGCTGTCGGACGCGCAGTTGCGCGAGCTGACGGCGGCGCTGGAAAAGCGCTTCGGCAAGAAGGTCGAGGCGACCGTGGTCGAGAACCGCGGGCTGATCGGCGGCGCCCGCGTGAGCGTGGGCGACGCCGTGATCGACGGGTCGGTGCAGGCGCGGCTCGCCGCGATGTCGAACCAATTGCGTACATGACGGAGTAACGATGCAACTCAATCCTTCGGAAATCAGCGAACTGATCAAGGCCAAGATCCAGAACCTGGACACGGCCGCGCAGGTCCGCACCCAGGGCACCGTGGTCTCGGTGACCGACGGCATCTGCCGCATCCACGGCCTGTCCGACGCGATGCAGGGCGAGATGCTCGAGTTTCCGGGCAACACCTTCGGGCTGGCGCTGAACCTCGAACGCGACTCCGTCGGCGCCGTGGTGCTGGGCGAGTACGAGCACATCACCGAGGGCGACACCGTCAAGTGCACGGGCCGCATCCTCGCGGTGCCGGTCGGCCCCGAGCTGATCGGCCGCGTCGTCAATTCGCTGGGCGACCCGATCGACGGCAAGGGCCCGATCAACGCGAAGATGACCGACGTCATCGAGAAGGTCGCGCCGGGCGTGATCGCGCGGCAGACGGTGAACCAGCCGGTGCAGACCGGACTGAAGGCCATCGACGCGATGGTGCCGATCGGCCGCGGCCAGCGCGAGCTCATCATCGGCGACCGCCAGACCGGCAAGACCGCGGTGGCCGTCGATACCATCATCAACCAGAAAGGCAAGGACCTCTTCTGCATCTACGTCGCCGTCGGCCAGAAGGCCTCGACGGTCGTGAACGTGGTGCGCAAGCTCGAGGAAGCGGGCGCGATGGCCTACACAATCGTCGTCGCCGCCAACGCGTCGGAATCGGCGGCGATGCAGTACATTGCGCCGTACTCCGGCTGCACGATGGGCGAGTATTTCCGCGACCGCGGCATGGACGCCCTCATCATTTACGACGATCTCACCAAGCAGGCATGGGCGTACCGCCAGGTCTCGCTGCTGCTGCGCCGTCCGCCGGGCCGCGAAGCGTATCCGGGCGACGTGTTCTACCTGCACTCGCGCCTGCTCGAGCGCGCGGCGCGGGTCAACGCGGATTACGTCGAGAAGTTCACCAAGGGCGAGGTCAAGGGCAAGACCGGCTCGCTCACCGCGCTGCCGATCATCGAGACGCAGGCGGGTGACGTCACGGCGTTCGTGCCGACCAACGTCATCTCGATCACCGACGGCCAGATCTTCCTGGAGTCGGACCTGTTCAACGCCGGCATCCGGCCCGCCATCAACGCGGGCATCTCCGTGTCGCGCGTGGGCGGCAACGCGCAGACGAAGATCATCAAGAAGCTCGGCGGCGGCGTGCGTCTGGCGCTCGCCCAGTATCGCGAGCTCGCGGCCTTCGCGCAGTTCGCGTCCGACCTGGACGAGGCGACGCGCAAGCAGCTCGATCGCGGCCGCGTCGTCACGGAGCTCATGAAGCAGCCGCAATACCGGCCGCTGCAGGTCAACGAGATGGCGCTCACGCTCTTCGGCGTCAACAAGGGCTACTACGACGACGTGCCGGTGGACAAGGCGCTTGCGTTCGAAGGCAGCCTCCGCCAGTTCATGAAGAGCAAGTACGCGTCGATCATGGACAGGATCGAGACGACCAAGGACATGTCGGCCGACGACGAGAAGGCCCTCTCCGCGGCGATCGAGGACTTCAAGAAGACCGGCACGTTCTGACATGGCCGGCTCGAAGGAAATCCGGAACAAGATCAAGAGCGTGCAGAGCACGCGCAAGATCACCAAGGCCATGGAGATGGTCGCCGCCTCGAAGATGAAGAAGGCGCAGGAGCGCATGCGCGCCACGCGCCCGTATCTCGAGAAGGCGTTCAACATCGCGATGCACATCGCGAAGGCGAACACCGAGTACAAGCACCCGTTCCTCACGCCGCGCGAAGCGGTCAAGCGCATCGGCGTCATCCTCGTCACCACCGACAAGGGCCTGTGCGGCGGGCTCAACACCAACGTGCTGCGGCTCGTCACGCAGCAGCACAAGGAGTGGCGCGGCAAGGGCCTCGAGGTCGACTACGTCGCGCTCGGCCAGAAGGGCCTTGGCTTCCTGCAGCGCCTCGGCGCGAACGTCGTGTCGAGCGCCGTGCAGCTCGGCGACCGGCCGCACCTCGATCGCCTGGTGGGATCGGTGAAGGTGCTGATCGACGAGTACCTGGCCGGCACGGTCGACGAGATCCACGTCTTCTACACCAACTTCGTGAACACGATGAGGCAGGAGTCGCGGCACGGGCGCATCGTCCCGATTCCCGACCGGTACCGCACCCCTACCGGCGAGGTGCGGCAGGTCGAGGTGTCGGACGGCGCGTGGGACTACCTCTACGAGCCCGATGCCCGCGAGCTCCTCGACGGCATGATGCGCCGCTACACGGAGGCGATCGTGTTCCAGATGGTGAACGAGAACATGGCGTCCGAGCAGTCGGCGCGGATGGTGGCGATGAAGGCCGCGTCCGACAACGCCGGCAAGATCATCCAGGAGCTGCAGCTCATCTACAACAAGACGCGGCAGGCGGCGATCACCAAGGAATTGAGCGAGATCGTCGCCGGCGCTGCCGCCGTCTAGCAACCGAACCTGAAAATCGAAGCGAAAGCCGAATAGGAAGAATCATGAGCCTTGGAACGATTGTCCAGTGCATCGGTGCGGTGGTCGACGTCGAGTTCCCGCGCGAGGGAATGCCGAAGATCTATGACGCGCTGACCCTCGAGAACACCGGCGAAGCCGGCCTTGCCGAGCAGGGCCTCACGCTGGAAGTCGAGCAGCAGCTCGGTGACGGCGTGGTCCGCTGCATCGCGCTCGGCAGCTCCGACGGCCTGCGCCGCGGCATGAAGGTCGCGGGCACGGGCAAGGGGATTTCCGTGCCGGTGGGCCCCGCCACGCTCGGCCGCATCATGGACGTGCTCGGCCGCCCGATCGATGAGCAGGGCCCGATCAAGACGGACGAGCGGCGCGCCATTCACCAGCTCGCGCCGAAGTTCGACGAGCTGGCGCCGTCGGTCGAGCTCCTGCCCACCGGCATCAAGGTGATCGACCTCATGTGCCCGTTCGCCAAGGGCGGCAAGATCGGCCTCTTCGGCGGCGCAGGCGTGGGGAAGACGGTGACGATGCTCGAGCTGATCAACAACATCGCCAAGTCCTACGGCGGCGTGTCGGTGTTCGCCGGCGTGGGCGAGCGCACGCGCGAAGGCAACGATTTCTATCACGAGATGGCGGAAGCCGGCGTGATCAAGATGGACAACCTCGCCGACTCCAAGGTGGCGATGGTGTTCGGCCAGATGAACGAGCCGCCGGGCAATCGCCTGCGCGTGGCGCTTACCGGCCTCACGATGGCCGAGCGCTTCCGCGACGAAGGCAAGGACATCCTGTTCTTCGTCGACAACATCTACCGTTACACGCTGGCCGGCACCGAAGTGTCGGCGCTGCTCGGCCGGATGCCGTCGGCGGTGGGCTACCAGCCCACGCTGGCGGAGGAAATGGGCCGCCTGCAGGAGCGCATCACGTCGACCAAGACCGGCTCGATCACGTCGATCCAGGCGGTGTACGTGCCCGCGGACGACCTGACCGATCCTTCGCCGGCCACCACGTTCGGCCACCTGGACGCCACCGTCGTGCTGTCGCGCGACATCGCGGCGCTCGGCATCTATCCGGCCGTGGACCCGCTCGATTCGACCAGCCGCCAGCTCGATCCGCTGATCGTCGGCGAGGAGCACTACAAGGTCGCGCGCGGCGTGCAGTCGACGCTGCAGCGCTACAAGGAGCTCCGCGACATCATCGCGATCCTCGGCATGGACGAGCTGTCGCCGGAAGACAAGCTCGCCGTGGCGCGCGCGCGGAAGATCCAGCGCTTCCTGTCGCAGCCGTTCAGCGTCGCCGAAGTGTTCACCGGCACGCCGGGCAAGCTGCTGCCGCTGAAGGACACGATCAAGGGCTTCAAGATGATCGTCGACGGCGAGTGCGACGCGCTGCCCGAGCAGGCGTTCTACATGGTCGGCGGCATCGAGGAAGCATTCGAGAAAGCGAAGACGCTGCAGTAACGCGAGCGAAAGCCATGGCCCACACGATGCACGTCGACGTCGTCAGCGTCGAGACGCAGATCTACTCCGGCGAAGCGGAATTCATCGTGCTGCCCGGCGTGCTGGGCGAGCTCGGCATCTATCCGCGCCACGCGCCGCTGTTCACGCAGATCAAGCCCGGCGCCGTGCGCATCAAGGTGCCGGGGCAGGCGGAGGAGGAGCTCGTCTTCGTGCAGGGCGGCTACCTGGAAGTGCAGCCGCACGCCGTCACCGTGCTCGCCGACACGGCGATCCGCGGCCGCGATCTGGACGAGGTGAAGGCGCTGGAAGCGAAGAAGGTCGCCGAAGAGGCGATGCTGAACAAGAGCTCCAAGGAAGAAATCGCCCACGCGGAGGCCGAGCTCGCGTCGGCGCTCGCGCAGCTCGAAGCGATCCGCCGGCTGCGGCACCGCGCATAGTCCGCTTCAGTCCGGCTGGATCTTCGCGTCGCGCACCACGCGCGCCCAGCGCTCCAGGTCCGTCCTCGTCAGCTGCTCCAGCGCCTCCGGCGTGCCGCCGGTGGGTTGCAGTCCCTGCTTGCCCAGGATGTCCGCCACTTCGGGGTTGCGCAGCAGCGCGTTCGTCTGCGCATTGAGCCTGGCGACGACGTCGCGCGGCGTCTGCGCGGGCGCATAGAGCCCGTACCAGATGTCGGTGTCGACCTCGCGCACGCCCGACGCCTCCGCGAGCGACGGCACGTTCGGCGTTACGGCGGAGCGCGTCGTGCCGCCGGCCGCCAGCATCGTCAGCTTGCCGCCCTCGACCAGCGGAAGCGCCACGTGCACGGGCAGGAACATCACGCCGATCTGCCCGCCGACCAGGTCCTGCACCGCGGGGCCGGTCCCCTTGTAAGGCACGTGCACGGCGTCGATGCCCGTGGCCGACTTGAAGAGCTCCATCGCGAGGTGATGCGGCGTCCCGTTGCCAGGCGAGCCGTAGAAGACCTTGCCCGGATTCGCCTTGGCGTAGGCGACGAGGTCCTTCACCGTCTTCACGTCGAGCGCGGGATGGACGACGAGCGCGAGACGGCCGATCGCGAGCGGCGCGACCGGCGCGAAATCCTTCACGGGGTCGTACGGGATCGACTTGAACAGGCTGCGGTTCAGCACGATCGTGTTCGCCGTCATGAGCAGCGTATAGCCGTCCGGCGCGGACCGGGCGACCGCCTCGGTGCCGATGTTTCCGCTCGCCCCCGGGCGATTGTCGACGACGACCGGGGTGTTCCACGCTTCCCCCATCCGCTGACCCAGCGTGCGGGCGAGGATGTCGATGCCGGTGCCCGGCGTGAACGGCACGATGATCTTGATCGCGTGCGCCGGATACGCGGCCTGCCCGAGCGCCGGCGCGCTCCCGAGGGTCGGCGCGAACAGCGGCAGCGCGCACAGCAGGCGGAGGAAGGATCGCGGCCTCATGGGGTTCCCTTCGAGTGAATCGGGTGGACCGACGCGAGCGAGGCGCGGTCGACGCCGGCCACGCGCTTGTAGCGCTCGGACATCGACGCCAGCTCGGCGTCGCTGATCACGTCCTCGATGCGGACGAACGGCCGGTCGCCGGTGCGCTGCCACACTTCGCGCAGGATCGCGTCCGGCGGATTCGTGCGGTTGGCGTGGACCACCGCCGCGGTGAACGGCAGCCGTTTCGCTTCGTAGGCCGCGAGCGCCGCCACCGGATCGTCGTGCGCGACGAGCGCGTCGGCGAGCGCGCGCGCGTCGAGGATCGCCTGGCCCGCGCCGTTGGAGCCGCGCGGCACCATCGGATGCGCGGCGTCGCCCAGCAGCGTGACGCGGCCCTTCGACCACCACGGCAGCGGGTCCTGGTCGACCATCGGAAACTCGAGCACCGCTTCCGCCGCGCGCAGGAAGGCGGGCACGTCGAGCCAGTCGAAACGCCACTGCGCGAACGCGCCGATGAAATCCTCCAGCCGGCCGCCGCGGTTCCAGTCGCGCGTCGCGTCGCGCGGCGTCTCGATCTCGGCCACCCAGTTGACGAGCTGGCGGCCGCCGGCCGTGTCGCGGATCGGGTAGATCACCATCTTGCCGGTGGCGAGCCAGCCCGCCCGGATCATGCTCGCGCCGGTCAGGATGGGCGACCATTCCGTGACGCCGCGCCACATGTTGACGCCTGAGTAGAGGGGTGCGCCCTCCTGCGGATGCAGCGCCTTGCGGACCACCGAGTGCAGGCCGTCGCACGCGACGATCACGTCCGCGTGCTGGGCCGGCAGCGCCGCGCCGCTTGCGGGGTCGACGAAATGGGCCGTGGCGCCGCGCGCGTCCTGCTCGAAGCCGGCGCATTTCCAGCCGGTCCGCACGGCGTCCTCGCCGAGCCGCGCCCGCGCCGCGCCCGCGAGCACCTCGAGCAGCGCGCCGCGATGGATCGAATACTGGGGATCGGCGTAGCCCGCCTCGCGACCCAGCGGCTCGCGATAGATGAGCTGGCCGAAGCGGTTGAAGAACGCCGCCTCCTGCGTCAGCACGGACACCCGGGTCAGCGCGCCTTCGAGGCCGAGTATCGCCAACTCCCGCGACGCATGCGGCAGCACGTTGATGCCGACCCCGAGCGGGCGCAGCGCCGGCGCCGCCTCGAACACCCGGCAGCCGATCCCGGCCCGCGCGAGACACAGCGCGAGCGTGAAGCCGCCGATGCCGCCGCCGACGATGATGACGTTCATGCGCGTTGGGAATCCCGGGCCGCCGCCGGTCGCGACGATCGATCGGCATTCTCGGCGAGGGCGGCAAAGCGTACAATGCTGCACCGCACCAATTCCGCCGCCGGGCGACCGGACACGAGGCGACACGGACAAGGCACATGGCAGACGTCAACCGCACCATCGACCGATCGATCAAAATTTCCCGCGCCGTGGCCGGCGTGCTGCAACGACGCCTGCGAGACGCCAACGAGCGCTACGTCGAGCGCATGCGCGCCGCCGCGGGCACGCTAGCGCAGTCGGGCGGCCTGCCCAAGACGCCGCTGGAGTTCTGGCGCCAGTGGCGCGAGTACCACGTCGACTTCGCCCAGCGCTCCGTCCTGTACTGGGACACGCTGCGCCAGGCCGGCAACCAGTGGCTCGCGCACGAGGCCGCCGGCAAGCCGCCGGTGCTCACCTACAAGTACGAGCTGATCGCCGACGCGCGCACGTACGAGCGCCCGGCGAACTACGCGCTGGTGCGCATCATCCCGCCGCGCGACATGACGGTCGACGACGGCAAGCGCCCGTTCGTCATCGTCGATCCGCGCGCCGGCCACGGCCCCGGCATCGGCGGCTTCAAGGAGGAATCGGAAGTGGGCGTGGCGTTGAGCGCCGGCCATCCGGTCTACTTCGTCATCTTCTATCCCGATCCGGAGCCGGGCCAGACGCTCGCCGACGTGACCGACGCCGAAGCCGAGTTCATCCGCATCGTCGCGGAGCGCCATCCGGCGAGCCAGAAGCCCGTGATCGTCGGCAACTGCCAGGGCGGCTGGGCCGTGATGATGCTGGCCGCGGCGCGGCCCGACATCGCGGGCCCGCTCGTGATCAACGGCGCGCCGATGTCGTACTGGTCCGGCAACGACGGCGACAATCCGATGCGCTACGCAGGCGGCCTGCTCGGCGGCGCATGGCCGTCGCTCTTCGCCAGCGACCTGGGCGGCGGCAAGTTCGACGGCGCCTACCTCGTGCAGAACTTCGAGTACCTCAACCCGGCGAACACGTACTGGGAGAAGTGGTACAACCTCTTCGCCAACATCGACAGCGAGCCGCCGCGGTTCCTCGAGTTCGAGCGCTGGTGGGGCGGGTACTACGACATGAACGAGGAGGAGATCCGCTGGATCGTGAACAACCTCTTCGTCGGCAACAAGCTCGCCGCCGGCGAGGCGCGGCTCGGCCCGGGCCGCTACTTCGACCTGAAGGCGATCAAGCAGCCGATCATCGTGTTCGCATCGATGGGCGACAACATCACGCCGCCGCAACAGGCGTTCAACTGGATCGCCGACATCTACCAGTCGACCGAGGAGATCAAGGCCAACGGCCAGACGATCGTCGGCCTGATCCACAAGGACATCGGCCATCTCGGCATCTTCGTCTCCGGCAAGGTTGCGAAAAAGGAGCACGCGCAGATCGTCGAGGTGCTGAAGTACATCCAGCAGCTTCCGCCGGGCCTCTACGGCATGCACATCGAGGAGAAGCCGCAGGACGACGGCACGATGCTCTACGACGTCACGCTGCGCGAGCGCAAGGTCGAGGACCTGAAGGCGCTGCAGAAGTACGATCGCGTCGACGAGAAGCCGTTCGAGGCGGTGGCCGCGCTGTCGGAGCTGCTCGAGCGCTCGTACTCGCTGCTCGTGCGCCCGTTCGTGCGCGCCGCCACGCCGGACTGGTTCGCCAAGGTGGCGCGCGACCTGCACCCGCTGCGCGTGCAGCACTGGTCGGTGTCCGACAAGAACCCGTGGCTCTGGCCGCTGCCGCATCTCGCCGAGGCCGTGAAGCGCCAGCGGCAGCCGCGCGGCGACGACAACGACGGCGTCAAGGTCGAGAAGTTCATCTCGGAATTCATGAGCACGTCGCTCGACCTCTACCGCGAGCTGCGCGACGCGACGTGCGAAGCCGCGTTCTTCGAGGTGTACGGCAACATGCTGTCGCTGCACATGGCCGACGAGCGCGAGGAGATCCGGCGCAAGACCAAGTTCGATCCGCGCGCGCTGCCGGCGGTGCGCCAGGTGCTGGAAGAGATCGACAAGGGCGGATTGCCCGAAGCCGTCGTGCGCGCGGTGATGCTGATCGCCAAGGCCGGCGGCGGCAAGCGCAACCTCGCGCAGATGGCGCGCGCGCGGGCGCTGCTCGAGCCCACCGGCATCCTCCGCGGCCTCGACGAGGACGAGCTGCGCCACCTGATGCACGAGGAGACGATCGTCGTCGAATTCGAGCCCGCCCACGCCAAGCGCTCGCTGTCCACGCTCGTGCGCGGCACGAGCGAGCGCAAGAAGCTGCGCGCGCTGTTCGACGCGATCGACGCCGATCCGCACATCGACGACCGGCAGCGCACGCTCGTCGGCGAGCTGCGCAAGCTGGTGCCGGCGACCGCGGCGGTCAACGGCGACGCGCGGCGGGTCGTGCCCCGCAAGCCCGGCGCGGCCCGGCGGTCGGCGAGGACGGCCGCGGCGCGCGCCTGACGCCCACAGGCGTAGCATGGCGGGCATGAGCGACGATTTTCGCGTCGAGAAGGACGCGCTCGGCGAGGTCCGCGTCCCGGCCGGTCACCTGTGGGGCGCGCAGACGCAGCGCTCGATCGACAACTTCCCGATCGGCGTCGGCCGGTTCCACTGGGGCCGGCCGGTGATCCGCGCCTTCGGCGTGCTGAAGAAATGCGCGGCGCGCGTCAACGCCGCGCTCGGCGAGCTCGCGCCCGACAAGGCCGCGCTGATCGAGCGCGCGGCGCAGGACGTCGTCGACGGGCGCCTCGACGACGAGTTCCCGCTGGTGGTGTTCCAGACGGGGTCGGGGACGCAATCCAACATGAATGCCAACGAGGTGATCGCCAACCGCGCGATCCAGCTCGCGGGCGGCGTCATCGGGTCGAAAAAGCCCGTTCATCCCAACGACGACGTCAACCGCGGCCAGTCGTCGAACGACACGTTTCCCGCGGTGATGCATCTCGCCACCGTCGACGACCTCGACGGCCGGCTGCTGCCCGCGGCGCGGGCGCTCCGCGCCACGCTCGACGGCAAGGCGCGAGCGTTCGCCGACGTCGTGATGATCGGCCGCACGCACCTGATGGACGCCACGCCGGTGACGCTCGGCCAGGTGATGTCCGGCTGGGTGACGCAGCTCGACGACGCGCTGGAGACGATCGAGACGGCGCGCGACAAGCTCTATCCGCTGGCGCTCGGCGGCACCGCGGTGGGCACGGGCCTCAACGCGCACGTGCGCTTCGGGCAGGACGTCGCCGCCGCGATCGCGCAGGAAACCGGCAAGCCGTACACCGAAGCCGCGAACAAGTTCGCGGTGCTTTCGGCGCACGACGCCATCGTCAACGTGAGCGCCGCCGTGCGCACGCTGGCCATCGCCGCGATGAAGATCGCCAACGACGTCCGCTGGCACGCGAGCGGACCGCGCGCGGGCCTCGGCGAGATCTCCATCCCGGACAACGAGCCGGGCTCGTCGATCATGCCGGGCAAGATCAATCCCACGCAGAGCGAGGCGCTGACGATGGTCGCCACGCGGGTGTTCGGCAACGACGCCACGGTGGCCTTCGCGGGCTCGCAGGGCAACTTCCAGCTCAACGTCTACAAGCCGGTGATGCTGCACGGCACGCTGGAATCGATCGATCTCCTCGCCGATGCGCTCGCCTCGTTCGATGAGCGGTGCGCCCGCGGCATCGAGCCGCTGCGCGACAACATCCGCCGCAACGTGGAGCAGTCGCTGATGCTCGTGACCGCGCTCAATCCGCACATCGGCTACGAGAACGCGGCGCGGATCGCGCTCTGCGCGCATCGCGAGAACTCGAGCCTGCGCGACGCCGCGCTGAAGCTCGGGCTCGTCAGCGGCGACGATTTCGACCGCTGGGTCGATCCGAAGGCGATGACCCGGCCGGGCTAGCGGCCAGCCACGGGCAGCTGCTGCTCCGCGAGCGTCACCCAGTAGCTGGCGCCGATCGGCAGGACGTCGTCGTTGAAGTCGTAGCGCGGGTTGTGGATGTTCGGCGTGTCGGGGCCGTGGCCCGCGCCGAGCCACACGTAGCACCCCGGCCGCGCGTTCAGCATGAACGCGAAATCCTCGCTGCCCATTTCCGGCGTCGGGTCGGTGTCGACGTTGCCGGCGCCCACCACCGCCGTGGCGGCGTCGATCGCGTAGCCCGTCTCGCGCTCGCTGTTGACGGTGGCCGGATAGCGCCGCTCGTACCGCACGGTCGCGGTCATCTCGAACATCGCGCAGATGCCGTCGACCAGCGTGCGGATCCGCTGCTCGATCAGGTCCTGCACCTCCTTGCGGAACGTGCGCACGGTGCCGCGCAGCACGATCTGCTCGGGAATCACGTTCCACGTGTCGCCGGCATGCACCTGCGTGACGCTCACCACGCCGGCGTCCTGGGGATGGAGGTTGCGCGACACGATCGTCTGCAGCGCGTTGATCGCATGCGCGGCGAAGAGCATCGGGTCCTTCGCCTGATAGGGCATCGCCGCGTGCGCCCCCTTGCCGGTGGCGACGATCTCGAAGATGTCGTAGGCGCCCATCAGCGGTCCGGCGCGCATCGCGAACGTGCCGGCGGGCATCCGGGGCCAGTTGTGCATCCCGTACACCGCCCGCATCGGAAACCGGTCGAAGAGCCCCTCCTCGACCATCACGCGGCCGCCGCCCTCGTTCTCCTCCGCCGGCTGGAAGATGAAGTTGAGCGTGCCGTCGAAGGTCCTCCGCTCGCTCATCGCCTTGGCCGCCGCCAGCAGCATCGTCGTGTGGCCGTCGTGGCCGCACGCGTGCATCCGGCCGGGGTGGCGCGAGCTGTGCGCCAGGCCCGTCAGCTCGTGGATGTGCAGCGCGTCGAGATCGGCGCGAAGCCCGATGGCATCCGTCGACGTGCCGTTGCGCAGGACCGCCACCACGCCGGTTTTGGCGAGGCCGGTATGGACCTCGAGGCCGAACGAGCGGAGCTTGTCGGCCACGAAGGCGCTGGTCTCGGCCTCCTCGAAGGCGGTCTCGGGATGCGCGTGCAGATGATGCCGCCACGCCTTCATTTCCGTGCCGAGGGCAGCGATTTCGGGGACGATGTTCATGGAGCGTCCGGATGCGGGAGTAGGGGATCATCGTAACGCATCCGCTACAATCCGGCGGCCTCTCCATGATGGATTCCACTTACGATCTGCTGGTTGTCGGCGGCGGCATCAACGGCGCCGGGATTGCGCGCGACGCCGCGGGCCGCGGCCTGTCGGTGCTGCTGGTCGAGCGCGACGACCTCGCGTCCCACACGTCGTCGTGGAGCACCAAGCTGATCCACGGCGGGCTCCGGTATCTCGAGCATTACGAATTCCGGCTCGTGGCCGAGGCGCTGGCCGAGCGCGAGGTGCTGCTGCAGGCGGCGCCGCACATCATCGAGCCCCTGGCGTTCGTCCTGCCGCACGAGCCGCATCTGCGGCCGGCCTGGATGATCCGTGCCGGCCTTTTCCTCTACGACCGGATCGGCGGCCGCATGACGCTGCCGCGCTCGTTCGGCGTGCGCCTCGCGGGCGAGCGCTGGGGTGCGGGGCTGAAGCCGCGCTTCACGCGCGGGTTCGTCTATTCGGACGCGCGGGTGGACGATGCGCGACTCGTCGTGCTGAACGCGCAGGACGCGCAGGCGCGCGGCGCGCAGATCCGCCTGCAGACCGCGCTCACGAGCGCGCGGCGCGACGGCGGCCGCTGGAAGGCGACGCTGCGGCATGCCGGCGGCGTCGAGGAGGTGAGCGCCCGCGCGCTGGTGAACGCGGGCGGGCCGTGGGTGAAGGACGTGCTCGCCAGCGTGTCGACCGGACCGGTGCGCGAGGACGTGCGCCACGTGAAGGGCAGCCACATCGTCGTGCCCCGCGTGCACGACGAGCCGCACGCGTACATCCTGCAGAACGCCGACAACCGGATCGTCTTCGTCATTCCGTATCAGGACCGCTATTCATTGATCGGCACCACCGACGTGTCGGTGGACGCCTACGCCGATCCCGCGATCAGCGACGACGAGATCGACTACCTGCTCACACTGGCGAACGGTTACCTCGCGCGGCCGCTCGCGCGGCGCGACATCGTGTGGACGTACAGCGGCGTGCGGCCGCTCTACGACGACGGCTCCGCCGATCCGTCCGACGTCACGCGCGACTACGTGCTGAAGGTCGACGCGCTCGACGAGCCCGTCGACGGCGGCCGCGCGCCGGTGCTGTCGATCTTCGGCGGCAAGATCACGACGTACCGGATGCTTGCCGAGCACGCGCTCGCCGATCTCGCGCCGTTCTTCCCGTCGATGAAGACGACGTGGACGCGCGGCGCCACGCTGCCGGGCGGCAACCTGCCGGGCGGCGATCGCGCCGGCTGGCTCGCGCAGCTCGTGGCGCGTTATCCGCAGCTCCCGCCGGACGTCCTGCGCGGGCTCGCGCGGCGCCACGGCACCCACGCGCTCGACGTTCTGGGCGATGCGCGCACGCCCGCCGACCTCGGCACCGATTTCGGCGCGGCGCTCACCGCGCGCGAGATCGACTACCTGGTGGCGCGCGAGTGGGCGCGCACGGCCGACGACGTGCTGTGGCGGCGCACCAAGTGCGGCCTGCCGATGACGCCGGCGGCGCGTGCGCGCGTCGCGGATTACCTGGCGACGCGCGTATCGTGACGGCCGGCCCCGCGCCGCTCGCGACGATGCCCGAGGCGGTGCGGCGCGGCGTCCGCTACGTGCTGACCGACATCGACGACACGCTGTCGACGCACGGGCACCTGACGGCCGAGGCGTACACGGCGCTCGAGCGCCTGCAGCACGCGGGCAAGCGCGTGATCCCGATCACCGGGCGGCCGGCGGGCTGGTGCGACCACATCGCGCGGATGTGGCCCGTGGACGGCGTCGTCGGCGAGAACGGCGCCTTCTACATGCGGCACGAGGCCGCCGGGCGCACGCTCGTGCGCCGCTTCGTGGCCGACGCCGCGGCGCGCGCGGACCAGCGCGTGCGGCTGGCGGCGATCGCGGAGGCCATCGTGCGCGACATTCCCGGCTGCGCCGTCGCGTCGGACCAGCACTACCGCGAGACGGACCTCGCGATCGACTGGTGCGAGGACGTGCCCGCACTGCCGCGCGCGGACGTCGAGCGGATCGTCGCGGCGATGGAAGCCGCGGGCCTCACCGCCAAGGTGAGCTCCATCCACGTGAACGGGTGGTTCGGCGCCTACGACAAGCTGTCGATGACGCGCCTTCTGTTGCGCGAGGCGTTCGGCGAGTCGCTCGACGACGTGCGCGACGCCGTCGTGTTCGCCGGCGATTCGCCGAACGACGCGCCGATGTTCGGCTACTTTCCGAACGGCGTCGGCGTGGCGAACGTGCGGGGGTTCCTGGACCGGATGGCGTCGCCGCCGCGCTACATCACCGAGCGCGACGCCGGCGGCGGCTTCGCCGAGCTGGCGGCGTTCCTGCTCGCGCCCTGACGCGTTACTTCGTTTCGCCCTGGCGGCCGTTCGCCATCAGCGTTTCCATCGCGCCGCGCCTGGGCTTCGCGTCGACCGGATGGGCGCTGGCGCGCACCATCGCGCCGACGTCCGTGCGGCCGCGGAGCACCTCGGTGAGCAGCGCGAAAACCACGCCGACCGCCACCGCGCAGATCACGCCGACGATCGTATACAGGGGCGTCGGCAGCCAATGCGACGCGTGGCGCTCGACCGGCGTGCCGCCGCGCGCCGCGGGGGCCGGAGGGGCCATCGCGCGCGAACGCGTGTCGGGTCCGGCAGCCGCCATCGCCGCGAACGGGTGACGGGTGCCGCAATTACCGCAAAAACTGCCGCCGGGCGTATGGGCGGCGCCGCACTCGGGACAGAACATGGCTGTCGGCCTCCTGTCCCGTGCTGTAGCCAAAACCGTGCCGGGCGGCCTGAGACCTGCGGGCCGGACTCCCGCTTGGCGTGCGGGTGGCGGCTAACGCCCGCCCCACCGGCCATGCAGCGCGGACGCGCCGGCGTACCGCGCCGTGCCACCCAGCGCCTCCTCGATCCGCAGCACCTCGTTCCACTTCGCCATCCGTTCGCCGCGGGCGAACGAGCCCACCTTGAGCTGGCCGGCGTTCCAGCCCACGGCCAGATGGGCCACCGAGACGTCCTCCGTCTCGCCGGAGCGGGCCGACACGATCGTTCCGAAACCGGCGGCGCGCCCGGCCTCCAGCGCGGCCCGCGCCTCGCTGACGGTGCCGGCCTGGTTGGGCTTCACCAGCACGGCGTTGCAGGTTCCCGCCGCCGCGGCGGCCGTCACGCGCGCGGCGCTGGTGGTGAGGAAGTCGTCGCCGACGATCTGGACGCGATGCCCCGCCGCGCGGGCGAACGCCGTCCAGGCGTCGGCATCGTCCTCGCCAAACGGATCCTCGATCGACGCGATCGGATAGCGGTCGAGCCAGCGCAGCCAGAGCGCGGCGAGGGCGTCGCGATCGAACTCGCGGTCGTCCAGGGCCAGGCGGTAGCGGCCGTCGCGGCCGAGCTCGGACGCGGCGATGTCGAGCGAGATCGCGGCGTCGGCGCCCGGGGCGAAACCGGCCCGCTCGATCGCGGCGACGAGCGTGTCGAGCGCCTGCTCGTTGCTGTCGAACTGCGGCCACCACCCGCCTTCGTCCGCCACGCCCGCCAGCGCGCCGCGCTCCGCCATCAGCGCGCCCGCCGCCCTGTAAATCTCCGCGACCATGGCAAGCGCCTCGGCGAATGAGTGAGCGCCTACTGGCATGACCATCAGGTCCTGCAGGTCCAGCCGTCGCCCCGCGTGGGCGCCGCCGCCGAAGATCTGCACCTCCGGCAGCGGCAACGATACCGGCGCGTCGCCCGCGAGATGGCGCCACAGCGGCACGCCGCGCCCGTCCGCGGCAGCCGCCGCCACCGCCAGCGAGACCGCCACCGTCGCGTTGCCGCCGAGCCGCGCCTTGTTGGGCGTGCCGTCGGCCGCCACGATCAGGGCGTCGACGCCCGCCTGGTCGCCGGCGTCGCGCCCGGTCACCGCCGCGGCGAGGGTGGTCCGGACATTCCGGAGGGCGGTCGCGACGTCGAGACCGCCGAACGCCGTGCCGCCGTCGCGGAGATCGATCGCCTCGCGCGCGCCCCGCGAGGCCCCGGCAGGCGCGATCGCCCGGCCGCGGCCGCCGCCTTCCAGCACGACCTCCGCCTCCACGGTCGGCCGCCCGCGGGAGTCGTACACGCGGCGGGCGCGGACGTGCGCGATGCGCATCGCGTTCATCGGCGTGTGTCCGCGCGCCAGCGCGCGGCAAGGGCGTCCGGATGCGCGAGCGGTTCGTGCAAAAGCGGACGTGCGAAGCGCCGGACTTCGTCGCGGAGCGCCTCGGTGTCGAGGTATTCGGCCGGCGACTTGCCGTCGACGCGCGCGAGCATCAGGCCCGGCAGCAGGGCAGCGACGCGCGCTGCAAGCGCCGGCACCGGTTCCCAGACCACGTGCGCGAAGTAAGCGCTCACAAGGGCGGTGTAGGCGTCGGCGTAACGCCCGCGCCAGCGCGCCCGCCACGCGCCCTTCAGCAGAAGGTGATTCAGCACGAACGCCACGTCGAACGCCGGATCGCCGAACCAGGCGCATTCCGCGTCGAGCACGACGGGTCCAGCCGGACCGATCAGCAGGTTCTTGGGGCTGAAATCGCCGTGCACGAGGACGCGCCGGTGTGCCGCCGTCGTCGCCACGAGCGCGTCGAACCGGCCGGCGAGGTCGGGGTGCGCGCGCCCGGTGGCGACGAGGTAGGGCTCCAGGCGGATCGCGTGAAAGATGGCGTCGGTGGGAAAGCGCGCGGCCAGGTCGGGGCGGTCGGCCGTGGCCGCGTGCAGGCGTCCGAGCACGTCACCCACGCGGGCGGCGGTTGCCGGCTCGATCACGCCGTCGCGCAAAAGCGCCTTCCACACCGGATAGCCGTCGGGGGGCAGGTAGGCCATCGCGAAGGCGCCGCCCGCGGGGTCGTCGCCGACGATGGCCGGCACGGCGGCCGGCACGATGGCGCCCGCGACGCGCATCCAGTCCACTTCGTACCGGTTCCGGGCGACGGGCGCCTGCCAGTCGGCCGCCACCTTGAGCCGGGCGAGCGCGCGCTTCACGCACACGGGGCCGGCGGGGAGGTCGGCGCGGAAGATGTCCGAGGACACGCCGCCGGTCAGCGGCACCAGCGGGACCGACTCGTGAGCGCCCACCAACCCCATCCGCCGCAACGCGCCCAGCATGGCGTCGGCGGCTTCGGGTACGCAACTTGCAAGCGGTTTGCAATCCATCGTCCGCATCACGCCGCGCAAGTGCCTGAATCGCCACGGCCGAGGCCGGCGGTGGACGGAAAACGCGGCACCAGGGAGGCAAGCGCCATGACCCGATACGGCTTCAACGTCAAAACCCGCTCCGGCCAGCGGGTGGACAACATCGTCATCATGGCCGCCACCCTTCCCGACGCCGAGCGGCGGCTGAAGCAGATGTACGTCCACTGCGAGATCCTCGAATGCCGCGAGCAATCGGTGCCCGCCGCGCGGCGCTTCGACACGCTGGACGTCGAAGGCGTCATCGGCCTGATCGCGCAGGGCCCGCCGTCAATTCAGCACACCGGTACGCACTAGCTCGTCGCACAGCGCCGCGTAGTCGCGCGCGCCCCGGCTGTCCGGCGCGTGGCGGAACACGTCGAGGCCCATCGCCGGGCTTTCCGCCAGCCGCACCGCTTCGCGGATCCGGGTCGTGAAGATCTCGTCCGGCCGCATCAGCTCCTGCATCCGCTCCAGCACCACGTTGCCCATCCGGCGGCGCGTGTCGAAGCGCGTCAGCAGGTAGCGCCGCGGCAGCCGGCGCTTGAATACGGGCTCGAGCGCATTGAGCGCGCGCTCCACCTGCCCCGCGCTTTGCAGCGACAGATAATCGGCCGACACGGGGATGATCACGAGGTCGGCCGCGAACACGGCGTTGAGCGACAGGACATTCAGCAGCGGGCTGCAATCGATCACGACGGGCCCCGGCAGCGCGTCGGGCGCCTGCAGCGCGGCGCGCAGCCGCGTCACCACGTTCACGCCCTTGCCGAGCAGCGCGTCCAGCTTGGCGAGCTCGAGGTGCGACGGCACCATCACGACGCCGCTCTTGGTGATGCACGCGATGTCCGGCAACGGCCGCTGGCGCACGAAAAAGCTGTAGACGGATTCGTCCGCGAGCGTCGCCTTGACGCCGAAGATGCCGGACAGGTGGCCCTGCGGATCGAGATCGATGCCGCTCGGACGGTAGCCGCGTTGCGCGATGGCGGCGAGGAGATTGAGAGCCGTGGTCGTCTTGCCGACTCCGCCCTTTTGATTGAAGACCGCGATGGTTGCCATGGGCCGCGATTCTACCTGTGGGTCGGCCCGCAGCCCGCGACGCAGCGATTCAGATCATGCGCTTGCGAATCTGCGTCACCACGACTTCGGCCACGATGACGATCGCGAGGATCGCGATCAGGATCAGCGCCACCTTCGGCCACTGGAACAGATTGAGCGCTGCGTCGAGCGCCATCCCGATGCCGCCGGCGCCGACGAGGCCCAGCACCGCGGATTCGCGCACGTTGATGTCCCAGCGGAACAGCGCGATCGACCAGAACGCCGGCTTGACCTGCGGCCAGTAGCCATAGAGGAGGATCGACCGCCACGGCGCGCCGGTTGCGGTGAGCGCTTCGATCGGACCGGGCTGCGCCTCCTCGAGCGCTTCGCCGACCAGCTTGCCCACGAAGCCGATCGAGCGGAACGCGATCGCCAGCGTGCCGGCGAGCGCGCCGGGCCCGAAGATGCCGACGAACAGCAGCGCCCACACCAGCGAGTTGACGGACCGCGACGACACCAGGATCAGCTTCGCGAACAGGTTGAGCGGCGTCGAGCGCACGAGATTGTGCGCGGCGAGGATGCCCACCGGCACGGCCATCACGAGCGCCAGCAGCGTGCCGAGGGACGCGATGTGCAGCGTCTCGACGAGCGCGCCGTGCACGTCGTCGGCGTAATCGCCCCAGTCCACCGGCCACATCCGCGACAGCAGGTCCGCGACCTGCTCCGGCGCATCGGCGAGGAACTCCGGGATGATCTCGATCGTCTGTGCCGCCGCGACGATCGCCGCGACGATGACGAAATAGACGGCGAAGCGCGCGACGCGCTGCGCCGGCGTGAAGCGGCGCCACTCGCGGTCGATGCCGGCGAGGCTGGCGGCGCTCATCAGTCGTCCTCGACCAGGCGGTCGCGCCGCCCGCCGGCGCCGCGGCGAAAGAGGTCGGCGAGCGTCGCGTTGCCGATGAAGATCGCGCGCACGGCGGTCGCGAAGAGCTCGCCCAGCATGATGAGCGAGATGATCGCGATCAGGATCGCGCAGACGAAGTCGTAGTCGAAGCGCTGGAACGCGGCGAACAGCGTGCCGCCGATGCCGCCCGCGCCGACGATGCCCACCATCGTCGAGTTGCGGAGGTTGGAATCGAGCTGGTAGGTCGCGAAGCCGATGAAGCGCGAGAACACCTGCGGCAGCACGCCGTAGCCCAGCACCGAGAAGAACGGCGCGCCGGTGGCCCGCACCGCCTCGACCTGCTTCAGCGAGATTTCCTCGATCGCCTCGGTAAAAAGCTTGCCGATGAAGCCGACGGACGCGACGGTGAGCGCCAGGATGCCCGCCAGCGCGCCGAAGCCCACGGCCTTCACGAACAGGATCGCGACGATGACCGGATGGAGCGACCGCGCGACGACGACGATCGCGCGTGCGGGCCAGCTCACCCAGGCGGGCATCAGGTTGCGCGCGCCGAGCAGCCCGAGCGGCAGCGCCAGCGCGATGCCGAGCGTCGACGCGAGCACGGCGATCTGCAGGCTTTCGAGCAGGCCCTTCAGCAGGAGCTCCCACCGCGTGAAATTCGGCGGAAACAGCCGGCCGAAGAAATGCGCGGCGTTGGCGAGCCCGGTCTGCACGCGCTCCCACGACACGTCGAGCTGCGCGCAGGCATAGACGACGTAGACCGCCACCAGCACCATCGTCACGCGCGGCCACCACGCGCGGGGGAAGGGGTCGTCCGCCGGCGGAAGCGCGCGTATCGGGCTACTCATCGAGCCAGTCTTCCCCGCCGTAAATCTGCTTCAGCACGTCGTCGGACAGGTTGGCGGGCGGGCCGTCGAACACGATGCGGCCGCCCGACATGCCGACGATGCGATCGGCGAAGCGCTTGCCGAGCGCCACCGCGTGCATGTTGATCAGCACCGGGATCCCGCGCGAGCGCGCGACGTCGGCCAGGAGCTGCATGATCTCCACCGACGTCTTCGGGTCGAGCGACGACGTCGGCTCGTCGGCGAGCAGCAGCTTCGGCTCCTGCATCACGGCGCGCGCGATGCCGACGCGCTGCCGCTGGCCGCCGGAGAGCGCGTCCGCGCGGCGGTGCGCGAAGCCCGCGAGCCCAACGACGTCCAGGAGCTCGAACGCGCGCCGGATGTCCTCCGGCGGAAACTTGCGCCGCCACGCTTTCCACGCGCCCACGTAGCCGAGGCGCCCGCACAGCAGGTTCTCCATCACTGTGAGGCGCTCGACCAGGTTGTATTCCTGGAACACCATGCCGATGTGCCGGCGCGCGTGGCGCAGCGCCGCGCCGGAGAGGCGCGCGAGATCGGCGCCGTCGAAGAGGATCTCGCCCGCCGTGGGCTCGACGAGGCGGTTGATGCAGCGGATGAGCGTGCTCTTGCCCGTGCCGGAAGGACCGATCACCGCGGTGATGCCGCGGGCGGCGATGTCGAGGTCGATGTCCTGCAGCACCGGCTTGCCCGGCACGTAGGATTTCGAGAGATGGCGCAGCGTCAGCATGGCGGCGGCGAAAAAACGGGGCGCCTTGTTGGCGCCCCGCCGGTCGGCATGGCGGTCAGCCCTTCTTGGCCTTCGCCTTGGCTTCGGCCTCGGCTTTTTCCTTCGCCGTTTCCTTGTCGTAGGTGGCCTTGTCGAAGCCGCCGCCCGAGCCGGCGGCAACGGAGCGCACGGCTTCCCACGACGTCTTGTAGTTGACCGGGAAGAAGCGGTCGGCGCCGTCGAACGCCTTCACCATCTCGGGCGGGAAGCGGTATTCGTAGAAGCATGACAGCATCTTGTCGGCGAGCTTCGGCTCGAGGTCGTGCGCATAGGCGAACGACGACGTCGGGAACTTCTGGCTGCGATAGATGATGCGATAGTCCGCTTCCTTGATCTGGCCGCGCTCGCCCATCCGGTGGAAGACGTCCGACGCGACGGCGCCGGCGTCGTAATCGCCCGAGCCCACCCCCATCACCGATTGGTCGTGCTTGCCGGAGAAAATGATCTTGTAGTCCTTGTCGGGCGTCAGGCCTTCCTTGGGGAACAGCGCCAGCGGCGCGAGGTGTCCCGAGTTCGACGAAGGCGCGGTGTGCGCGACCTTCTTGCCCTTGAGGTCGGAGAGCTTGGTGTACGGCGAGCTCGCCTTGACGATGACGATCAGGTTGTAGCCCTGGAATTCCTTCTCGGTCCCCTTCACGGCGAAGGGAATGGCGCCCGCCAGGTTCACCGCGAACGCGGTGGGTCCGGTCGAGAAGCCGGCGACGTGCAGGCGGCCCGAGCGCATGGCCTCGATCTCCGCCGCGTTCGACTGCACCTGATAGAACACGACTTTCTTGTCCAGGCACTTGGCGAGGTACGTGGTGAACGGCTTGAAGATGTTCTCGTAGACGGCCGGATCCTCCACCGGCGTGTACGTGAAGACGATCGTCGACGGGTTCTTCCACTTCTTGGAATCGGTGGGGACGTCCGCGACCATGTCCTTGTTGGCGTCGCAGTACATGGTGTCGAGCTCGCCGCGGTTGGCGCAGGCGTCGGCGGCGTGCGCCGGCGCGAAGGCCGCGGCAGCGGCCAGGGCCGCGACGAGCGCGGCAAGGCGGTAAACGGTCATGAACTCCTCCTGCAATCGAGTGGGATGGGCGCGAAGCGCCTCGAATTCTGGCGGTGGCCGCCGTCGGGCGGCCGCGCGCCGCAGACTCTAGCACCCCGGCCGCGCGCCGCACATGCCCGTCCGGCCGCGGCGCGGAAATTGCTTGGCGTAAAATCCCGGCTTTCGCAGCTCCCCTACGTGACCTCTCCGCTCAACGTCGCGATCCTCGCCGCCGGACAGGGCAAGCGCATGCACTCGGCGCTCCCCAAGGTCCTGCATCCGCTGGCCGGCCGCCCGCTGGCGAGTCACGTCATCGGCACGGTGCGCGCGCTGTCGCCGCGGATGGTGGCGGTGGTGATCGGCCACGGCGGCGACGCGGTCGCCGAAGCGCTGGGCTCGGCCGATCTCAAGTTCGTCGTCCAGGATCCGCCCCGCGGCACCGGCGACGCCGCGCGGGTGGCGCTGGCAGCGATGCCGCAGGACGGCGTCACGCTGGTGGGCCTGGGGGACGTCCCGCTCGTGCCCGCGGCCGGCCTCGCCGCCATCGTCGAGCATGCGCGTCGCGGCGACGTGGGCCTGCTGACCGCGCGGGTCGCCAATCCCGCGGGGCTCGGCCGCGTGGTGCGCGACGCGGCGGGCGGCGTCCGCGCAATCGTCGAGGACCGCGACGCGTCGGCCGCCGAGCGCGCGATCGACGAGATCAACACCGGCTTCATCGCCGCGCCCACCGCGCTGTTGTCGGGCTGGGTGTCGCAGCTGACGCCGCACAACGCGCAGGGCGAGTACTACCTGACCGACATCGTCGCGATGGCGGTGGCCGAGGGCGTGCCGGTCAGCGCGCACGTGGCCGCCGACGAGCGCGAGGTTCGCGGCGTGAACGACCGCGCGCAGCTCGTCTATGCCGAGCGCCTGCTGCAGCTGCGCCGCGCGCACGCGCTGCTGGAAGCCGGCACGTGGATCGCCGATCCCGCGCGGTTCGACGTGCGCGGCACGCTCACCTGCGGGCGCGACGTCCGCATCGACGTCGGCTGCGTGTTCGAAGGCGACGTCACGCTGGGCGACGGCGTCGACGTGGGCGCGCATTGCGTGCTGCGCGACATCGCCATCGGCGCGGGCACGGCGATCCTGCCGTTCTCGCACCTCGAGGACGCGCGCGTGGGCGTCGGTTGCCGCATCGGCCCGTACTCGCGGCTTCGTCCCGGCGCCGTTCTCGGCGACGACGTCCACATCGGCAACTTCGTCGAGATCAAGGCGAGCACGCTCGGCGACGGCGCCAAGGCCAACCATCTCGCGTACGTCGGCGACTCCGACGTGGGCCGCGACGTGAACTTCGGCGCGGGCTCCATCACCGCCAATTACGACGGCGCCAACAAGCACCGCACGGTGATCGGCGACAACGTGCACATCGGCTCCAACTGCGTGCTGGTGGCGCCGATCGTCATCGGCGCCGGCGCCACGATCGGCGGCGGCAGCACGATCGTCGCCGAGGCACCGGCCAACACGCTGACGCTGGCGCGCGCGCGCCAGGTATCGATCGCGGGCTGGAAGCGGCCTGCGAAAAAGCCCAAGGCCGCGAAGTAACGTGCCGCCTGGCGCCACCTCAAAGGAACACTCATGTGCGGCATCGTAGGCGCAGCCAGTTCGCGTAACGTCGTCCCCATCCTGCTCGAAGGCATCCGCCGGCTCGAATACCGCGGCTACGATTCGACCGGACTCGCCGTGATCAATGGCGGCGCGTCGCCGCATCTCGAGCGTCTCGTGTCCACGGCGCGGGTTGCCGACCTCGCGGCGCAGGCCGATTCACGTCACCTGTCCGCCACGACCGGGATTTCGCACACGCGGTGGGCGACGCACGGCGCGCCCACGCCCGACAACGCGCATCCGCACCTGTCCGGCGGCGAAGTGGCCGTCGTCCACAACGGGATCATCGAGAATTTCGAGACGCTGCGCGAGCGGCTGAAGCAGCAGGGCTACGTTTTCCGCACGCAGACCGACTCGGAGGTCATCGCGCATCTCGTGCACCAGCATTGGCACGGGGCGGGCAAGGGCGATCTGCTGGCCGCGGTGCAGCTTGCCGTCGCCGAGTTCCACGGCGCGTACGCGATTGCGGTCATCTCGATGCGCGAGCCCGGCCGCGTGATCGGCGCGCGCCAGGGCAGCCCCATGGTCGTGGGCATCGGCGCCGACGATCACTTCGTCGCGTCCGACGCATCCGCGCTGCTCACGGTCACACGTCGTGTCGCGTATCTCGAAGAGGGCGACGTCGCCGACGTGCGGCGCGAGAGCTACGCGATCTACGACGCGCAGGGCCAGCGCGTCACGCGCACCGTGGTCGAAGTGCAGGGCAGCGGCGACGCCGTCGAGCTCGGGCCGTACCGCCACTTCATGCAGAAGGAGATCTTCGAGCAGCCGCGCGCGATTGCCGACACGCTCGACGCCGTCGAGACCATCGAGCCGTCATTGTTCGGCGCCAAGGCAGCGGAGATCCTGCCGGCGGTGGATTCCGTGCTGATCCTCGCCTGCGGCACCAGCTACTACTCGAGCCTCGTCGCCAAGCAGTGGATCGAGACGCTCGCCAGGATTCCCTGCACCGTCGAGATCGCCAGCGAATACCGCTATCGCGACAGCGTCCCGCACACGAACGCGCTGGTCGTCGTCGTGTCGCAATCCGGCGAGACCGCCGATACGCTCGCGGCGCTGAAGCACGCCAAGTCGCTCGGCCATCGCCACACGCTCACGATCTGCAACGTGGCGACGAGCTCGATGGTGCGCCAGACGGAGCTCACGTTCCTGACGCGCGCCGGCACCGAAGTGGGCGTCGCGTCCACCAAGGCGTTCACCACGCAGCTCGTCGCGCAGTTCCTGCTCGCGCTGACGCTCGCCAAGCTGCGCGGCCATCTCACCGCCGACGCGGAGGCCGCGCATCTGAAGGCGCTGCGCCACCTGCCGGCCGCCGTGCGCGGCGCGCTCGCGCTGGAGCCGCACCTCATCGCGTGGGCCGAGGGCTTTTCGCGCAAGCAGCACGCGTTGTTCCTCGGCCGCGGGCTGCACTATCCGATCGCCCTGGAAGGCGCGCTCAAGCTGAAGGAAATCTCGTACATCCACGCCGAGGCGTATCCCGCCGGCGAGCTGAAGCACGGACCGCTCGCGCTCGTCGACGCCGACATGCCGGTGGTGGCGATCGCGCCGAACGACGCGCTGCTGGAAAAGCTCAAGTCCAACCTGCAGGAAGTGCGCGCGCGCGGCGGCGAGCTCTACGTGGTGGCCGATCTCGACAGCCAGCTGACCGGCGGCGACGGGATCCATCTCATCCGCGTCTCGGAGCATCGCGGCCTGCTGTCGCCCGTAGTTCACGTGATCCCGTTGCAGCTGCTCGCATATCACGCGGCAGTGATTCGCGGCACGGACGTCGACAAGCCGCGCAACCTCGCGAAAAGCGTGACGGTGGAGTAGGCGCGCGGCGGCCGACGTCGCCGGCTTGATGCTCACAAGCCAGCGGCTTCGTATCGATGTACGACGTCAAGAAAGTCCTGCAATACCTGCGGCTGTGGCCCTGGTCGGAAGAGGCAGTAAAGATCCATCGCGACTTCGACATCGGCCCTCAGCGGACGGTAAACGACCGCCGGATGACTCAGCCCCATGAGCGAGCGCGGAACCAGGCAAGTTCCGAAACCTCCCGCCACGAGGCAAACTGCGGAGATGAAGTTGTTGGCTTTGTGAGCCACGATGAGATCGAAGGAATAGTGGCGAGCGAGAATATACGCGGGCATTAGAGAACTGTTGGGAAGATCGCCCACGATCATCGGCTCGTCCCGCAGTGCAAGAAAATCGATTTCGCTTCTCGCGGACAGCGGGTTCTTTCTGTTCATCGCCACGACGATACGTTCGCGCATCACGCATTCGCGCTGCAGATCGGGAAGTACGGGAATCATGCGATCGAAGGATGCGTGCAGACGCCCCTGGCGCAGCCCCTTGATCATCTGGTCTTTCGGCAGATTGTGAAGGACTACATTCACCGAAGGATAAAGGCTCCGAAAGGTCTCCAGGACTGCGGGAATGTGGGTGAGCAGCACTGCACCGTACGCTCCCACTTCGAGACGGTCGGACTTGCCTTCGGCATAGTCACGCGCCTGCTCCACCACCAGGTGCATGTGATCGTCGATAGATCTGGCATGCGCAAGCAACGCCTCGCCCGATTCAGTAAGGCGCAGTCCGCCGGGTACCCGCCGAAACAGCGCAACATGCAGCTCGTGCTCGAGGGAGCGGACATTGCGCGCCAGCGCCTGTTCGGACACGCCCAGTCTGGCCGCCGCTCGTTGGACGTTCAGTTCCTCCGCGGCGGCGATGAAAAAGCTTAGTTGCTGAGTGTGCATGCACTGTTCCCGCCGCGCGCTAGGGATCGAGCGACTCGAACCGGTAGAGGGAATCGGCCTGACTTCTATACGTACGAATACATTGAAGGACGGGCCCGAGGAGCGGCGAGGATTCGCCGTTGCGGTAAACGCAATAAACGTTTACGCAAGAGTCAGCTGCCTCCTCCAATCTGCGGTATACGACATTCGGAAATTGTAGATTGAGCAAGGATTCAGGCACGATCGCAACGCCGAATCCGCCGGCCACCATCGCGACTGCGGAGATCATGTCTGCAGCGCGCTGACCGTACAACGGCTTGAATCGATGCCGGTCGAACAGCTCACGGCACGCCGGGTAGATGCACGGATCCAGTTCGCCGATGAACTTCGAGGCGCGGAGCTCGCCCAGGCTCACGACCGAATTATTTGCTGCGGCATGATTTCGGGGCAAGGCCACCAGAAGCCGTTCCCGCGCCACCAACTCCGACAGAGTCTCCGGCGTGTCCGTCCGGTGCCGGTCGAAGGCGAGC
>Ga0207683_10000225_pt1 | contig 49694 bp, 34 predicted proteins | sample KBSM73metaG_FD_184333 | JGI IMG/M metagenome (GOLD analysis project Ga0207683, IMG submission 184333) | Miscanthus rhizosphere microbial communities from Kellogg Biological Station, Michigan, USA - KBS M7-3 metaG (SPAdes) (version 2) | ecosystem: Host-associated > Plants > Roots > Rhizosphere >...
ACGCCCGGAAATCCGCGTCCCGCTTGACTTCCGGCAAGACTCCCTCCATACTTCCGCGGCGCTTTAGAAGAAAGCACATCGAATCGTTCCCCCTTTCTTCTCGTGGGTCCTCCTGGCCAGGTTCCCGGGATCAACCAGAACTACACGGCCTGCAAGCCAGGTCACTACGAGACTTTCAAGTTCTTGGAGGGCACTGCATGAAACGGAGAATCGCATTCTTGTTGTTCTGCTCGATGATCGCTGTGATGGCCTGCACACTCGCCTCTGCGCAGTCGGGTGCACCAACCAATTATGAACCGGCCCGCATCCGCAAAGGCCTTTCCCTGGCTCCCGTCCCGCTCACCTACAAGCCTGCAGATCGCGATCTTGTTGGATTGGGAAGCTACATTGTGAACACTTCAGGATGTAACGACTGCCATACCGCTCCATCATTCGCAGAGGGTGGAGATCCATTCCAGGGACAGCCCGAAAAAATCAATACAGCGGTTTACCTGGCGGGTGGCCAATTTTTCGGGCCATTTGTGTCGAAGAACCTGACCCCGGATTCAACTGGAAAACCGGCAGGACTAACTTTCGGCGAGTTCAAGACTTTGCTGCGGACGGGCCACGATCCGGACACAGGCGGAATCCTGCAAGTGATGCCTTGGCCAGCCTTCGGCAAGTGGACGGACCACGATATGTCGGCGGTATACAAATATCTTCGAGCCATCCCGCCGCTACCGAACAACTACTAAATCCAGATCAACCTTCGATGGCCGTGTGCATTCTGCGCGCGGCCGTCTCAGTTTTAAGCGCTTGGCTACGCTGCCCCGCGATTTCCTTTGCCAAACGCCTTTTGGATCAGGGAGTATCGCGCAGCTCCGATCAAACCCGAGTCGTCGTTCAGAATGATCTTGACGGGAATCGTTTCCAAAAGCGCGTGCATACGTCCCTTGCCCAGAAATGCTTTCATGAATGTCGGCTCTTTCATTTTAGAAACAATCTTCGACGTAATACTGCCGCCGACAAAGATTCCACCCGTTGACATGTAGCTCAGCGCGCAGTTTCCGGTTTCCGAGCCATAGATGCTTACAAATGTGGAAAGAGCGATCTCGCAAATGCGTGCCTTGCCTTCCAACGCCACTTGCGAAATCACGGGTGGGGCATCGGGCGCTGCGTTGATTTGATCTTTTAGCCACTGCGGTTCTTCTTCGCGCTTGGTGTCGCGCAGAAAATCATAAATATTCTTGATGCCCGGTCCCGAAACAAGACGTTCGCGACTGACGTGCCCGCCAAACTTCGCCGTGAGGTAACGCAATAATTCAACTTCGAGATCATTGGACGGCGCAAAACTCGTGTGACCGCCTTCTGATGCGAATGGATGATGTCGAAAACCATCCCAGTAAAGTCCAGCAACGCCCAGGCCTGTGCGAGCAGAAATGACGGCCCGATTTCCGTCCGCGTCTTCAGAACCTTCGCTCAATGTGACGAAATCACTTGATTCCAAGGCATCGATGCCATAGGCGTATGCCTCCATATCGTTGATCACACCTACGGATGGCAATTTGAGCTGGGTTGCTAGTTCCTTCGCATCGATCACCCATGTCAAATTCGAGATCTGACTCTTTCCATTGCGAACCGGTCCGGCAACTCCAAGGCAAGCGCGGTCCACGGGAATTCCCTCGCTCTTCACAAACTCGGAAATAATCTCCGCGAGGCCAGCATGCTTCTGGCTGGCATAGGTCTTTTCCACGACCCGCTTCAGCTTGTTCGCATCGGTTTCGAATGCAGCCAGTCGTGTACGAGTCGGGCCAATATCACCGGCAAGAATCATGGTTCGATGGTCCTCCAACTACGGCCGTCTTGTTCCAAAAGTTCGTCCGCTGCTTTTGGACCCCACGTTCCAGCCGCGTAATTCGGAAACTTGCGTGGTGGCAACACTTTCCACACGTCCAGCACCGGATCGACTACGGTCCATCCGGCCTCGACCATGTCGGCTCGCTGAAACAAGGTTGCATCGCCGATCATGCAGTCATACAGCAGAACTTCGTATCCTGTGTAGGCGTCCGCGTTGAAATATTTCGAATATTCGAAACTCATGTCTACCGAGCCCACCCGCAACACCGGGCCAGGAACTTTGGCGCCGAAACTCAATGAAATTCCTTCTGTCGGTTGAATCTGAATTACCAGCCGGTTGGTGTGCAACTCATGAACCGGTGCATGACGAAAGATGGTAAATGGCGTCTTCCTGAACTGAATTGTGATCTCCGTGTGGCGCTTCGCCATTCTCTTCCCCGTGCGCAGATAAAACGGAACTCCTGCCCACCGCCAGTTATCGATACTCAATTTCAGGGCGGCAAAAGTTTCGGTGCGCGATTCCAGAGCGACACCCGGCTCGGATCGATAGGCGGGAGCGGACTCGCCAGCCATCGTGCCGTCTCCGTACTGCCCTCGAACGCTGGAATGCAGGACATCTTCAGAATCGAGAGGCTGTATGGCGTGAAGGACTTTGGCCTGTTCATTGCGCACCGCATCAGCTTGAAACGAAACAGGTGACTCCATCGTCGTCAAGCTCAAAAGCTGCATCAAGTGATTCGGCACCATGTCGCGCAGCGTGCCAGCGGTATCGAAATACCCGCCTCGCTGTTCCACGCCCACCGTCTCAGCGTTGGTGATCTGAACGTGATCGATGTAGCGACGATTCCAGATCGGTTCAAAGATCGCGTTATCGAATCGGAAGACAAGAATGTTTTGTACCGTCTCTTTTCCCAGGTAGTGATCGATTCGATAGATCTGATTTTCTTTAAGTACCTGCTTCAATTGACGATTGAGTTCCTTGGCGGATTCCAAGTCGTGGCCAAATGGCTTTTCAACGACAACGCGCCGCCAATGACCTTCCTCTTCAGTCGATAATTTCGCCGAGCCCAGTTGCTCAGCTATCAACGCAAAGAACTTGGGTGCAGTCGCCAGATAAAAAAGGTAGTTGCCACCGGTACCGTGGTCGCGGTCGATTCCCTCGAGACAAGTCTTCAGGGCTGCGTATGCATCGGGATCCGTGAAACCACCCCGCACGTAAAACAGCCGTTCCGTAAACCAACTCCAGGCAGGAGTATCTTTATCCTCCGCGGGCAGGAATCGCGTGAGCTGTTCACGAAATTTTTCTACGCTCAAATCATCGTGCGCGAATCCAACCACGGCAAAACTCTTAGGAAGGAGATTCGCCTTCACGAGGTTGTAGAGGGATGGCGCCAGCTTTCTCATCGTGAGGTCACCGGCAGCGCCGAATATCACGAGAACACAAGGACCTGCCGCCCGACCGTTCGCTTCAAGTGCGCCTACCTGACTCGTTGCCAAGAGATCCCCGTTGATCGTCACCCATAGTAAGCGAAGCTACGCATTGCGCGACAGTTCCTACATGAATGCTTGTTTACAGGTTGGCCGTTAGAAGAACTTTTTCTTGAAGGCGTCGTGACGTGTACGCGCGAGTTCGACGGAAGTTTGATAGTCCGGCTCAGCGCGGACCGATTCAAGCAGCGGATCTTGCACGAGATAGGGATAAGGGAAGAAACCGTTGTCCACGCTGCGGCGCAGCATGCGCAAAGCGGATGGCTTGTCGCCAAGGACGGCGTAGGCTTGCGCCATCTTGTAGATGGCTTCTGCTTCCAGAACTCCACGGGTGTCAACCTTGCGCTCAGTCTCTCGTAAGATAGCGAGTCCCTGGGTTTGCTCCCCCGCAATCCCGTGGCTTAACGCTTTTCCGACCTGCGCCTGAAGAAGCGAGGGGTCGAGCTCGAATGCCCGGTCAAAATGCTGGCGCGCAGCATCCCAATTCTTCTTGTAATACTCGCCGAAGCCTCGGTAGAAAGAGACGAAAGCAACATCGTTCGTATTAGGAAGCCCGTTCAGAAATTTGTCGTAGCGACCCAGATAGATGTAGCCATTGGGCGCGGAGCTGTTCAGCTTGACACCAGGATCTAATTGGCGTGCGCGCTCACACTCCGAAACCGATTGCTCGAGCATCCCCCCAAACCGGTAGGCGTAACCCAGCTCCCAATGAAGTTCCGGATGGTTCGGATTAGCCGCAAAGGCTTCCCGCAACAATGGCACGGACTGTTCAACCCGTCCGGTGTCGGTAAACAGGTTGGCCATAAAAATGTGCGATTCGATTTGCTGAGGATGCAAAGCAAGCGCCTTGGCGTACGCCGCTTCTGCCTTTCGATATTGCTCGCCGCCGCCAAACTGAAATGATGCACTCGCTTGATACGCTTTCCCCAGATGTGCCCAGGTCAATGCGTGATTCGGGTCGAGCTCGGCAGACTTCTCGAGCATCTTGATGGCGGTGGGAAAGTCGTTGCGCGAGTACAGGTCCACGCCATGCAAATAGTATTCGTACGCAATCGGATCGCTTGCGCGATTCGCCTGCAGGCGTTCGGCCTCCAGCGGCGAAAGGCTAAGCGCCAACTCCTTCACGATTTGCTGCGCAACATTGTCTTGCACACTCAATAGTTTTTCGTATTTCAGATCAAACGAACCCTTCCACAACAGCGCCTGCTTCTTGACATCAATGAGCTGCGACGTGATCCGGAGATCATCGCCCTCACGAATAAAGTTGCCTGTTAGCAGCGTATCCACATTCAGATCATTGCCGACCTTTGGAATGTCGATTACCTGATTGCGATATTTCTCCACGGCCGACGATGGCCGCACCGTCAACGCGCTCACATAGCCGAGTTTAGTGATTACCGCATCAGCAAGCGAGAAGCCCAAAAAATCGCTGGCGGCATCCTGCTTTAAATTTCGAAACGGCAGAATGGCCAAACTCCGCGGCTGATCTCCGGTTCCGATAAGGGCACCCGCAAATTTTCGGTACAAGCCATAGCCGCCGACGCCAATCAGCGCCACGAAAATTAGCAGGATCGGGAGGGGCACGCGCCGCCACAGCGGCTGGCGCTGCTCTGCGGGTAGCGCGTCAGAAACGACTCCTTGCGCAGCTTCACTGACCTCGGACTCGACTTCTTCTTTCGTTTTGGTCTGGGGTGGGATGGAAGTAACCAGCTCCAGGGCGGGACGATCCTTGGGTTGCGGCGCCGCAAATTTTACTGGGACAGCAAAACGGTAGCCGCGCGCCGGCACAGTGACCACATACCGCGGTTCGCCCGCTGTTTCGCCGAGCGCCTTACGCACCATGGAAATTTGCTGGGTAAGGTTGGACTCTTCCACAAAACTATCGGGCCAGAGCGCGCTCATCAGCTCTTCTTTCGAAATCATTCGCGCGCTGTTCTGCACCAGGAACAAGAGCGTGTCATACGTCTTCGGAGTCAACGAAACCGGTTCACCTTCTTTGGTAAGAAGATGTTGCACCGGATCCAGAATGAAAGGCCCGAATTCGTAAGAATTGCTCGTCTTGTTTGCCCCAGGATCCCTGCCCGGAACCCGCCGTAACGAACTCATGAAAGTGTCTCTCACGGTCCGGCGGCATCACCTCCTGACGCTTCACCTGACGTTCGTTCGCAGGCTGCAACCTTTGGAGTACGAGGAGGCGGAAGTCCAACCAGACGCGTGGTTCACTGATTTTACGACAAGCGCCGTCAAACGCGATGTTTAACGGAAGAACCCGTTTAAAACAAGCGTGGGAGGATATGTCTAGCTTTGCGCGGGACGCGACAGGGGAGAGGGGTTTATCTGCGGTTTCCGCTTCTTCAGCCATAGCCGCAAACGGTCCATATAAAGATAAACCACAGGAGTGGTAAACAAGGTCAGCGACTGGCTCACAATCAGACCACCAACAATCGTGATTCCCAGCGGACGCCTGAGTTCCGAACCGGTTCCGGTCCCCAACGCCAGCGGCAATCCGCCGAGCAACGCCGCCATGGTCGTCATCATGATTGGCCTGAAACGCAGAAGACACGCTTCGTAAATCGAGTCGGCTGACGACTTGTTGTTTTTTCGCTCAGTATCTAGAGCGAAATCAATCATCATGATTGCGTTTTTCTTGACCAATCCAATCAACAGGATGATACCGATCAGACCGATGACGTTGAGTTCGTTCTTTGAGATGAGCAATGCCAGCAACGCGCCGACTCCAGCTGAAGGCAGCGTCGAAAGAATCGTAATGGGATGGATATAGCTCTCGTAGAGAATTCCCAACACGATATACACGGTAACGAGCGCCGCCAGGATCAGAAGCGGTTCGCTGGCGAGCGAGTCCTGGAACGCAGCCGCTGTTCCCTGGAAGCTTGCGCGAATCGTCGCCGGAAAACCCATGTTGCGTTCCGCGTCGTCGATCAGTTGCGTTGCGTCGCCTAATGAGACTCCAGGTGCAAGATTGAACGACAGCGTAACCGACGGATACTGGCCCTGGTGATTGACCGCAAGCGGCGAGTTGGTCGATTCAAAATGAGCCATCGATGCGAGCGGGACCGCCGTCCCATTGCTCGATCGAACGTAGGTGCTTTGCAATGCCTCCACGCTGTTCGCAAATTCCGGAGCGACTTCCATCACCACGTGGTATTGATTCAACTGCCGGTACATGATCGAGACCTGCCGCTGGCCGAAGGCATCGTAGAGCGCATTGTCGATGTCCGCGGTCGCAACACCGAGGCGGGCAGCTGTATCTCGATCGATGACGACATTCGCCTGCAGGCCCTTGTCCTGTTGATCGGTATTCACGTCGCGCAGCTGTGGCATCGCGCGGAGCTTCTGCAAAAGCTTCGGGCTCCACTCGTTCAGCTCTTTGAGACTTTCACCTTGCAGGGTGTACTGGTATTGCGCCTGACTCTGCCTACCTCCGATGGTCAGATCTTGCGCTGATTGCATGTACAGCGTTGCACCTGGAACAACCGACAGCTTTGGACGCAGCCGCGCGATTACTTGATCCGCGCTGACTTTCCGCTCGTTCAACGGCTTCAACGTGATGAACATGCGGCCACTGTTGTACGTCGTATTCCCACCGGCAAACGCGACGACGGTGTTCACCGCTGGGTCTTTCATGACCGTGTCTACAAATTGGGTCATCTTGGTTTTCATCGCCGCAAACGAAATGTCTTGTGACGCTTGCACGGATCCAACGACACGCCCGGTATCCTGCTGCGGGAAAAATCCCTTGGGGACGATGATGTAGAGATAAACGCTCAAACAGGCTGTGGCGATCGTGACTACAAGAGTCAGCACCTGGTGGCGCAACACCCAGCGTAGACTGTGGTCATAACCCTTGAGCAGCCGGTTAAAGAACCATTCGCTCGCACGATAGAACCGGCCGTGTTTCTTCTCTTCGATCGGACGAAGGAACTTTGCGCACATCGTCGGCGTGGTAGTCAGTGAGACAAGCAACGACACCGTGATCGCAATACTCAATACGACGGCGAATTCACGGAACAAACGACCTACAATGCCGCCCATCAAGAGGATGGGAATAAACACGGCCACCAGCGACACGCTCATTGATAAAACTGTGAAGCCGATTTCCTTAGCACCCCGATACGCCGCCTGTACTGGGGTCATCCCCTCTTCGATAAAGCGCGTAATGTTTTCAAGCACTACGATCGCGTCATCGACGACAAAGCCGGTTGAAATCGCAAGCGCCATCAGCGACAGGTTGTCGAGGCTGTAGCCCAGCAGATACATCACCGCGAACGTTCCGATTAGTGAAAGCGGCACGGCGATACTTGGAATGACGGTCGCGCGAAACGTGCGCAGAAAAGCAAAAACAACAAGGATGACGAGAATTACCGAGATGATCAGCGTCACTTCAATGTCTGCCACCGATGCGCGCACGGTGGTGGTGCGATCAAGCACAACGTTCAGGTCGATTGCCGGCGAAATCGACGCTTTCAGTTGCGGGAGTGCGGCACGCACGCGATCCACCGTCGCAATAATGTTCGCGCCCGGCTGCCGAAAAACAATGATCAGGACGGCGGGCTTGCCATTTGCGAGCCCAACATTGTGGATGTCTTCGACTGAGTCCTGCACATCGGCGACGTCGCCGAGTCGCACCGGCGCACCGTCTTTGTACGCGACAATCAGACTTCGATATTGATCGGCGCGGAAGATCTGGTCGTTGACGTGGATTGGCCAGGCGTTGATCGGGCCGGAAAATTCGCCTTTCGGTCGGTTGGCATTCGCCGCCCCCAATGCGGTGCGCACTGAATCAAGGCCGAGCCCAAGCTTGTTTAAGGCCGTGGGATTCACTTCAGCGCGTACGGCAGGCCGTGCTCCTCCGCCAACGAAAACCTGGCCTACTCCCTCAACCTGCGCCAGCTTTTGCGCAAGAATCGAGTCGGCTGCGTCATAAATATTGGGCGGAGTGATCGTGTCGGACGTCAGCGCAATGATCATGATGGGCGCGTCCGCGGGATTCACTTTTCGATACGAGGGATTCCCTGGAAGATTGGCTGGTAACTGGCTGCGAGCTGCATTGATCGCTGCCTGCACATCACGGGCGGCAGCATCAATGTTTCGACTCAGATCAAACTGGAGCACGATCCCCGTCGAGCCGAGCTGGCTGGTCGACGTCATCTGGTTGATGCCTGCAATCCTGCCGAACTGCCGTTCGAGAGGCGTAGCCACTGCCGAAGCCATCGTCTCTGGACTCGCGCCCGGCAATCCTGCGGACACCTGGATGACGGGGAATTCCACCTGCGGCAATGGCGCGACCGGTAACAACGTAAAAGCCAACGCTCCAGAAAGCAGCAGGGCCGCCGCTAAAAGCGACGTGCCAACTGGCCGCTTGATAAATGGAGCAGAGATATTCATGCGCTAATCCGCGTGCACTTCGCTGACAGGTTCTTCGATCCTGTTCCCAACCTTCACTTTGGAGAATCGCTGCGAGAGCCTGTCAAACCACAAATAGACGACCGGCGTGGTGTAGAGCGTCAGCAACTGGCTGAGAATCAAACCCCCAACGATCGTGATTCCCAGCGGATGACGCAACTCGGAGCCCGTGCCACGGCCGAGGGCCAGCGGCAGTCCGCCGAGCAACGCCGCCATCGTTGTCATCATGATCGGTCGGAAACGCAGGAGACTCGCCTGGTAAATCGCTTCCTCGGGAGCCTTCCCTTCCTCGCGTTCTGCTTCGAGGGCAAAATCGATCATCATGATGGCGTTCTTCTTCACGATGCCGATCAGCAAAATGATGCCGATCAACGCCACCACGCTTAAATCGTTTCCTGTAATAAGCAACGCGAGAATGGCACCGACGCCGGCCGAAGGCAGCGTCGAGAGAATCGTGATGGGATGGATGTAACTCTCATAGAGCACGCCCAGCACGATGTAAACCGTAATGATGGCCGCCAGAATCAGCCACGGCTCGCTTGATAACGAATTATGAAAGGCGGCCGCCGTGCCCTGGAAACTGGTGATGATGCTGCGCGGCAGATTGATTTCACGCTCCGCCTCCTCGATCGCCTTCGTTGCCTCGCCCAAAGACACGCCGGGAGCGAGGTTGAACGACAATGTCACGACTGGAAACTGTCCCTGGTGATTGATGGCCAGGGGAGCGTTCCGTTCCTCGAAATGTGCAAACGAAGACAGAGGAACCTGCGACGGCGCCGAAGCTGCCGTTCCTGCCGCTCCAACAGCAGGCGGCGAGCTCGACTTAACGTAAATGTGCTTCAAATCCTCGGGATGATCCTGGAATCCCGGCTCCGCTTCGAGCACTACGTGGTACTGGTTTAACTGCGTGAACATCGTCGACACTTGGCGTTGCCCGAACGCGTCGTAAAGCGTGTCGTCAATTGCTTGCGGAGTAATCCCCAGTCGCGATGCAGTATCGCGATCGATCACCAAACTGGCTTGCAAACCACTGTTCTGCTGATCACTGGCAACATCCCTTAGAGCGGACGATTGCTTTAACTTTTCCACCAGTCGCGGCGCCCAGACACCGAGTTCTTGTGCATCGGCGTCTTCCATGGAGTACTGATACTGCGTCCGGCTCACCCGGCTCTCGACGGTCAGGTCCTGCACCGGCTGCATGTAAAGCATGATGCCGTTGACCTTGGCGAGCTCGGGTTGCAGATCGCGGATCACTTGCGAGGCCGACGCTTTGCGATCGCTTCGCGGCTTCAAGTTGATCTGGATGCGTCCGCTATTCGGTGTCGTATTTGTTCCGTCGACGCCGATAAACGACGCGAGATTATCGACATTCGGATTCTTGAGAATCACGCTCGCAAGAGCCTGCTGCCTCTCCGACATTGCCGCGAACGAAATGCTCTGCGGCGCTTCGGAGATGCCGATGATTACGCCGGTATCTTGAACGGGAAAGAAGCCTTTCGGCACGACCACGTACAGGACGAGCGTTAATACCAGAGTCCCAGCAGTCACAAGCAACGTTGCCGTCTGATGTTTGAGAACCCATTGCAACGTCCGGCCATAGAACGCAATCACTCGGTTGAAGTAATCTTCGGATATCCGATAAAAACGTGTTTCGTGACTCTTCTCCTTTCTCTTTAAAAGTTTCGCGCACATCATCGGCGTCAATGTGAGCGAAACAACTGCGGAAACAAGAATCGTCACCGCCAGTGTCACCGCAAACTCGCGGAACAGGCGTCCCACAATGTCCCCCATAAATAGCAGGGGGATCAGTACGGCAATCAACGAAACCGTCAGCGAAACAATCGTGAAGCCGATCTGACCCGAACCCTTCAACGCCGCATCGAGCGGCGAATCCCCTTCTTCCAGAAAACGATCGATGTTCTCGATCATGACGATCGCGTCGTCGACCACGAAGCCGGTCGAGATCGTCAGGGCCATCAGCGTCAAGTTGTTCAGGCTGTAGCCGAGCAGATACATCACGCCGAATGTGCCAATCAACGACAGCGGCACTGCCACGCTCGGTATGACCGTCGCTGCCAGGTTCCGCAAAAACAGAAAAATCACCATCACGACGAGCGCGACGGTAAGCATCAACTCGAACTGCACATCTTCAACGGACGCGCGAATCGTCTGTGTGCGGTCGATCAGGATCTGGACTTTTACGGCAGCTGGCAACGAAGCCTGCAACTGCGGCAAGATCTTCTTGATACGGTCCGCAACGCCAATGATGTTGGCGCCGGGCTGGCGCTGGATGTTTAGAAGGACCGCCGGTGTCGTATTTACCCACGCGGCTTGCTTCACGTTTTCCGCGCTGTCGATTGCAGTGGCAACATCCGACAACCGCACCGGAGAGCCGTTCCGGTAGGCGATTATGACGTTGTTGTAATCGTGGCTCGAGAGCAGTTGATCGTTGGCACCGATCGTGAACGACTGGCGAGATCCGTCAATGACGCCCTTCGCCTGATCGACGTTGGCCGCGGCCAGCGCAGTTCTCATGTCCTCGAGACTCAGGCCGTACGATGCGAGAGCTGTCGGATTCGCCTGCACCCGCACGGCTGGCTTCTGTCCACCACTGATCGATACAAGACCAACCCCTGGCAACTGGGAGATCTTTTGCGCGAGCGCTGTCTCAGCTACATCTTCTACGCGCGACAGTGGAAGCGAGTCAGACGTCAGCGCAAGGGTGAGAATCGGCGCATCCGCCGGATTCACCTTGCTGTAGATCGGCGGGTTGGGTAAATCCCGCGGCAGATAAGTGGTAGCTGCGTTAATCGCAGCCTGAACCTGTTGCACCTCAACATCGATATTTTGATCCAGCGCAAACTGTAGCGTGATCAGCGAGCTGCCTTGAGAGCTCGTGGAGGTCATTTGCGCAAGTCCAGGAACTTGGCCGAACTGTCGCTCGAGCGGGGCGGTAACCGACGACGCCATCACATCCGGCGCAGCACCCGGATAGAACGTCATGACTTGTACGGTCGGATAGTCAACCTCAGGGAGTGCCGAAACAGGCAGTTGCCGGTATGCGACGAAACCCACTAACAGCACCGCCGCCATCAGGAGCGATGTTGCAACCGGTCGCAGAATGAACAGCCGAGAGGGGCTCATGAGGCAGGCGTTGCGTTCGAAGTCTGCGGCGCCGGGGCGTTGGGGGGACGTGACTGCGGCACGACAGTCATTCCTTGCTGCAGCTTGTCCTGGCCATCCGTGACTACAACGTCGCCGGCCTGCAATCCGCTGCCGATCGCACTTTGGTTCCCCTGCGCGAGCGTGACGGTCACGGGGCGAACTTCGACAGTCTTATCCTGTTTAACCAAATACACGAACGTGCCTTGAGGACCGCGCTGTACTGCCGCGCTGGGAACAATGATGCTGTTCTTTTTCACGTCAAGCAGCAACCGCACATTTACAAACTGGTTCGGCCACAACATATTGTCCGCATTACTGAAAACTGCCTTCAGCTTGGCCGTACCCGTCTGTTGGTCGATCTGGTTGTCGATGGTTTGAAGTTTTCCTGTCGCCAGCTTCGTCTGGTTGTCGCGAGCGTAGGCGTCCACGTCCAAGGTTCCGTGCTTCATCCGCTGCGAAACCGAGCGAAGGCTGTCCTCGGGCAGCGTGAAGATCACCGCAATGGGGTGAAGCTGCGTGATCACAAACAGTCCATTCTGATCCGTCGCATGCACGATGTTTCCCACGTCGACCAGTCGCAATCCAATTCGGCCATCGATAGGGGAAGTGATGCGTGAATAGGTAATTTGCAGTTTTGCGTTGTCGATGGCCGCCTGATCCGCGCGGGCTGCGCCTTCCAACTGATCGGCCTGCGCTTTTTGAGTATCAACTTGCTGCTGCGACATGGCACCAGACTCATGCAGCAAATCCTTGAAGCGTTGGTAGTTCAGCTGGGCATCCCGTAATTGCGCCTGGTCCCGAAAGAGCTGTGCTTGGCCTTGCTCCAGCTGCACCTGGAAAGGCCGCGGATCAATCTGCGCCAGCAGTTGCCCTTTTTTTACATCTTGGCCTTCTTTCACGTTCACCTGGATTAACTGCCCGTCAACCCGGCTGCGGACACTCACGGTATTAAAAGCAGTAACGGACCCGAGCCCGGTCAGGTAGACGGGCATATCCTTCAACGCTGCCGGACTCACTGCCACTGGAATCGCCCGCGAGGTTGCGGCCATGGCCTCTTTTTCTTTCGCAGCTCCGCCGCTGCACCCGACCATGAGGCCCACGAATATAAGAAGACAAACTACTTTTAAAGGAAACGCTGCCAGATAAACTTCACCGCGATAATTCGCTCGATCGATAAGAGTCATATTTGGGACTTGCCAGCACGATGCTTCGTTGACGGCGAGGTTCTACTCGTACCAGATGAGGATGGACTCGCGAAAGATCGTTACGCAAGCGATAATCTTGGTAAAAATTTGTAAAGCATTGGGAATGAAAGTTTTAGGCCATCAAGGGCCGCTCCGGATCTCGCGGTAGACCTGTAGGACGACAAATCTTTTTCTGCCAGCCCTACCGCCATCGCGGCTGACTTTGGAAGTTTTTCGGCGTCGTCTTTTAGGTTGGTTTTGAACTAATGCTGACTGTCGAGTAGCGGCTGCGCACAAACGAGTCGACGTTCTGCTCTGGCCTGAACAGAGCGCAGTTTAGATATCCACGTATTCCGGCGCGTATCCGCTCATCAGGTGCCCGGGCGGCACCAGCATCCGAACCGGTACTTCATCTGCAAACTTCGAAGTGTGTACCCAATGCCACGCGTGGCTGATCTCAGACGGTTGAAAATATCGAATATCCGCCTGCATTAGGACTGTTGCGCCAGCCAGGTCTGCCATCAGCGCTTCCCACTTGCGCGCACCAATCACCGCGACGCGCGCGATCGGCCCGCCAAACTTGCTGAGAAAACGGAATTCCTCCCAACGCGCCTTCCACTCAACATCCTTTAACGATGTCAGGTCCAGGACAATCCCGATCGGTTTCTTGTGGGCGTTCTTGATCGCCATCTCGATCTGCGGCTCAGCCGTTTTAATGTCGTCCTTGGTGATTTCTCCGCTGGCCTTGAATCCAAGCCCGTTGCCACCCGGACTGGCAAGTCTTTCAATCATTGAAACTCTCCTGAGCACGCTAGAACTGCGAGGCCGAAATTGTACCTTATCGTCCCCTTCATACAGACTCTGGCGCGGCTAAGTCATTGGCAGAAAAAGACAAACCTTTGTGATCGACGTCACAACCGGCGGTGTTAAGGGTCACGGCTGTAAGGGCCCCACAAGACCAAACTCGAACTAGAGGAAAGGGTCATGATGCTTGCCTACCGGCTCGTCCGCCTAATCGAGGCCCGATCTCACACTCTTGCTGACAGTCTGCTCGACAGAGTTACGCAGTCTGACCTTCTACGCGACTACCAAAAAGTACCTGCCTCGGAATTGCAGGAAAGAGTCTTTGAAATCTATCGCCATTTGGGCGACTGGCTCCTCGGCGCAAGCGATTTCGACATCCGGGAACGCTACGTCGAGATCGGAACGCGGCGCGCGCAACAAGGTGTTCCTCTCAGCCAACTGATCTGGACCATTATCCAAACCAAGGAAAACCTTTGGGATTTCTTGAAACGGGAAGCCGCCCTGGACCGTCCCGCAGAGATTTTCGGTGAACTTGAGTTTCTGCAATTGCTGGAACAGTTTTTCGAGCGAGCCATGTATTACGCGGCCATCGGCTACGAACAAGAAGCAAATCGGAACATCCACCAGGAGAATGCACGCAATGTCTTGGGAAATTGATTACAAGAAAAAACTTCGCACGCCTCAGGAAGCTCTGCGATGTGTCCAGTCCGGAATGCGCGTCTACATTCAACCGGGCTGCGCGGAACCGGAAACGCTGGTCGAAGCTTTGATGGAGCGCGGTCCTCACGTCGAAGATGTGGAAATTGTCCACATGATGACCATGGGCAGTGCCCCTTACGTTGCGCCGGAAATGGCTGGACACTTTCGCCACAATGCTGTCTTCATCGGCGGAAATGTTCGCGATGCCATCAACGACGGGCGCGCCGATTACACACCAATTTATCTGAGCGAGATCGAAGAACTATTCACCAGCGGTGCAATGCCCATTGACGTTGCTCTCCTCGAACTCTCGCCGCCAGATTCGCACGGCTTTTGCAGCTTTGGGGTGGGCGTCGACACCTCTTTGACCGCTGCGCAGTGCGCGCGTTATGTCGTAGCCCAGATCAACGATCAAATGCCTCGCACCTACGGCGACAGTTTTATCCATGTCAACAAAATCGACGCCATTGTCGAGTCATCCCGCCCGCTCTGTACCGCGAAGAAAGCTGAAATTACCGAACTGCATACCGCCATTGCCCGCAATGTAGCCGGGCTGATCGAAGACGGCGCCGTCCTGCAAACAGGGATCGGCGGAATTCCCGATGCGGTGCTTCCCTTCCTCATGGACCGCAAAGACCTGGGCATTCACAGCGAATTGGTTTCCGACGGCGTCATTCCTCTGATTGAAAAAGGAATCATCAATGGCGCACGAAAGAACTTTAAGCCACGCAAAATCATCGTCGGATTCGTGATCGGATCGAAGAAAGTTTTCGACTTCGTCGACGACAACCCCATCTTCGAACTACATCCCACTTCATACACAAATGATCCCAGTCTGATTGCGCGTAACGACAACATGGTCGCCATCAACTCCGCGCTCCAAATCGATCTGACCGGACAAGTTTGTTCGGATTCGATCGGCAACAAGTTCTACAGCGGCATTGGTGGACAGGTCGACTTCCTGCGGGGCGCGTCGCGCTCGAAAGGTGGCAAGCCGATTATTGCGATTTCATCCACCGCCAAGAGCGGTGCGATCTCGCGGATCGTTCCCATGCTCAGTCCGGGCGCTGGCGTTGTGACATCCCGTGGATTGGTTCGGTACGTCGTCACCGAATTCGGCGTTGCTTATCTGCACGGCAAATCGATCCGAGAGAGAGCAAAGGCTCTTATCGAAGTTTCGCATCCGAAGTTTCGCGACGAGCTTTACGAATATTGCGAGAAAACCAAGTGGCTGCAGCGCCCGGCGCCGCAGATCGTACCTTCGAGGTGAACATGTCGGCTCAAGCGCGGGGCAACATTCTTATCGATACGGAAGAGTGCAAAGGCTGTGGTCTATGCGTCGAGTCGTGCCCACCGAAATGCCTTGAGCTCCTTCCCGAATTGAATGCTTACGGCATACATCCAGCGCATTACATGGGAACCCAATGCACAGGCTGCGGCATTTGCTTTTATTGTTGCCCCGAGCCGGGCGCAATCGAAGTCTTCCGGCTGACGCCGCCCAAGAAAGCGTCGGCAGTCCAAGGAGGAGAGCATGCGGCAGCTCTGTAAAGGTAACGTCGCCATCGTAAAGGCTGCCATCTTGGCCGGCTGTCGCCAATACTACGGATATCCCATTACCCCCGCCAGCGAGGTCGCCGAAGCGGCAGCTCTGTATCTGCCACAGGTCGGCGGAACTTTCCTGCAGGCGGAAAGCGAAGTCGCCGCCATCAACATGGTGTACGGCGCAGCTGCGACCGGGGCCCGCGTCATGACCGCATCCTCTGGCCCCGGCCTCAGCTTGATGCAGGAAGGCATTTCCTACCTTGCGGGCGCGGAGCTTCCCTCCGTGATTGTCGACGTTGTTCGCGCCGGGCCTGGACTCGGGAACATTGCGCCTGAACAAAGCGACTACTTCTGTCTTGTAAAAGGCGGCGGCCACGGCAACTATCGGAACATCGTACTCGCGCCGGCATCCGTGCAGGAGATGGCGGACCTGACGATTCTTGCGTTCGATCTCGCTGACCGCTATCGCAACCCCGTCATCATCATGGCCGACGGCTTCATTGGGCAAATGATGGAGCCGGTCGAACTGAACGACCAAGAAGTTAGCTTGCCCGAAAAACCCTGGGCCGTTAAAGGAACCGCAGATAGCCGCCACAACCTCGCCAGTTCGATCTACCTGGAGTTGGACGATCTCGAAGCGCATCAGCTGAAGATGGAAGCCAAGTACAAAATGGCGCAACAGCTCGAGCCGCGTCACGAAGAATATGAGACCGGCGGCGCCGACATTCTGTTGGTCGGCTATGGAATCTCATCCCGTATCCTGCGCTCTGCTGTCGAAGCATGCCGACGCGAAGGCCTCAAAGCCGGACTCTTTCGTCCGATTACTGCATGGCCGTTTCCGACCCGCGCACTCCAGGAAGCAGCCGCAAAAGTGCAGAGAGTGCTGGTTGTCGAGCTCAGCAATGGACAAATGGTCGAAGATGTCCGGCTCGCACTGAATGGAAAAGTTCCAATCGATTTCTACAGCCGTGTCGGCGGTAATGTTCCATCCGTTGAAGAGATCCGCGGTGAGGTCATCGCGCGGATGAGCACCACGGTATAAGCACTTACGATCGTAGATGGAGAACCAAATGGCAACCGATTTGAAAACCGGTATCAAGCAAGCGGAACTCCGGCTCGATGGCTATGAAAGTACGCATTCGAAGTCTGCGGTCTTCTACAACCAATACGAACGGAAGACTGACCTTCAGCACCAGACACACTACTGCCCCGGTTGCGGCCATGGCGTCGCGCACAAGCTGATTGCCGAAGCGATCGAAGAACTCGGCTTGCAAGACAAAACAGTCTTCGTCAGTCCGGTCGGTTGCTCTGTGTTCGCCTACTACTACTTTGATACGGGAAACGTACAGGTTGCCCACGGCCGCGCTCCCGCCGCTGCAACAGCGGTCAAACGCTGCTGCCCCGAAAAAATCGTAATCTCCTACCAAGGTGATGGAGATCTAGCAGCCATCGGTACTGCCGAAATCATTCACGCTGCCAATCGCGGCGAGAAAATCACCGTCTTTTTCGTGAACAACGCGATCTACGGTATGACAGGCGGGCAAATGGCCCCCACCACGCTCGTTGGGCAAAAAAGCACGACTTCTCCTTGGGGACGTCGTCCGGGCAACGAAGGCTTTCCGCTCCACATGGCCGAACTCATCGCGACCCTCGAAGCGCCGGTGTACGTCGAGCGCGTCGCACTCAGCGACAACAAGAACATCATGAAGGCGCGCCGCGCCGTCCGAAAAGCGCTCGAGACCCAGCACGATGGCACCGGCTTTTCTTTTGTAGAAATTCTTTCGCCCTGCCCCACCATATGGGCGAAGGATCCTGTGGTTGCAAGGAAATGGGTCGCTGAAACCATGATCCCCGCATTCCCGCTGGCCGTATTCCGTGACAAGAAACCAGAGAGGATCGAGAACAACGCTCCGCCCGTACGGCCAGTCGCCGATGTTCTGGAGATTGCGACTCAAGCAAAAGGAACGGGGCTCGATTGCGCGAAGCACGCACACCATTTCAAAGAGTTCACCGTGAAGGTGGCAGGGTTCGGCGGACAAGGTGTTCTGCTGCTCGGACAACTGCTGACCGAGATGGGGATGCGCGAAGGCCTCGACGTCAGCTGGCTCCCCTCCTATGGTCCGGAAATGCGTTCGGGAAGCGCGCATTGCCATGTTTGTTTGTCAAAAGAACGAATTGGCTCGCCCGTCATTTCTCATCCTGACGTCTTAATAGCAATGAACGAAGTTTCGTTGCGCAAATTTGCTCCGCAGGCAGCTGCCGGCGGATTGATCTTCTACAACAATGAACGTCTGCCAGCTGACTTCGTTCTTCCGCAGGCCAGAGTTATTTGCATTCCCGCATCGGCCATCGCTGACAAACTTGGTTCCACGAAGGCGACCAACATCGTAATGCTGGGCGCGCTTCTGGAAGAAACCGAGTGCCTGTTCGCGGAAACGGCAATGAATGTCTTGCGCGACAAGATCAAACGCGTCGAAATGATGGACGTAAATCGCAAAGCGCTAGCGGCAGGCCGCGAGTTCATCGACAACTACGTGCGCGTCGGCGCGGTCAGCCAACCAGACGGATTCGCATACTAAGAGTTGTTCCCGCTGACGTATCAGGACTCGTTCCACATTTCCGTAACTCCAAATCATCTTCATATCAAATCAGACCATTTCTTCTGTTGCAGCCAGCCGGCGACAGACCAGCACGCATCAGAAAAATGATTGAACTGTTTTGTGCCGCTGTCTAGCGACACCGCTACAGAATTCTGTATCACGCGGGCATGCGCAATATGGCATTACAGATAAGGCGTGCAAGTTGTCTTTCTTTCGGAGCGAGTTAGCGATTGGGCACTCCTCTACGTCTTGTAATAAGGCGAAACACATTATTTTGGATGGCACATAACGGGGTCCGTCCGACTTGTTATTTCGTTTAAAAAGAACAATCTGCATAACGTTTTTGAATTTCGTTCGTCTAAGGACACAACAGACCAGACTCACTTGATTCAGTGAGCATGCCTGGTGTGAGGGGCGGTCTAGGGGTTATCCGGAACATCCGCCGCAGCTCGAGCGTAACCGGTCAGAGGAGGGGAAATGCGTTTACAGCGGACAGCTTATGGACACTCGGAACTGAGAGGTTTTCAGGCGGAGGTTTTCATGGACAGCGGTCGCAACGGGATCAACAATCACGAGTCGGCTACTCGCGATCCGCATGTGCAGCAAGTGGTGAAAGCTGCGCATGAGGAACTACGCCAACTGATGCGCCAACGTTCGGACATCATGAAACGCATTGGAACCGTGAAACAGACCATCATCGGATTGGCGAACCTTTTCGGCGATGAAATGCTCGACGACGAATTGCTCGAGCTCGTGGATCGCAAGAGTAGCGGACGTCAACCGGGCTTCACAAAAGCTTGTCGCATGGCACTCATGGAAGCGGACCGCGCCCTGGGCGCACGTGAGGTGTGCGAGCAGATTCAGCAAAAAGCGCCGCTAGTGCTCTCCCGGCATAAAGATCCGCTGGCGTCGGTCACCACGGTGCTCAATCGCCTGGTTGATTATGGCGAGGCTCGCACGGTCATTCGTGAAAATGGTCGTCGCGCATGGCAGTGGGTCGCAGAAGCCGCAGACCGCGGCCCAAGCGCCAACGACAACGCGTTGCCACGCGCCTAGTGTAATAAGTCCACCGCCGGGACTGGGTTGCCTTTGATACGCTGATGCATGACCCAGTCCTCCGCGGACATCGTTCCAACCGCCGAGCGAAGGTTGATCCTCGGCGCCTTTCGCAGCCTCTTCGTTGCAGTGATCGCGCTCGCAATCTTCGGCTGGATTGCCGAAGAAGTACTCGAGGCCGACACCCTTCGGTTTGACTACGCCGTTCGCAACGCCATCCACAGCAAGTCTTTCCCACTCGCCACCACGTGGATGCTGCGCATCACCCGTTTAGGCAATTGGTACGTCATTCTTCCAGCCGCGGTTTTGCTCGCCGTCTTTCTCGTCGTAATGCATCGCCCGCACGAGGCACGCCTACTGGCCGTCGCGATGTTAGGCGCCTTGATGCTCGATTCCGTTCTCAAGATAGCGTTTCATCGCGCGCGTCCCTCGCCGTATTTCGGCCTGGATGCGCCTCGCACGTACTCGTTTCCCAGCGGACACGCCCTGATCACATTCTGTTTCGTTGGATTTCTGGCCGGGATCATTACTCTTCATCTGGATGCGAAGTGGTTGCGATGCACGGTCTGGGCTCTCGCCATAGTTGTAATCATGCTGGTAGGACTGTCGCGCGTGTATCTCGGGGTCCATTACCCAAGCGACGTCATCGCCGGGTACGCTGCTGCGCTTGCCTGGATGAGCGCCGTCGGATTTGTGGCGCACAGAGAGCAAAAGGTGGTGGAAAAGAAAGGCATCAATCGGTGAGTCCCATTTGAGAATTACCGCACTTACGTGAGATGGTAGATACCAAAGTCGCATCGCTGGAAGCTCGCTCGGGAATTCGCTCAAAAAAATTTAAGAAGAGAAAGCCTCGTGACCTGCACACCGCTGCGCCCCACAAATCTACGAACGCCTAAGGCCGCCACGTGCAGATCATGAATTCAGGCACGTCCCTCACCGATTCACCCCAGGCGTCTGCCCAATACCAGTCGCCACTCCGCACGGCGCTTGCCGGCCTCATCGGCAACGTCCTCGAATGGTTCGACTTCGCGGTCTACGGATACTTCGCAAGCGACATTGGTCATCAGTTCTTTCCGCAATCCAGTGCTGGCGCTCAACAACTGCTCGCATTCGCGGTCTTCGCGGTAGGATTTTTCGCCCGCCCGATTGGTAGCCTCGCTCTTGGCATGGTCGGCGACCGCATCGGACGCCGCGCGCTCCTCACGCTTTCCATCGGATTAATGGGTGGATCGACCCTGCTGCTTGGTTTGCTTCCCACTTATCAGCAGATCGGTGTAGCGGCTCCGCTTTTGCTGGTAACCATGCGGTTGATTCAGGGTTTTTCTGTGGGTGGCGAGTTCACGGGCTCCATGGTGTATACCACCGAGTCGGCATCCCCGATGATGCGCGGCCTGATTAGCAGTTCCACCGCGGCAGGTGTCACGATCGGTTTCATTCTCGGTTCGGGATCAGCGTGGCTCGTCAACGCGCTGATGAGCAAAGACGCAGTGACTGCCTGGGGCTGGCGCATTCCCTTTGTTGGAAGCGTGCTTCTCTGTGCTCTCGGCTGGTTCCTGCGCCGCGGCCTGCATGAAACTGCGGAAGGACTCAAGGCGGTCGCGGCCCGCCCACCACTCATCCCATCTCTTATCGCGGACTGGCTGCCGATGGTTCGGACGTTTGGCATCGTCGCCACAACCAACGCCGCCTACTACCTGACGTTCACTTACGTGGTGGAACGCAGAAAGAGCCAGCTCGGGGGCGGATCGATTTTCCTTCTCGCTAACACGGTGAGCCTTCTTCTGGTGCTGATCTCAAAGCCTCTCGGCGGCTGGCTTTCGGACCTCACGGGTCGCCGACGCTTGATGTTGGTTCTTACCTGCACCACGATGATTCTCATCTATCCAGCGCTGTGGCTGATGTTGTACGGAACGCCGCTGCAATTCATGTTTGGCCAGATTCTTTTGGTATTGCCGATCGGGATGGCGCTCGGACTTCAGGGTGCGATGGTCGTTGAGATTTTCCCGCTTCGCACCAGGGTCACATCGATGAGCTTCGCGTATAGCATCACCCTGGCGTTGGCGGGGGGCACCGCTCCGCTGGTGTCAGCGTGGCTGATCGACAAGTTGGGAATTCCGCTTGCACCTGCCTACTATGTGATGTTGCATGCGGCGATAGGTCTCGCCCTGATCTGGCCAATGCCGGAGACCAATAGTCACTCGCTCAGTGAATGATGCTTCGGAGCAGCTCACGAACTGATTCAGGGCAATCGTTGCGCGTCTACGCGGGAAGCAACATCCCCTTCTCCAGATGCCGCGTCACGTGCGCGTAAGAAGCCGCGTGCGGATCGTGCGTCACCATCACGATCGTTTTGTGGAAGTCCTCGTTCAGGCGCTTCAGAATTTCTAGCACTTCGGTTGCGGAATTGCTGTCGAGATCGCCGGTTGGCTCGTCGGCGAGCAGTAAGGTCGGATCACTCACGATCGCGCGCGCGATCGCGACACGTTGCTCCTGTCCGCCAGAGAGTTGCTTAGGCAAGTGCCCGACTCGATCTCCGAGGCCGACGAGTTTCAACGCTGTCATGACATGATCTTTCCGTTGCTGCTGATTCATCTTGGTCAGGAGCAACGGCATTTCGACATTTTCAAACGCCGTCAGCACAGGAATGAGATTGAACGTCTGAAAGACATACCCTACGTGATGGTTCCGCCATTGCGCGGACTGAGCATCATTAAAGCGAAAAATGTTCTCGCCCATCACAAGAAGTTCGCCCGATGTCGGGCGATCGATCGCCGCGATCATATTCAGCAGCGTTGTTTTGCCGGAACCAGATGGTCCCATCAGGGCAAGGAACTCACCCGAGGCGATGTCGATTGAAACGTCGTCGAGCGCCTTCACTTCAAAGGCGTCCCGCTTGAAGATCTTGCTTACATTGCGGGCTTGAACGACCTTTGTACCGGTAGCGACACTTGGGGTTGTAGTTGCAGTGCTCATGATTGTCCTTTGATCTTGATTTTCTGTCCGCTCTTGAGACCGGGCGGGGCTGCTGTAATCACACTCTCGCCTCCAACCAGTCCATCGACGAGGTATCCATCGTTTCGAGTGCTAAGGATGTGCACTTCTCGTTCTACTGCTTTTCCATTGAACGCGATGAGGACGATTTTCTTGCCGTCCCGATCTTTGACCGCAGTCGAAGGAACAAACACTCCAGAAGGCTTTTGTTCACTCGCGCCCTTCACTGGTTCTTCCGCCATGAACTTCACCGTCGAGTTCATGTCTGGTCGAAGATATTCGTCCGGATGCAGGATCTGCACTTTGACCTGTACGGTCGCCTTCTGACGATTCGCTTCCGGCGAAATCTCTGCGATCACACCTTCGTACTTGCGATCCGGGAATGCGTCCACCGTGACGACGCCTTTTTGTTTCGACTTGAGTCGAGCAAAGTCAGCCTGAGCGATATCGAGTTCGACCTGCAAGTCATTCAGGTCCGCCAACGCGACCACTGATCCTTGCGGGCCACCCTCGGCTCCGCTCGCAAACTGCGCCGTTATCAGTTCACCCTTCTCGGCTTTGCGTTCGAGAATGGTTCCGGTGACTGGCGCTCGGATGATCGTTGCGTCGAGCTGCGATTTCGCATAGTCCATCGAGCCCTTGGCCTGCAACAGGTCGCCACGCGCTCGCGCAATCTGCTCCGAGCGTGGGCCAATCTTGGCGAGATTGAAAGTCTGCTCAAGCGCATTCACGCGCTGCTGCGACGAGTTGTATCGGGCGGTAGCATCGTCTAGAGCCTGACGCGACATCACGCCTTGCGCCACGAGGTCTTTGGTTCGATCAAGATTGATCTTGTCGTTGATTGCGGTGGCCTTCGCTTCCGACAGCGTGTGATCAGCCTGTGCAATCTCTTCCGGACGAGATCCGTTCTCGAGTTCAGACAGCCGAGCTTTCGCGCTTTCATAAGCGCCTCGTGCCTGTTCGTACACTGCGCGGAATTCCTGATCTTCCAGCCGTACGACGATCTGACCTTCTTTGACCTTGTCTCCCTTTTCGACGCCGATCCAGGCCAGTCGTCCTGTCACCTTCGAGTTCACGTTGATCTTGTGGTGAGCGACGATGTATCCGCTCGCCGAAAGCACCACACTGCCTGGAGAATCGGCGGTTTCGGCCGCGGCACGCGCGACTTCGACTTCCGGCGTCTCTGAACTGAAGAGTCGAAACGCAAGAGTGATCAATCCAAGTAGAACCACCAGCGCGATTCCACCAAGAATGATGCGCTTCGCCCACCCGGATGGTTCTGGTTCTCCGGCGCTCCCGCGCATGGATTTGTCGATACGCAGGCTCGAAAGGTCGTCATGTTTTGCGTCAATCGGCATAGTTGTTAAGTTGTAGGTTCTCAGTTCCCGGTCGTCAGTTCTCGTGGCGCTTCGGTTAGCCGCGCAGGGCAGTCAAAATATTCTGACGCGCCGCATGCCAGGCTGGCGCAAGTCCCCCGAGCAAGCCCATCAGAAGCCCGAAGGCAATCGAGATCAGAATGACCCGCGGGGTCATCTGCAAACTGAACACCATCTCGCTGAACGTCACTTGGTTGCCCACGCCGGTGGTCAGCCCGTTGAAGGGCAACATCAGAAGAATTCCGAGGATCGACCCAAGCAGCGACAGCAACAGCGCTTCGAGCACGAACGAAGTTAGGATACTCGGCCGAGAAAATCCAATCACACGCAGCGTTGCGATCTCGCGGCCTCGGTATGCGACAGCCGCGTACATCGTATTCATCGCAGCAAAGCACGATCCAATTGCCATGATGATCGCGACAAACGTGCCGATGATCTGAATCGGCTTTCCGGAACTGGTCTGCTTGGCGTAATACTCGGTCTCAAGCATGCCTTCGAGTTTCAAACGCTGATCATCACTCACACGATTTTTCAACGCATCTGCGGCGACTGGATCCGTGGCGCGGAGATAAGCGGAAGAATATCCGCCTTGACGATCAAAATCTGCGGCGATCTGGTTCACATCGCCCCATAGTTCGGAATCGTAAGCGGTACCACCTGCGTCAAATACACCGACTACGGTCCACTTTCCTTTTGCGAAATCGAGCACATCGCCAACATTCGTTCCCGAGAAACGCGAGTGGATATTTTTTCCAACCACCACTTCTCGCTGCCCGGGCGTGAACCAGCGACCATCCGTGAGTTTCACGTTCGGGCGTAGTTCGAGTCCCGCGGGCATCATTCCGCGCACGCTGACATTCACTTCGCCGGTGCCATCCTTGCGTGGGAGCACGATGACCACAACCCATTCGCCTGAAGCGAGCGGCTCTCCTTTGCTGTTCTTCGAAACACCCGGCAATTCGCGCAAGGTCGGGAAAAGTGCTCCGTCGAAGCCGCCGCTGAGCTCAGCCTGTGAGCCTTTACGAAGAACGAGCACGTTCAGAGGACTTCCGCTGGCAACGAACGCTTTATCGAGGCCGGCGAGCAGTGCCATCAGGAAAACAGCAGTCGTGACCGTCAGCGCAATGCCCAGCGCGGTCATGATCGTGAGGCCCTTACGAAGTTTTAGATTGCGAATGTTGTACGCGATAGGGATGGCCATAAATGAACTCGCTAACCGATGTAGCGCAAGCCCTCCACGATGCCGATTTTCGCTGCGTGATACGACGGAACGATGGCACTCAAGAATCCAACCAGCGCTGACACCAGGATCGCAACCGCCAGCGTTCCCGGAGTGACCTGCATTCCCCCAAAGAAAAGACCGATGCCCGGAGCCTTCGCAAGGATCGCGACCATGGCGAACGCAAAAAGGCTGCCACAGATGCCGCCGATGACCGCAACTGTCATCGCTTCACCAACGTAGAGTCCGAGAATCTTCCCGCGCGTGAAGCCGAGTGTCTTCAGCACAGCAACCTCGCGGGTACGCTCACGAATCGACATGGCCATGGTGTTCGCAGAGACCAGCAGAGTAGCGAACACAACTGCCAGGCAAATGCTCAGGATGAACGCCTTCACGTTGCCCAAACTTGCCACGAAACTAAGCTGAAATGCCTTTTCGCTTTCGGTCTTTGTGGGTTGCGGCGAATTGTGAAACATCGCATCGGCCGCGGCTGCCACCTTGGGAACGTTCTCCGCCGAGTCCGCGAGGATTCCGAACGTTCCAGCCTGTCCCTTCGCCCATGCGACTGCTTCTTCTACGTACTTGAAGTTGAAGTACACCGACTGCGTGGGCTGGGGCGCGGTGAAGATGCCGCGAATCGTAAGTTCCAGGTTCGTCGGATAAATGGTGCCCTTCAGATTGATCCGGTCGCCGACTTTCCACCCAAACTTTTCCGCGAGCTTGCTATCGACCACGACGCCGGCCTGATCACGTTGCCATGCAGCCAATTGATCGTCGGGAATTTTGAAATCCGTAAAGACTTTGAAGAACTCATCGGGATCAGTGCCAAACTGCGCGAAAAAGTTTTCGGGTTTCGCATCTTTATATATGCCGCCAAACCAGCTGTTCGGGACGACCGCGACCACGCCGGGAATTGTGCGGATCTTTTCGCGATAGTAGCCGGGGATGAAATTGGTAAGGGACACGCGATGGCGCATCACCAGCCGCTGCGCTGACTCGGCGCTCCCCTTGTCGATATAGAACCCGCGCCAGATCGTCATCATAAGCGTGAGCAGAATGAGTGAAAACGAGATGCTCAAGACGGTCAGGATGCTGCGCCGTTTGTTGCGAAATGCGCTCTTCGTGACAAAGCGGGTCAGGGTCATGTAAGTGCTCCAGAAACCAACTTGACGAGGACACGGCCGGGCTGGGAGGCATCCGGGTTCTGCTTTCGACTACGAGAATAGACTATGGCGAAGGCTGGCGACAACGCTAAAGGGCCCAAATAACGAAATCGGATGACATTTGTCATCTGATATCTATGACATGCGAAGAGCCGCGTAAAATGCGCACATGCCGCGTATTCGCAGTCTGCGAGCAAACGTAAATCGCGATGAGGCCCAGGAGTATTTTTCGCCCGGCGGTGTTGCCGATGGGCTGCGCAACACTTTTTTCGGATCGTTGCGTTCCGTGGCCGAACTCTACATTCCGTTTCGATTGTTTCGCATCGAGATCACGAACCGCGGAGTTGCACAGGCTGAGTTCTTCGGGCTCGAATCCGTCCGTGGCTCAATGGACCTTTTTCGTTTTGACGAATTGCCGGACACGATCGTTCTTGAGACACGAAATGCGGTTGAACCTGGCATCGATGAAGCAGAGGCCGCCGAATTGGTAGTTTCCAAGGTCCGCCGATTACTTTATTCGCGCGGATTCTTTCGCATGCGTAACCTGCGCTTGGACTCGACCGCATTGCCAGGCGACGTCTACGTCCCCTACTGGATCGGATTTCGCGGGCGGGGCCGAAACGCAAACTTCAGTGTGCTTGACGCCGTCAGACGCAGGCCAGAGGGGGGCAAAGTCCGCCAGATCGTCCTGAATTGGCTGCTAACGCCGGGTTCTCAGCCGGTTTCACCCCCCTGAAGTCCACTCCGCTGTCGAGTACTTTCGTAATTCTCGGTCATCTGGCATCCCGGGCTATCCTACCCGTGTCCCTTCCCCCTGGGTTCGCTGCGTCGCTGCGGATCATGTGGCGTGCAGTGTCTTCGCCTGCAAGAGGCTAGGAGAAATGTCTACGCAAATCGGCCGTTTCGAAATTCTTAGTGAGATCGCCAAATCCGCGCGGGGCGGGGTGTTTAAGGCGAATGACCCCACGAGCAACCAAACCGTTGCCCTGAAGACCGTGTGTCTGGACATTCCCGAAGACCAGGCAAAGGAGTTCGTGGAGCGCGTGCTCGCCGAGGGCGAGCACACTCGCGAGTTGAACAGCCAGAACCTCGCGCTGCTGTATGGCGCTGGCCAGATCGAAGATCAATTCTGCGCCGCGATGGAGTACGTGCAGGGCAACAGCATTGCAACCATGCTGGCCCGCCACGAAGGCTTTTCGATTTGGGATCTACTCGACATCAGCCGCCAGGTGTGCGCAGGACTCGATCATGCCAGCTCGATTGGCGTCGTCCACCACAGCCTCGAGCCCGCAAAGATCATGGTGCAGTGGGATGGCCTGGTGAAGATCCTTGGCTACGGCATTTCGACGATGTCATTGCTTGATACAGAGCCAGAGGGCGTGCCATCCCCGGTCCTTCATTACATGTCGCCCGAGCAAGTGGGGGGCGGTGCGACGGACGGCCGTTCCAATCTGTTCACCTGGGGCGCGATTCTTTACGAGATGGTCACCGACCAGCCAGCGTTTGACGGGACGACCACCGATGTCGTATTCCACAATATCCTGAACGAAAACCCGGTCCCACCGTCACAAATCAATAACAAGATTCATCCAGCCGTCAGCGAGCTGATCATGAAGGCGCTGGCGAAGAATCCGGACGAGCGCTATCAGAGTGGGCGGGAGATGCTCGACGATCTGGAGAAGTGCAAAGAAAGCACCGGGAAGTCAGCGACGAAAAAGAGTGAGCCCGCGAGAACTGCAAATGCACCCGCCGGGGCACGCGCTGCGGCAGCGAGTAAATTTGCTGGAGCAGTTGCGCCAAAACCAGCCGCTGCGCCGCGAGCCGTCGCAGCTCCGAAACCTGCGCCACCCGCACCAGTTGAACCGGTATCTAAAGTTTTTCATGTGGCGCCTCCTGCGGCTGAGACGGAAAGCAACGCCGCGGAAACCGCAGATTTTGAGCCAAGCATCGCGGCAGAACAAATTTCAAGCGCGCCGGCACACGATGCGCACGCAACGTCATCGGATGATTTTCATGCGGACGCATCTGGAGAGGAAGTGGTTGAGCCGCCCAAGAAGGCTGCCGCGGCTGCTGCTGGATGGAACAGCGGCCTGGTTCACGCGGTCACCAAGGCTACAGGACAGGCACCGAAGCAAGACGCCAGCCAGCAATTCATCAGCTCGGTCGTGAAGGCGTCCGTACAAGCGCTCGAGCGCGAAGAAGCAGTCATGTCGGCGGCCGTGCAAGAGCCAGAAGTGAAGGCGCCGCGCATCGCTGTCGACCCGATGATGGCTGCCATGGAAGGCACACAGGCTCCCACAAAGAGTTTTTCTGACTTGGATGAATTGCCCCCGCTTAAGGAAGTCTACGTCGAGCCGCCTCCGCCGCCGTCGGTAACAGAGCCGGTCGTGGTTGACGAGGCCGCCAAAGTTGTTTTCAGAAGGGCAGAACCTGAGAAGCCGAAAGTCCAGCCGCGCGAAGTTGCCGAGAAAGCGATCAAGGAAATCAAGACCGTACCCCCGAAGCTGATGTTGTATTCAGTCTCCGGGGCGGTCGTCTTGATTCTGGTGATCGCGCTGGGCGTGCTCTGGCGTTCTCAAACCGCCGACGACGATACAGGCCCAGTACGTAAAGTAGCGACCAAGTCGCAAGCCACCGCGGAAACGCCTGAGGCCGCGCCCGCCGAACAACAAGCATTGGACACTCCGGTTGACCCGGAGCCAGAAGTCCGGCCCAATGTGATTCCAACGCCGGGCAAACATGCCAGCAACAACAAGAAGAGGGCTTCGGCGCCCGCACCCGCAACGGTCGCGGTCGTGCCAGGACAACTTTCTCTCGATTCGACACCAGAAGGTGCCCAAGTGCAGGTTGACGGACGCGGCGATGCAAGCTGGGTAACGCCGTTCAACCTTTCAGGATTGACGCCGGGACAGCATACGGTCTCGGTATTGAAATCCGGATACACCTCAGAAACACGCACGGTCGAAGTTACTTCCGGCAGCAAATCGTTCCTGGTCATTCACCTGGCGCAAGTAGCGGCGACCGTCTCTGTGACGAGCCAGCCCGCTGGCGCGTCGATTTTTGTAGACGGCAAAGACTCGGGACACGTGACGCCGGCGCAAATCAACGTGGACAAGGGCTCCCACACCGTACTCGTTCGCAAGCAGGGGTTCCTGGATGAGACTGCCACGGCAGAAGTTGTGCCGGGGCAAACGGTTCACGTCTCGCAAACACTGCGCGCGCTCGGCAACGTTGACGAAATCAAGACAGTCGGAAAATTCAAGAAGCTATTCGGCGGCGGAGACTCGAACGCCGGCATGGGATCGGTGAGCATCAAGACGCAGCCGAAGGGCGCCCAGGTCGCGGTGAATCGCCGGATCCTTGATAAACCTTCGCCGGTCGAGTTCGTGCTTGGGCCAGGAAACTATCTGATCGACATCACGATGACCGGGTACAAGCCGATTCACAAAGTGATTACGGTCGAAAAGGGCGGGAAGCTCGCACTGGATGAAGTGATGGAACACGAATAGCGCGGATCGGCTGAAGGCGCAGTTCTTCCCAGCTTGGATTGGTTCGTCAAAAAAACTGACAACGATGAGACGCCGGTTCGTTCGTTCCGGCACGCAAAGTCGGTCGACTGCGTTTCGTATTTAGTCTCTCTTCACTCGAATCGATCAGTGTTTTTAGTATTGATCGTTCGTTTTCCGCGTAGCGTGTTGTTTCTTCGCTTGTTAGGTCTTGCTTCTCTTGTTTGTTCTATCTGCTTTTGTACTTCTCTGCTCTTCCTTCTTTGCTTCTTTCTACCTTCGTTAAAAAGGTAAATGGAGTGATCACTCCTACCGCGAGTCGTAGCTCCGGAGCCCTAGGGGCGGAGAGGGGATTCCCGCACAGTTGTCTGGTTCAGTCTCCCGCAGGTCTGGTGTCCAACAAGCGCCGTGTGGTTATGCCCGGGTCACGACGGTACGCTCCAACTAGTCCCCTTATTATCAGAATATCAACTGGTGTAGGGAAAATGGGACATGGGTGAAGAGTTTATATTTCTTGTGTTGTGATGGAGTTGCGGGAAATTAGGCGTTTTTAGGGGCTTGACAAGAAAAAGTACGAGGTCGGGCTCGTAGCGGTATTTCGTCTGTAATCTGTTTTTCGAAGTTCTGCGATGTTGTGCACCGGATCCCTCGCCACGCTGAAGAGCACGCGCGGTCTTCGGGATGACGCATTTGCTTGCGTGCGCCTCTTCGGCGTCGCGGGTTCGCTCCTCACCGTGCTGACGACTCGATCTTGTTCGAAAAGACGAAAGGCCCGGCTAGGCTCGGGCCAGTCGATCGATCGGTCTTAGTTCTTGGTTAGTTCGGCAGTTTGAAGTTTACAGTGATTTGAGTCTGGATCTCGACTGGTTCGCCATTCAGGTAATAGGGCTTGTATTTCCACTGACGTACCGCATCGGTCGCGGCGCGGGCCAAGATGCTGTCGCCGTTCAACACACTGAGGTTCGAGATCTGTCCTTCTTTGCTGATCGTGGCCAATAGTTGCACGGCGCCTTGTATGCGCATCTGCATTGCCTGAGCAGGGTAAGCGGGCTGAACGCGTTTGAGGATCAGTCCCTGTGATACGCCCTGAGAAATGCGAAGTGTTTGCGGAGTGTGTTTCGGGACGTTTACCGGCGTACTGGCAACCAGGCTGCTTAATGCGCTGTCGTTGCTTGACCCGGATGCGATGCTCAGAGCACCGGGTGCCTGAGGAGCGGGCTCACTCGCTGCTGACGCAGAGTGCGCGCCGCTGTCATTCCTGACGACTAGAGGAGCAACCTTCGTCACGGTGTCTTCCGCAACCAGAGGAGTCTTGGCAGCACTTGGTTTCGCGGAATGCGAAGTAGGAGTCTGATCGCGATCGGTGGACGATGTTTCCGGCGTGCTCGATTGCGAATTCTGCGCGGGCGGTGCTGGGGACGGCGTGGTTTGCGCCGGCACGGTTTCCGTTGGCGTTGTCGCGGCGGGCGCCACAGTCGCGGGCGTCGGCGACGACGAGCTGTGCTTCATCGTCCAGCCGTAAAAAGCCATTCCGCCTGCCACAACAATAGCCGCTACGATGAAATAAGGCTTCTTGCTCTTCGAAGATTCTTCCGCCTCATCGTCGAGGCCATATGCTGAAAAAGAGGGCGCGCTCGTTTCGCGCGCGGGCTCTGAATAGGAATGCGCTTCCGCATGCGCTGGGGTTGCCGAAACATGCTCTGTGGCTGCGGTTTCAACGCTGCTCTCGGAAAATTCTCGCGCCATCGCCGGCGCTGCGGCGGCGCTGCCACGGCTACTCGATGCGGACTTCTGCGCTTCGACTACAAGGTGCGGCTTGGCTGGAGCGGGTTCGACGGTTTTGCCCGCAGCTTCTGCAGCGCGTTGAAGCGCGGACGCCATCGGCCCGGCGTTTCCCTTCGCAGCTTGCCAGGCAAAATCTTTCGAGGGTTTGGATTCAGTAGCAGAGGGAGCGACGGGATCGCGCAAGGACTCGAGCATCGCAAGGTCGGCAGCGTCGAGATTCGGAGTGGGATCGTGCTCTACTTCGAGAGGCGTAGCGGATGCCCTCGCAATCGGAGCCGTCGGGGTGACCTTGGGCTCGTAAACTGGCGTTACAGGTTTCTTGGCAACCTGTGCAGGTGGTCGAACCGGCTGAGTTGGGGCGGTGCTGGCCGCCTTTGGCGGCGCGGCTTTTGCGTCTCCACCTTTACGAAGCAGGCCGCGCGCAACGCGCAACGTCCCTTTCGCTTGTTCCACGTTGATGGGCTTGGTTAGAACAAGATTGGCTCCAATACGAAATGCTTTGGCTACTCCTGCCTGCCCCTCCACTACCGCGACCGCAAGCGAGGACTGGTTTGAACTCGAATTGCGCGCGCTCTTAAACAATAGTGTCGCGTTCTGCTCGTTATCGCAGTCGACGACTACTGCATCGAAGTGCTGAGCCATCAGCTTCTTCACGGCAGCGAAGGGTTCAGTGGCGGTTTCTACACTGAAGTCGAGATCGCTTAGCACCTGTGTAACCACACGTGCCAGCTTGTCATCGGGGCAGAAGAGTAACGCTTGGTAACCCATACAGCGACAATCGTAGGTACGAACGTGAACACCAGCAAGTTACGGCGGTAACGCGAACGAGCAATGAAGGCGTGAAACCGGCCGTCAGCGCTGACGATTCGCCGGTGCGGTGTGAGGTTGGGTTGAGTTCGGTGCTGGGGCGACGACCGGAGTGACTTCCGGCGAAGGAGCGGCCGGCGTCGAACCTTCAGTCGTGGTCGTTGACGAGGCCGGCGCACTTTCTTCCGGCGTAGCAGGGATTGTGGCGGGCGCCGGCGGTGGTGGAGCAGGTTTCGATTGCACGGGCGCTGGCGGCGGTGGCACCGGCTTACCAATCAAAGCTCGGACTTTCACATATTGGTACATCACGAAATCGCGGAAGTCAGGACGCGTCATCCATGCAAAATATGTGCCTGCCCCTGCAAGCATGATCATGACGCAAGTGAACGCCACGATTGGCGTGCGACGTTTCAGTTTGAGCTGTGTAAATGGAGGCGGAACAAAGCCACCCGGGTTCTCGAGATCGTCGAGATCGGCAAGCATCGGATCGTCCGAGTCGGCTTTGGGCGCAGATTTCTTTACGGGCGCCGACGGGACAGAGGAGACAGGTTTCAACGAAGTGTCGGGTGCTGCGACGCGCGCAGGCGCCACGGCGAATCCCGCGGATTGAACAGGTGATGGCGAATCTGCCTTCAAGTTTGCGGCACGTGAGCTCAGTCCTGAAGGTGCGGACTGAGACGATACCGGCGGCAGAGCGTTCGAAGTGTTTTTATCTAAGGCCGCGGGAGCCGCACCGGCAGCAGCCGCAAGGGCACGCGCGGGAACGGGGGTTGTAGGAGTTGAAACAACAACACCTGCTTCTTTTTTCATTTTGCTGCTCGCGGCGCGGAGAGTGTGCCGAACCTGATCGAGCGAAGCGGGCTTGGTAATCACAAATTGGGCGCCGAGACGGAACGCAGTCGGCAGCGCTGTTCCGCCGCTTACAACAGCAATAGCGGGAATTCCCTGGTTGAGCTTGGAGCGCTTGAGCGCATCGAACATCAGCTTCGCGGATGCCAGGTCATCGCAATCGATGACGAGCGCGCTGAATGAACGAACTTCGATTTCACGAATGGCTGAGGATGCAGCTGCGGGCCGTTCCACTACGAGGCCCAGTTCGGTAAGAACCTGGCTGACGACATGAACAGCCTGCTCGTCGCTTGAGAGCAGCAAGACAGGGGTGGGCATAACTGTTCCATGCTAGGGACACGAGCCCGTGGCAGCAAGTTACCGCAGTAAGCCTGCGACGTGACCTTTAGAGCTTAGCTGCGGTCAGGAGCCCACTTGCGACACGCGTATCGAGACATTCTCTTTGGGGTTGCCCTGGGTCAGAACGCGGACGGCGGTTGTGTTAGTCCAGCGCAACTGTCCATCAATCGTGATTCGCGCGCTTATGGAGTAGGTGTGATTTTCCACGATTTGCTTTGGGTCGTACTCGATGCGAAACGGTATCGGAACCTGATGGCTAGCGGTGATCGTCTGGTCGCCAAGAACAATGGCGGGCGCATCTGCGCGTGAGACATCTTGCAACTGCACCTGGACCACCGCGTCCGGAGGCAGCGCGATTCGCTCCATGTATATGACATTTCCTGTGATGGCGGTCTTGAGTGGTGCCGGGGTCACACTAGTTTTCTTGTTATTGCATGCAGAGAGAAAGATCATCGCACAGGCCGCGACAATGAGAGAGGTCCTGGTTTTCATCGTTTCGTTCGCCTCTTTATGACGATCTCGTTTCAATACGTTTTCAACATCTTCTTGCTAGCCGACCTTCCGTCCGTTGCCGAGGGACGAGTCGGGCGCCGGATATTCGATCGAACCCCGAAGCGCTGAGATTTCAGGTGGCGTGAAATCCGGAAACGGCAATTGCTTTTCATCGCGCCACTGTTGCACCTGTTTGGACGCTGCTTCAGACTTGTCTTTGTCCAAACCGGGATCACGAGTGAAATACGTTGTGCGAGAGGGGAATGCGAAACTCGACCCACTCTCGGCGACAATTTCCATGATGCGGAACAGGAGATCTTCGCGGATTGCCGTGAACTCACTCATTTCGCGCGTCAGGACAAAAGAAAAGAGTTCCAGGTCGAGGGAACTGGCGGCGATTCCAATGAAACGGATGCGCGCGCTCGAGGTTTCGACCTTGGGATGTTCGTACAACATCCGGCGGATTTCAGCGAGCACGTAGCGCAACTGATCGGGGGAGGTCTCGCTCCGTAACCCGAGAGCAGTCTTGAAGAGAATCTTGTCGCGCCTGGTGAGATTCTCAACGTTCATGGTGGCAAGAGCACCATTCGGTATGGAGAGTTCCGTACGCTCGGTAGTCCGAATGCGCGTGGACCGCAAGCTGATGTCTTCCACGGTGCCGACGCGCTCGCCAAACTGACAAGTATCGCCAACGCGGATCACTTCGTCGCCAAGAACGGAAACACCGCCGAAAAGATTCTCGAGTGTTTTTTGAGCTGCAAACGCGATGGCCAGACCACCGATGCCGAGTCCTGCGAGAGCAGTCGTCAAGTTGAAGCCGAGAACGCCGAGCACCGCGATGACCGCGCCGATGATGATGAGCGCCTTGAAAATTCGCTCACCGAGGATCATGAGTGAGCCGGTTCCGGTTCGTCCGGCGTTGATCGCGCGGTTGCGGAAATGATGGAGTACTCGAGCCGTCACTCTCCAGAGCACCCAGAACAACGCACTCACAGCAATGACCATAGTCAGCTGCGAGTAGTAATGGCGCTGCAAGAGGGGAACTCCGATATACGCGACCAGGATGCGGTCCACCAAAGTGGCCAATAACAGCCAGAGCGGCCACGACGTGTTCTTCCAGAGCTGCCGAATTGGAAGTCCTTTGCGTCGAGCGTAGAGAGTTCGAGGGACCTGAAAGACCTTGATGAGCAACCACGCGATCGCAGCAGACAGCGGCAGCGCGAGAAGCAACGCAAACCACTGCCACAGAGCAAGACCGACGAATTCGTTTTCCACCAACGCGGTCGGAAGCTTCTTCTCGATTTCGTGAGCCTGAATCTGGTCGTAGAGCTCAGGAACCTTTTCGAGCGTATCGGACGAGAAGTACCAAATCTTGCCAATGGATGGTTTGGTTTGTCGCTCCAATAACAAGGGGGCTTCGCTATCACCTGCAACAAGTGTGCCCAAGTGTTGCCGATCGAACGCCACCCCTTCCTGCATGTCGCCTTCAGGACGCGTGCTGATTCGTTTCAGGCTGACGTTGGCGCCGCTGGTGTCGATGAGCGCCTTGAGCTGCATTGCTATTTCCGGACCCTCACTCTGTTTTCGAGCGGGCAGGTCAAGATACTGGGCAGCGGTCTTATAGTTAGCTGATTGACAGGCTTGAAGAAATCCAAAGACCGTTCCGGCAGGTGTTTCGCGACCAAGTGGATCGGTTGTCGACGTTGAACTATCTGAATTATTTACGGGAGCAAGCGCTTTCGGCAAAGGCTGCGCCAGTGAAGATACGGCGAGTGAAAGCAGTAACGCCGAAAGGCACAACCACTGAAAACGGGCTGACATTCAAGGTCTCCACGAGGTGACCCGGCGCGATGTGAGCGCCGTGGATCGATCAAGCAGCTTTGCGAGCCACTATTCTACAGAAAGAGGAAAATCGAGCGCAGGTCCAAACGCTCGATTCCGAAATCAAAGTTAGACAACGTCAGCGTTTTGGCCGATAGATGTCCGTGGCCTGCCCGTAGAAAACTTCTGCTGCGCCCATGATCGTTTCCGAAAGCGTTGGATGCGGATGGATGGTCAGACCGAGATCCGCGGCGGTTGCGCACATTTCGATCGCGAGCACGCCTTCGGCAATGAGTTCGCCTGCTCCCGCTCCCACAATGCCGACACCCAGAACGCGCTCGGTTTTCGGATCGATGATGAGTTTCGTCATGCCTTCGGGCCGATCGATCGTAATAGCGCGGCCGGAAGCTGCCCACGGATACTTTGCAACTTTGTATTCGCGGCCCTGATCCTTCGCTTGGGTTTCAGTGAGGCCAGCCCACGCGATTTCCGGATCAGTAAAGACGACGGCTGGAATCGCGTTTGGCTCAAAGGCGACTTTGTGTCCAGCGATGGCTTCGGCGGCTGTGCGACCCTCGTGAGTGGCTTTATGCGCGAGCATCGGTTCGCCGACCACGTCGCCGATGGCAAAGATAGCCGGATCGTCGGTTTGCAGCTGCTCGTTTACCTGGATAAATCCGCGCTGATTGACTTTTACCTTGGTCTTGTCGAGGCCGGGAATTTCGGAGTTTGGTTTACGACCGACGGACATCAGAACACGGTCGAAGACTTGTTCTTTCTCTTTAACGTCGGCGCCTTCAAACGTAGCTTTGATGCCGTTCTTGTCCTCTTTAAGAGACTTTACGGTCGTGTTGACCATGATGGAGGAGACCAGCTTCTCCATGCGTTTCTGGAGCGGGAGAACGAGATCACGATCGGCTCCGGGAAGAATTCCAGCCAACATTTCGACGACGGTGACTTTTGTGCCGAGAGCGGCATAGACAGAACCCAATTCGAGACCGATGTAGCCTCCGCCGATCACGAGGAGAGTCTTTGGAATGTCTTCTAAATTAAGAGCGCCAGTGGAATCCATGAACCGGGGGCTATCGACCTTCAGACTGGGAACGACGGCTGGGCGCGACCCGGTCGCGATGATGATGCGGTCGAAAGTCATGTTCTCTTCGCCGCCCGCAGTTTTTGTTACTTTCAGCGTGGTGGAGTTCACGAACGCAGCCTTGCCCTGAACGTATTGAACGGAACGTTGTTTGGCGAGTTGTCCGAGGCCGCCCGTGAGTTTTTTTACGACACCTTCCTTGAACGATCGGAGTTGATCGAGGTTGATCTTCGGCTTGGGAAACTCAATGCCCCAGGCTTTTGACTGCTCGGCTTCTTCGATGAGTTTCGCGATATGAAGAAGAGATTTCGAAGGGATGCATCCGCGGTAGAGACACACACCGCCAGGATTCGCTTCGGGATCGATGAGGGTGACCTTCATGCCGAGGTCGGCTGCAAGAAATGCGGCAGCGTAGCCACCCGGTCCACCGCCAATGACTGCAACTTTAATGTTGGAATTGTCCGACATTTTGTTTTCTTGTCCTTATCCTTGTACTGAAAGAAGGAATGGCTGCTCAAAAGCTTCGGCGATCCAGCGCAGGAAGCGGGCTGCATCCGCGCCGTCAATCAGCCGGTGATCATAAGAAAGTGATAACGGTAGAACGAGGCGCGCTTCGAATTTGCCGTTGATATAGACGGGCTCCATGCTCGAGCGCGAAAGACCGAGGATCGCGACTTCCGGATAGTTGACGATGGGAGAAAATCCGGTACCGCCAATGCCGCCGAGGTTGGTGATGGTAAATGTCCCACCGCTCATTTCTTCGGGCGTGAGCTTTTTGTCGCGCGCTTTCTTCGAGAGCTGCGTTAGTTCGGCCGCGAGTTCGACGATGTTCTTCTTGTCGACGTCGGGGATGACCGGCACAAGCAGGCCGCGATCGGTATCCACCGCAACGCCGATGTTGATGTACTGCTTGTAAACGATTTCTTCCTTCGCCATGTCGATCGAGGCGTTGAACTGCGGGAAGACCTTGATGGCCGAGGCAACGACCTTGAGCGCAATCGCGGCGACGGTCATCTTGCCGCCGGCTTCTTCGGCCTTCGGAGCGAAACGCGCACGCAACTGCTCGAGTTCGGTGATGTCAGCTTTGTCCTGCTGTGTGACGTGCGGAATCGTATTCCACGCTTCGGAGAGATGTTGAGCCGTCTTGCGACGCACGCCGCGCATGGAGACGCGTTCGATCTTGCCCCACTTCGCGAAGTCTGGCAGATCCGGCTGAACAAAGTGTCCGGCGCGAGGCGCTTGCACTGCCGTCGCAGCGGTCGCCAGCAGATTTTTCGCGTGCAGCTTGACATCGTCTTCGCTGATGCGTCCGGCGGGACCGGAACCCTTCACTTCGTGAATGTCGACGCCGATTTCGCGGGCAAGACGGCGAACATGCGGAGCCGCAGGAACAGGTTCGCGATGCTCCGTGCCCGCAACTTTGCCGAGTTGAGTCGGCATAGTGAATGTTGGTTCCGTTTGAGCAGGCGGTCGATCAGGGGGGAGCGCCTGTTCCTCGGTCTTCCCTTCGGCTTGCATCGCTAGCTGGAACCCGATGCGAGCGGCTTGCTGTCCGGAGACGTGCTCGACGGGTGCAGTCTGGCGTTTTGGAGGTGCAGCGGGCGCAGAAGCGCCACCCTCGAGAGTGAAGATGACCTGGCCGACTTTGACCTTCTGGCCTTCCTTTACTTTGATCTCGCGGACTACACCGGTGACAGACGAGGGCACCTCGACGACGGCCTTATCAGTCTCGAGTTCCATCACGGGCTGACCTTCGGAAACGCGGGTACCGACCGTGACGAGCATTCGCACCAAGTCGCCCTGATCGATGTTTTCGCCAAGTTCGGGCAGAACGAATTCCGAGGCGGAAGCGGAGGTCGTAGCGGTGGGTGGCGCTTGTGCTGGAGCTGATTGTGCAGGAGCCACGGCTGGAGCGGGCTTTGGCTCCGGCGGAGTCTGCTCCACAGGTGGAGGGGGCGGCTCGGCTGGCTTGGGTTCCGCGGGGGCTTTGGATTCGGCCGCCTTCGTAGGACCCGCGCCGTTTTCGACGGTAAAGATGACCTGGCCGACTTTGAGTTTGTCGCCTTCTTTTACGCGAATCTCTTTTATCGTGCCGCTTACCGAAGAAGGGACTTCGACGACCGCCTTGTCGGTCTCAAGTTCCATCACGGGCTGGCCTTCGGTGACGCTGGCGCCGGGCGAGATCATCAGTCGCACCAAGTCACCGCTTTCGATATTTTCGCCCAGCTCGGGAAGTTTAAATTCCGTCACTATCTGTCAGTCCCTTTCCTAGCTGTTGACCGGGTTTAGTTTGTCCGGATTGATGTTGAGTTCGCGGACCGCTCGCTGCAGGTCTTCCGGCTTAATCTTGCTTTCCCGCGCCAGAGCCGTGAGAGTAGCTAGCACGATGTGCTTGGCGTCAACTTCAAAGAAGTCACGGAGAGCTGCCCGGCTTTCGCTTCGACCGAATCCGTCAGTGCCAAGTGAGAACAGTCGTCCGGGTACCCACTGTGCGATGCTTTCCGGAAGCACCTTCATATAATCGGATGCTGCGACGAACACTCCGGGTGCACCCTTCAGACATTGGGTCACATAAGGCACTTTCGCCGGTTGACCGGGATGAAGCATGTTCCAGCGCTCGCAGTCATTCGCATCACGATAGAGTTCCTTGTAGCTCGTGACGCTCCACACATCAGCTGCGACACCATACTTGTCTCCAAGAATCTGTTGCGCCTTGAGCACCTCGAACATAATGGTGCCGCTTCCAAAAAGCTGCGCTTGCAACTTCGCGTCCTTCTTGTCTGATGGTTTGTAGCGGTACATCCCCTTGAGGATGCCGTTGCGAACGTGATCACCTGCCGGCATGGGCGGCATGGGCAGCGGTTCGTTGGTGACGGTGAGGTAGTAGAAGATCGACTCCTGATCGATGTACATCCGCTTAATGCCATCTTGCAGAATGATCGCGATTTCGTACGCAAACGCGGGATCGTAAGCCATGATGTTCGGCACGGTCAGGGCGATGACATGGCTGTGTCCATCCTGGTGTTGCAAGCCTTCTCCTGCCAAAGTTGTGCGTCCGGCGGTGCCACCAACGAGGAACCCGCGACAGCGCATGTCGGCAGCGGCCCAGATCAAGTCGCCGATACGCTGGAAGCCGAACATCGAGTAGTAAATGAAGAATGGGATCGTGTTGATGCCGTGATTGGCATAGGCAGTGCCCGCTGCGATGAACGAGCACATCGATCCAGCTTCGGTGATTCCTTCTTCGAGAATCTGTCCGTTCTTCGCTTCCTTGTAGTAAAGGAGCGTGTCCATGTCGACAGGTTCGTAAAGCTGGCCGACGCTTGAATAGATGCCCACTTGGCGGAAAAGCGCTTCCATTCCGAAGGTACGGGCTTCGTCAGGAATGATGGGTACAATCAGCTTGCCGATTTCAGGATCGCGGAGCAGTTTCGACAAGAGTCGAACGAAAACCATGGTGGTCGACGCTTCCCGACCCTCTGTGCCTTTATAGAATTCTTCGAAGTGCGATTCGGAAATCGCCTTAAGGGGCGTCGCGCGAACCTTGCGCTGGGGCATATAACCACCCAGCTGCTGCCTTCGTTCCTGCATGTATTTGATTTCCGCGCTGTCGTCCGAGGGGCGATAGAAAGGAGCGTGCTGGAGTTCATCGTCGGGAATTGGAATTCCAAAGCGTGAGCGGAAAATCGCCAGCTCATCTTCGTTCAGTTTCTTCTGCTGGTGAGTGATGTTCTTGCCTTCGCCTGCCTCACCCAAGCCGTAGCCTTTGATGGTCTTGGCTAAAACGATCGACGGTGATCCGGTGTGATCGGTCGCTGCCTTGAAGGCCGCGTGCACTTTAATGGGATCGTGGCCGCCAAGCCGGAGTCGCGACAGCTGCTCATCGGAAAGATGCTCAACCATTTTCAGCAGGCGGGGATCCGTACCAAAAAAGTTCTGGCGGAAGTACGCTCCGCTTTCGACGAAGTATTTCTGATACTGGCCGTCAGTGATTTCACCCATGCGGCGAACGAGCAGACCATCACGATCATTCTGGATGAGAGTGTCCCAATCGCTTCCCCAGATGCACTTGATCACGTTCCAGCCCGCGCCGCGGAAAATCGCTTCGAGTTCCTGAATGATTTTGCCGTTACCGCGGACAGGACCGTCGAGACGCTGCAGATTACAGTTCACCACGAAGATCAGGTTATCGAGGCGCTCGCGCGAAGCCAGCGTTATGGAGCCGAGAGATTCTGGCTCGTCCATTTCGCCGTCGCCAAGGAAGGCCCACACTTTGCCGCCGGTCGTCGTTTTCAGGCCGCGATTTTCAAGGTACTTGATGAAGCGCGCATGGTAGATGGCCTGAATTGGGCCGAGCCCCATGGAGACGGTGGGAAATTCCCAAAAGTCTTGCATGAGCCACGGATGCGGGTAGGAGGAAAGGCCGCCGCCGGGTTTCAGTTCGCGCCGGAAGTTTTCGAGCTTTTCAACGGGAATGCGCCCTTCGAGAAATGCGCGAGCATAGATTCCGGGGGCGGCGTGTCCTTGAAAATAAACAATGTCGCGATCACCCGCATCGGTCTGGGCCCTCAGAAAATGGTTGAATGCAACTTCATACAACGTGGCGGCGGATGCAAAAGTGGAAATGTGCCCGCCGATACCTTCCTGGATCTTGTTAGCGCGGACGACCATGGCGAGCGCGTTCCAGCGCACCAAGCTCTTGATGCGCCGTTCCATTTCCTGGCTCCCAGGGAATGGTGCCTGGGACTTCGAGTAGATCGTGTTCTGGTAGGGAGTTGTCGCAGTGAAAGGAAGGTTGACGCCCCCAGCTCGGCGAGCGTGTAAAGCCAATTGCTGGAGCAACCTACCGGCGCGATCCGGCCCGCCTTGAGATAGTACGTAGTCCAAGGAATCGAGCCACTCTCGAGTTTCCAGAACTTCTAAACCATTTGTTTGCTGATCAGCCACGTCTGCTTTCTCCCTGCTATGAACGCCAACCTTCCATGATAAGCAATAATGCAGAATTTTGCTGGGGCTACGCTAAAGATGGCGACCAGCGAGCTCGCGACAGGGCAACAATTTTGTGCCTTTGACTGCGAGTAATGGATCAAAAGAAGTAAGCAATGCTAGGCGACCCGACGGCAGGAGAAGTTCTTGAAGACTGTAACCGATTTCTACGAGCGCAATCTCTTAAGGTATGAACTCCACAGATAAGAAAACGGGCGCCACGAGCAGCGTTACGGTTGCTACCAAGCTGTGTTCCGTATGCGGCGGCATGATTGTATGGCACCGCCGACTGGCATCGATCTGGGATGCCGTAAAATACTGCAGTGCAGTTTGCCGGCGCGAGGACTCACTTCAGGGACACCGCGCTGCCAGCTGAGCCGTGCGGACAAGATTGACTGTAGGAGGTTCGAAGTGCGAAAGATTCTGATCGTCTTAGCTCTCACTGTCATTGCGGCAGTGATCGCGTTTACGGCGTTTGCCGCCCCCGTTCCGGAAGTGGGCACAATGGCCCCTGAATTCACATTGCCTTCGCAGGATGGCAGCCCTGTCAGTTTGGCGGACTACAAGGGTAAATGGGTGGTGCTCTATTTTTATCCAAAGGACATGACGACCGGCTGCACGATTGAGGCGCACAATTTTGAGAAAGACCAGCCGGAATTCAGCAAGCGGAATGCGGTTGTCCTGGGTGTCAGCGTCGACAGCGTGGACTCTCACAAACAGTTTTGCACCAAAGAGGGTTTGAACTTCAAACTGCTGGCGGACACGGACCACAAGGTAACGACGGCTTATGGTTCGCTCAACGACATGGGGGCGGTCAAGTTTGCCGCGCGCCACACGTTCATTATTGATCCGACCGGCAAAATCGTTCGTTCGTACACGACGGTAGATCCGAACAAGCACAGCAAGGAAGTCATCGCAGCACTAGACGAATTGAAAAAGAGCTGAGAATCAGGTTTGTAAGGCACGGACTCGTCCGTGCCTTTTCTATTGGTGGTCTTCTACGAGTGCCATCGCCGCGTGACGAGCAGATCGCAGCGCTCCGTTAATTGATGCAGTATCGCGATAATCTCCGCAGACATAAAGCCCGCGGGTGATTCGGCTGTTGCCGTTCGCGGAAGTGATGGTCGACTGCGCGGGCAGCGCGTCTGGGATCCAGTAGGTGCGCAAGTGGCGCCACTCTTCGACTTCTGCGCCGAACCATTCCAGCATTTGTGCACGCACGGCTTGTTCCAACGCTCCGGTCTGTGGAATTGGACCAATCACACTCGCAGAGATGAGACATGAGCCGGATGGCGCATAAGTGGGCGCAACAATGCTCGGGACGCACAAGTTGTTCACCAAGCCTCTACCCTCTCCATTTAGAACAAGAATTGGATCCGAAACAGGAGGTTTGGTAGCCGCGAAGTACAAACAAGTCGTCCCCCTAGAGAGAGGAGGATGTAGACGCGGAATGAGAGCGGCTGCGGAAACAAAGTCCGTCGCGACGACTACGGAGCGTGCGGGTATGGATTGGCCAGAATCAAGGGTTATCCCTCCTGCTTCGATAGTCATCACCCGCGAATTGAGCCTCAGGGAGCCTGCTGGAAGTCTTGAGGCGAGTTGTTCAGACATCGCTCCCATCCCCCCGGCCGGAAGCGCAGCATCGCCCTCAGCAAACATTCTGAATACGAATTCAAACATGCGGCTGGAAGTCACAAGCTTGTTTTCAAGGAAGATGCCGCTAAGAAAGGGATGAAAGAACCGCTCCGTGACAACCGGAGAGAAGCCGAACCGCCGCAGAAAATCGCTGGTAGAAGTCTCGGGCGCATCGAAGATTCGGTCCAGCGAGGAGCGATTCACATGCCGGCGAAGCTGGGCAATTTTCAGTTTGTCGGAGACACTGCCGACGGGAGCAAGGGCGGTTTGAAATGCCCTCGAAGGTGTTCGCCAGGGATCAGCGAGATGGTGAAATTTCCCGCCTGACCGGACCAGCGCTCCGTTTTCGAAGCGCTGCAAACGAAGCGCGTCGTAATCAAACATTTTTTGGGCTTCGGGATAGGCGGTCAGCAAGACTTGAAAACCGCGATCGAGGACGAAGCCGTCGAAGTGATCGGTGCGGGCGCGCCCGCCGACTGCATCCGACGCTTCAAGAACAAGAATCGACAGACCTTTCTCATGAAGATCGCAGGCGCAAGCCAAGCCAGCCAGTCCGGCACCGACGATAATTGCATCGAACATGAAGTGTCCTCTGACTATTTCGAGCTAAGGCTCCGTTCAGGTCCTATCCTAGGGCAAGACAATCCACGTTTTGCGCACGAAGACAGCGGAGGCACTCTAGGTGTTTGGAAATGGATAAATTTGTGGGCCAAAATTTGAATTGCGAGAAAATTGGTGTGTTTTTGTCCGTTCTCGCCCTCCTGCACGAAATCTTTTAAGGCACGATAGAAACATCTGATGTCATTTCGAAAAGGTAAAGCGTCGCAGTATCGTTTTCCTCCGGGACTGGAGCACAACCTTCTCTGGTTCGCGTTCCGGAAGTTCCGTCCGCACGATCCAATTCATCTGTTTGAAGACCTGGCGAGAAGGTTCGGCGATATTGCGCATTACAAGATCGGTCCAGAAAATATTCTTTTCCTGAACCATCCGGATTTCATTCGCGAAGTTTTAGTCGTCCAGAATGACAACTTCGTGAAGGAGAGAACCGTTCAGCGCACCAAGATGCTATTGGGCGAGGGGATGATCACGAGCGAAGGAAAGGACCATCGGCAACAGCGACTCGCGGCACAGCCGGCATTTCATCGACAGGCAATCCGAGGGTACGCGGATACGATGGTCGAAGAAAGCGAACGGGCAGCGAGGCGATGGCGGGATGGCGAAGTGATCGACGCATCCCAGCACATGATGGACCTGACACTCGCGATCGTATCGCGCACCTTATTTTCAACCGATCTGGGAGCTGAAGTTGCAGAGCTTACTGAATCGATCAACCGGATCATGAACCTCTACCACTATCTGGTCTTGCTGCCTGCGGTCGAAATTTTGGTTCAGTTGCGCGCACCAAAAGTGGGCCGGTTCGCGCGCGAACGAGCGAAGCTCGACCAAATTGTGTATCGCATGATTGCCGAGCATCGAAAATCCAGAAGCATCCGTGCGGATAGAGGCGGCGATTTGCTCGACATGATGATCGCGGCGGAAGAGGATGACTCTCCAGAAACAAACGAGCGGCTGCGAGATCAAGTGACGACGATCTTTCTCGCTGGGTACGAGACGGTTGCGAACGCGTTGACGTGGACGTGGTATCTGCTCGATCAAAATCAGGACGCTCGACGCTTACTTCACGCTGAGCTCGATCAAGTTCTTAAGGGACGATCTCCAGGGATCGATGATCTCCCTAACCTTCGTTACACCGAAATGGTACTTGCAGAATCGATGCGTTTGTTCCCTCCGGCTTGGGCGATGGGACGAAAAGCGATTAAGGACTTCGATCTGGGGCCGTATCGCTTGCCTGCCAAGACCACTGTACTGATGTCTCAGTATGTAACGCATCGCGAGGAAAAGTTTTTCCCCGACCCATTGCGCTTTGATCCGGAAAGATTCTCTCCAGCGGCTAAGGCGCAGCGTCCAAAATTTGCATACTTCCCTTTCGGAGCAGGCGGGCGCCAATGTATTGGAGAGTCGTTCGCCTGGATGGAATGTGTTTTGGTGCTCGCCACTCTGGCACAAAAATGGAAACTGCACTTGGTTCCGGGACATAAAGTGCAGCCCGAACCACTGATCACGTTACGCCCCAAGTACGGCATGCGCATGCGGTTAGAGGCGCGCCACTCGCGTACCGGGAACGAAAGCGCACGAAGCGCAGTGCACCAACGTGACGGTCAGCCGGTTTGAACGTAAGCCATTCATGAGATACAGTGACGGCAGGTGACGCTCAAGATAACAGCTGCGATGGCGTTGATCCTGGTCCTGCTGTCGGGACCGTTGGCGGGAGCGACCATCTGCCGCGCGCTATGTGGTGAACGACCTCAAACCGGCCATGGAGCCGCGCACGCGGAAAAGCGTACCGTCCACTCGGGACACCACCACAACACCGGCACGCATGAAGATGTGCCGTCGGTTTCTGAATTGAGTACCCAAACGAAATTGGGATGCGTAGTCGTGAACCAGTGTCATGTGGCGTGTTCCGTTCAAGGACTAGTTCGTGAGTTCCGTGAGGCAGTTGTTGAGAACGGTCGATCAAATGCCTGCTTCACTTCGTCGCTTTCCTACCCTGCTCCCGATCCTGGCGCCAGCTATTCTTCTCTGTCAATCGCAACACAACCTCCTGGCTTCGACGGAACCCTTCTTATAATTCTCCGCATTTAACCTTTCACTCAAACTGAGTTTCGATGTTCCACGCAGCAGGCCTGAGGGGTCTGCGTGGATAGATCTTTGCGTGGATGATCAATGCGGATGGAGCGTCCTGTAAGGAACGCCTTCGCCAAACGACAAGGAATTTTTCATGAAAAGCAGAAGAGATTTTTTGGCACGCGCCATGGGTTTGAGCGCCGGACTCGCTGCGGCGCCACGGTTACTTGCCGCCGAGAAGAGTACTGCGTCCAAAGACACACACCCACGCGCTGCCGGTAGAGCTCGAAGTAATGTGCTGGTCGAAACTCCTGATGTTCCACAATTGCCCTGGCGCGTGGTCGACGGCGCGAAAGAATTTCACCTCGTCGCCGAACCAGTGAAACGGCGACTCATCCCTGGTCGCGAGATGCAAGTATGGGGTTACAGCGGTTCTTGTCCGGGCCCCACGATCCAGGTGAATCAAGGGGATCGTGTGCGAGTGGTGTTCGAAAACAAACTCCCGGAATCAACCAGCATTCACTGGCACGGACTCGAAATTCCCGTGGCGATGGACGGCATGCCATACATCAGCCAGCCGCCTGTCGCTCCCGGTGGGAAGTTTGTATACGAGTTCACTCTGAACCAGGCGGGCACTTTTTTCTATCACTCGCACGGAGCGATGCAGGAAATGATGGGGATGATCGGGATGTTTGTGATTCATCCAGCAAAGCCATGGGCCCCACAGGTCGATCACGATTTCGGGATCGTCATGCAAGAGTGGGCGATCTTGCCAAACAATAATGTGCCTAATACAGCAAACATGGAATTCAACTGGCTGACCTTCAACGGAAAAGCTGCTCCTGATACGACGCCAATCGTGGTTCGGCACGGCAGCCGGGTGCGTGTGCGATTGGTGAACATGGGCATGGACCATCATCCGATTCACCTTCATGGAAATACATTTGCCGTGACCGGCTCAGAAGGCGGCAGACAGCCGGAGGCAACATGGGGCCCGGCCAACACGGTGCTGGTTGGCGTGGCGCAGGCTCGAGACATCGAGTTTGTGGCGTCAAATCCCGGGGACTGGATGCTGCATTGCCATCTGCCGCACCACATGATGAACAGTATGTCCGACCTGATGGGGGATCGCATGATGACAACCATGCGATTAGACGGTTCCAGTGCGATGTCTCAAATGCAAACTTACGCTAATACGGTGGGGGTTCCGCATCGGCATCATGCGCCGATCGCGGAGGATGCTGAAAAAGTTCCGGGATTCCCGCAGGACGCGTTTATGGAAATGGGAATGGATGAGGCAGTGTATCGCCCCGAACATTATGGACTGCCTACGAACTGGAGCGCGAGTTTTATGGGCATGATGACGCTCGTTCGGATCGTGCCAGATGAGCTGTACGAAAGAATTCAGAGTTTGAAATCGCGCCCTGCTAACGAAAATGCAGCGCCGCCCGCGGAGGCAAGTCATGATCGTAGTTAAAAATAGACGGGTGGCATGCGCTGTGACTGTGGCTCCGCAACTAAGGATGAGTTTCAAGATGGCTGCATTTGTGGCGATCCTTGCCGCTGCGACGTGGGCTTGTGCACAGAATTCGACCGAGTCCGCTCAGGACGACTCTCATAAACATCAAGCATCAACTCCACAAGGCGCAGAGATGAAGGGTATGCAACACGATGTCAAACCCTTGCCTCCGCCCTCGACACCAACACTAGGTGCGTTGCAGGCAAATCCTCAACAAAAACTTATTCGACTGGATGAGCTTGAGCAGCTTGCGCTGAAAAACAACCCAACCCTGGCGCAAGCTGCGGCCGAGATTAGCGCATCAAAGGGTCGGCGCTCGCAGTCGGGTCTCTGGCCGAACCCAACAGTCGGTTACACAGGGGAGGAAATACGCGGCGGATCGTTCAACGGCGGACAGCAAGGGTTTTTTGTTGAGCAGGATGTCATTCTGGGGAGCAAACTTGCGCTTAACCAAAAAGTCTTGGCCCAGGAGGTGCGACAGGCGGAACTAGAGAGCGAAGAGCAAGAATTACGAGTTAAGAATGCGGTGCGGCTGCTCTACTATCAGGCACTTGCTGCACAAGAAACCGTTGCAATGCGAAAAGAACTTTCTCGGATTGCCTCGGAGAGTGCGAAATACGACCGTCAGCTTCTCAATGTCGGTCAGCAAAACGAAACGGAAGTACTGAATTCTGAGGTCGAAGCTGAGCAGGCAGATCTTGCCGTCATTGCGGCCGAGCATTCGCGGCGACGCGCGATGGCTTCCCTGGCATCCGTGGTGTCCTCTCCCGCAATTGAAAGCTCTATGCTAGCGGGAAGTCTTGAGCAAGACTTGCCCGCACTCGATGAAGAGCAAACACTCCGAACACTGTTGCAGGAGAGTCCCGGCGTTCGTATTGCACAAGCAGGCGTCCAAAGAGCAGAAGCGGCCTTGCTGCGAGCACGTCGAGAGGCCATTCCTGATCTGCGTTTTAGAGGTGGATTGGAGCAAAATCGTGAAATACAGGAATCGACCGGGCGCCCAGTGGGTTTTCAGGGATTCGCAGAAGTTGGATTGCAACTGAAACTCTTCAATCGCAACCAAGGCGGCGTCGAAGCAGCCCAGTCTGATTTGGAACGGGCGCGTAAAGAGGTGAAACGAATTGAACTAGTCTTGCGCGAACGAGCTGCTTCGTTCGTGGATGGCTACAGCACTGCTCAAATGATGGCGGACCGCTATCGCACGAGAATACTTCCCCTTGCACAGCGAAGCTATGAACTGATCTACAAACGATATGGCCTGATGCAGGCCTCGTATCCGCAAGTACTGGGTTCGGAGCACGCACTGTACAAGCTTGAAACTGATTACATCAGCTCGTTGAATCAATTGTGGTTCAATGCAATTGCGTTGAAGGGATTTCTGCTGACAGATGGACTGGAAGCCCCGACAAGTCCCTCCGATGTTGATCGTCGAGTGCGAGAGATCAATCTGCCGAGCGCGAGGACAGGCGCGATGTCGCCGGAATGACTATCGGGAGAATTATGATCCGCTAATTTCTGGAACTTGAGTGCTTGGCATCGAGGACACGTTTGAGGAGGGATTGTACGTCTTCGGCGGAGAGCGTATCCAGTTGCGCAAGCAGGGCCTCGCGATTGGCCGCCGCTTCCG
>Ga0207683_10000227_pt1 | contig 49549 bp, 49 predicted proteins | sample KBSM73metaG_FD_184333 | JGI IMG/M metagenome (GOLD analysis project Ga0207683, IMG submission 184333) | Miscanthus rhizosphere microbial communities from Kellogg Biological Station, Michigan, USA - KBS M7-3 metaG (SPAdes) (version 2) | ecosystem: Host-associated > Plants > Roots > Rhizosphere >...
GCGGCGAGGTCGATTTCCGGGTGGCGTCCCGCTATTCCCGACAGCGCCAGTGCCTCGGCAACGCTGGCGCCGGACGGCAGCGAGAGCTCGATTTGGGTGGCGCCGGCGGGCAGCGCGTAGACGACGGTGACGGCGATCCGCTTCACGCGCCGCGGCCGTGGACCGCCGCCGCGCGCTTGACGAAGGCGTCGATGAAGCTGTCGGCAATGCGGCCGAACACCGGCCCGATCAATCCTTCCAGCACCGCCGTCGCAAATTCGTAGTTGAGCTCGAATTCGACCTTGCATGCCGAATCGCTCAACGCGCGAAACTGCCATATGCCGTCGAGGCGGCGAAACGGGCCGTCGCGCAGCGAGATGACGATCCGGTCGGGAGGCTGGTTCCGATTGGCGGTGGTGAAGTGCGTGCGCACGCCGTGGTAATCGATGTCGATCCGGGCTAGCGTCTCTTCATTGGTCTCCTGCAGGATCCGGGCTCCCCCGCACCATGGCAGGAATTTCGGATAGTCCTCGAAGCGCTCGACGAGATCGAACATCTGTTGCGCGCTGTACGGCACCAGCACCGACTTGTGTACGCTGCGCATTGCTACAATACGAAACTGGGAGTGACGAGCACGTCGGTATGAGCATCGTAGAAAACAAAAAAGCCTATCACGACTATTTCGTCGAGGAGAAATTCGAGGCGGGCCTCGCGCTGGAGGGCTGGGAGGTCAAGGCGATCCGCGCCGGGCGCGCACAGCTGAAGGAAGCCTACGTCGTCGTCAAGGGCGGCGAGATCGTTCTGCTCGGCGCGCATGTGACGCCGTTGCCGACTGCATCGACGCACATCAAGCCCGACCCGACGCGGACCCGCAAGCTGCTGCTGCATCGTAGCGAGATCAATCGCCTGGTCGGCAAGGTCGAGCGCGCCGGCTACACGATGACGCCGCTCGATCTGCATTTCGTTAAGGGCAGGATCAAGATCGAGATCGGCCTCGCGCGCGGCAAGAAGCAATACGACAAGCGGGAAACCGAGAAGCTGCGCGACTGGAACCGCGAAAAGCAGCGGCTGCTGCGCAACCGCTCGGGAAGCGCCAAGACGGCGCGATCCGGCTGACCAGCATGTCGTCGTCGGGTCTGGTTACCGTGCGTCCGGCAGTCGCCGGCGACCTGGCGGCGATCAGGGCGATTTACGCGCACCATGTCGAAACCGGCATCGGGTCGTTCGAGCTCGCCGCGCCGGACGACCAGGAAGTCCGTCGACGCTGGCGCGACGTCATCGAACGCGGCCTGCCATATCTGGTGGCTGTGCTGCCTGAGCGTGACGCGGGAATCGCCGGATATGCGTATGCGAGTCCCTACCGCGCGCGGCCCGGGTATCGCTACACGGTTGAAGACTCGGTCTACGTCGATCCTGTCTGCATGGGCAAGGGCGCGGGGCGCGCGCTGCTCGCCGCGCTGATCGCCGCATGCACGCCGCTCGGCTACCGGCAGATGGTGGCCGTGATCGGCGGCTCGGACAATGCCGCGTCGATCGGGCTGCACGTTGCACTCGGCTTCGAGCGTGTCGGCTGCCTGACAGCGGTCGGCCGCAAATTTGATCGCTGGGTCGACAGCGTATTGATGCAGCGCGCGCTCGGGCCGGGCGAGGCGACGGTTCCGGTCTAGCTGCCGGTTCAGCGTGCGGCCAGCAACTCGCGCGCGGCCGCGACGCCGCTCCTCGCCGCCGCCTCCAGCGTGGCCGGGAACTCCGGGTCCGTGTAGTCGCCGGCGAGATACAGGTGCGGCGCGATGATGCCGGGCGGAGGGCGCGCCAGCCCGGCACGGCACGCATAAGTCGCACGCCGCTCGGCGATGACCTTGAGCCATGCCGGCGGCGGCAGGCCCGGCAGCAGGCGGCGCAGCTGATCGTCGATCGCGCGCAGCAGCGCTGCGTGATCCTGACGGGCCCCGGGCTGCTCGGTGCTGATCACGACGGCAGCGAGGCCGTCCGGACCTTCGAGCTGCCCGCGGTCGAACAGCCATTGCCCCGGCGTGCCGGCGAGCTTCTGCATCGGTTGCGCGAGTCCCAGCGGACGATCGTATTTCAGATACGCGGTGACAATCGGCTCGTAAGCAAACTGCTCGACACACGCGACCGCGTGGGCGGCCTCGGGCGATTCGATCGCACCGCCGAGCAGATGGCTGAGCTGGTGCGGCCCAACGGCGATGACTGCGTCGCCGAACGACTCGTCGGTGTAGCCGCTGCGCAACACGACGTGGTCGCCGCGTGGCGCGATGCCGGTCACGGTCGTACCCTTGCGGATCGAGCCGCCGCGGTCGACGACATAGGCGGCCGCGGCATCGGGAAACAGGGACGACAGGTCGACCCGCGGCATCAGCGTGTCCGAATCGTGCGCCTGGCGGGCGAACGCGGCCGCGAGCACGTTGAGAAAGATCTGGGCCGACGCGACGGGCAGCGGCGTATTCAGCGCGGCGATGCATAGCGGCTCCCACAGATTTCGTATCGCTGCCTGAGGCTGCCCGTCGAGGAGCTCTGCTACCGTCATTGCCGGCGAACAGCGATACCGGTCGCGCCGCAGTCGACCGACGAACGCGAGCGTCGCGCGGCGCTCGGGCCAGGTAAGGCCTTGCGCGCGCAACAGCGCCAGCACGAGATGCCAGGGCGCTGGCAGCCGCGGCGCGGCCAGGCGGAACACGCCGGGCTCCGCCAGGCACAGCCGCCGCCGCTCGAGCAGATCGCGCTCGGCGCCGGGGCCGTGCACAGTGCGCAGCAGTGCGAGGAGCTCGGTGTACGCCCCGAGCAACATGTGCTCCCCGTTGTCGACGACGACCTCATAGGCTTCGATTCGACGGGCTCGGCCGCCAAGCGTCTGCGCGGCTTCGAACACCGTGACCGCGCGCCCCGCTTGGGCAAGCGTCACCGCCGCCGCGAAGCCCGCGTAGCCCCCACCGATGACCGCGATTCGCTGCGTCACTAATACGACCAGGACGTCGTCCAGGCGATCCAGGCCTTGCGCAGCGGTGAGAGCGTGACGCGGCGGTCCAGCACCTGAAAGTCGTTGCGCTCGATCGCCCTGAGCAGCGCGCGATAGGTGGCCGCCATGATCAGACCGGGACGTTGCGCGCGCCGGTCGGCGGCCGGCAGCGCGCCCAGAGCGCGCGCGTAAATGGCGCGCGCACGCGCGACCTGGAAACGCATCAGCGCGACAAACCCGGGCGTATGGCGTGCGCCGAGTATGTCGGCCGCGCTGACGCCGAACCTGTCGAGCTCGTCCTGCGGCAGATAGATCCGACCGCGACACGCGTCCTCGCCGACGTCGCGGATGATGTTCGTCAGCTGGAATGCGATGCCGAGATCTCGAGCGTAAGCGCGCGTCGCCGGATTGGAATAACCGAATATTTCCGCCGACATCAGTCCTACGCCCCCGGCGACCAGGTCGCAATAGCGCTCGAGCATCGCAAAGTCGAGGTAGCGTTGCTGCTCGAGATCCATCGCCATGCCATCGATGACAGCCTGCAACTGCGCTTCGTTGAGCGCGAATTCCGCGACGACCGGCTGCAAGGCCTGCGCGACCGGATGCTGCGGTACGCCCCCGAAAATCGCCGCCACCTGGCCGCGCCACCAGGCAAGCTTGGTGCGCGCAACGCCGACGTCGGTGGCGTCATCGACCACGTCGTCGACTTCGCGACAGAACGCATACAGCGCGGTGATCGCGCGCCGGCGAGCCGTCGGCAGAAAGCGAAAACTCCTGTAGAAGCTCGAGCCGCTTTGGGCGGCCTTCTGCTGGCAATAGGCATCGGGCTGCATCGCTAACCGGCCAGCGTCGCCGCAAACATCATCGCCCAGTCGCGCCGGCGCAACACCGGACGGCGCCGGAAGACGTCTCCCTGCGCGACGTCGATTGCCCGCAGGATGCGCAAGCCGCCGGCGACCACCATCTTCAGCTCGAGCCGCGCGCGCAGCGGCAACGCGTTCGCGAGCGGCAGTCCCGAGCGCAGCAGCTCGCGCGTCCGCGCTACCTCGAATGCCAACAGTCGGCACCAGCGCTCGTCAGCGATGCCCTCGGCGATCTGCCGCTCGTTGACGCCGAAGCGCGCCATGTCGTCGGCAGGCAGGTAGACGCGTCCCTTCGCCCAGTCGAGTGCTATGTCCTGCCAGAAATTGGCCAGTTGCAATCCGGTGCAGATCGCATCGGCGCGGCCGAGCTCGACCTCGGTGGATACGCCGTACAGATGCAGCAGCAGGCGACCGATCGGGTTGGCTGAGCGCCGGCAATAGTCGAAAAGCTCGTCGATGTCCGCGTATCGCGGCTTGGTTATGTCCTGGCGAAACGCCGACAGCAGCTCGCGAAACGGCCCGATCGGAAGCGCGTGGCGGCGTATCGCCGTGGCCAGCGCCTCGAAGGGCGGCCCAGCCCGTTCGACGCGCGCATCGGACGCACTCTCGATGCGGTCGAGCATCCTGGCATAACGGTCGAGGCCGGCGAGGCGGACCGCCGGCGGATCGTCTCCCTCGTCGGCGATGTCATCGGCGCCGCGGGCGAAGCCATAGATCGCCGAAATCGCCGCGCGAAGCGCCGGGGGGCCCACCCATGATGCGACGGGAAAATTTTCGTAGTGGCTGACTGGCACGGCGATCGGAGCTTGTTGCAAGAGGGCGTTCACAAATTGTTCCGGAAAACACGGCGCCGGCCGGACTCTTTCGCGTGGCGGGGGTGGGACTTTTCGGCTATACTGGCGCGTTTCGCGAAACCGGCTGCGAAAGTGGCGGAATTGGTAGACGCGCCGGCCTTAGGAGCCGGAGCCGAAAGGCGTGAGAGTTCGAGTCTCTCCTTTCGCACCACGACAACAAGCACCACGACAACAATCAAGGCTAGCAAGGAATCATCGGGTATGCAAACGACACTGGAAACGCTGGGCCAGCTCGAGCGCCGGCTTAATGTGGCCGTGCCGCTGGAGCAGATCGACGGCGAAGTGCACAAGCGGCTGGCGCGCCTTGCGAAGACGGTCAAGATCGCGGGATTTCGGCCGGGCAAGGTTCCACTGAAGATGGTGGCGCAGCAGTACGGCCCGCAAGTGCGCTCCGACGTGATCTCCGACACGGTCCAGGCGAGCCTCAACGACGCCATTCGCGAGCAGAACCTGCGCGTGGCCGGCTATCCCCGGATCGAGCCGAAGGAGGCCGCGGCCGGGGATCAGCTCGAGTTCTCCGCTATTTTCGAGGTTTATCCGGAAATCAAGCTCGGCGAATTGTCCGGCGTGACGATCGAGCGTCCGGTGTCGGAAGTGGCCCCCGCAGACGTCGACCGGACGATAGAGATCCTGCGCCAGCAGAACGTCCGCTACGAGGGGGTCGCACGGCCGGCCGCGCACGGCGACCGCGCGGTCGTCGATTTCACCGGCACGATCGCAGGCGTGGCGTTTCCCGGAGGCCAGGCCAAAGACTTTCCGATCGTCATCGGCGAAGGCCGCATGCTCCCGGAGTTCGAGACCGCGCTGACCGGGATGACGGCGGGTCAAACCAAGACGTTCGGCCTGACTTTCCCCGCCGACTACCACGGCAAGGAAGTCGCCGGAAAAGCGGCGGAATTCACGATGACCGTCCAATCGGTCAGCGAACCCAAGCTGCCTCAAGTCGATTCCGAGTTCGCAGTCAAATTCGGCATCGCCAGCGGCAGCGTCGAGGAGTTGCGCGCCGAAATAGGCGCCAATCTCACGCTCGAGCTCAAGCGGAAGATCGAAGGTGTGCTTCGCGAGCAGGTCCTGACGGCGCTTAAATCGACTTCAGACCTGGTCGTGCCCAGATCGCTGGTCGAGCTGGAAGCGCAGCGGCTGCTCGAGCGGGCGGTCGCCGACTTGCAGAGCCGAGGCGTCAAGGCCGAAGACATGCAGCTCTCGCCCGACACCTTTCGCCCTCAGGCCGAGGAGCGTGTGACCTACGGCCTGATCGTCAATGAGATCACCCGGGTGTACCAGCTGGCGCCCAAGCCCGAGCAGGTGCTGGCGCTCGTGCGCGAGGCGGCGCAGGCCTACGAGCAGCCGGAAGCGGTGGTGCGCTGGCACTACGAAAAGCCCGGGCGCCTGAACGAATTCGAAGCGCAGGCAGTCGAACAAAACGTCGTCGACTGGGCGCTTCAACGCGCTCGCGTCGAAGACCGACCGACGAGCTTCGCGACACTGATGGAGCCGCCGGCGCGCTGAACGCGCGGTGCGGACGACACCTTTCAATCGACGACAGGCAAACCGATGACGAGTGCAGGCAGGTGGGAGGAACCGAAGGCGCTGGGCTTGATCCCGATGGTGATCGAGCAAAGCGGGCGCGGCGAACGCGCCTACGACATCTACTCGCGATTGCTGAAGGAGCGCGTCGTATTCCTGATCGGGCCGGTCGACGACGCGACGGCGAATCTGGTCGTCGCGCAGATGCTGTTCCTCGAGTCCGAGAATCCCGACAAGGACATCAATTTTTACATCAATTCGCCGGGCGGATCGATTTCGGCCGGGATGGCGATTTACGACACCATGCAGTTCATCAAGCCCGACGTATCGACTCTGTGCGTCGGCATGGCGGCAAGCATGGGTGCGTTTCTGCTGGCGGCGGGGGCCAAGGGCAAGCGCTTCGCGCTGCCCAATTCGACCGTCCTGATCCACCAGCCGTTGGGCGGCTTCCAGGGGCAGGCATCGGATATTGCGATCCACGCCAAGTACATCCTGAGCCTCCGTGAGCGGCTCAACCGCTTGCTGGCCGAGCACACCGGCAAGCCGATCGGACAGATCGAGAAGGATACCGAGCGAGACAATTTCCTGACGGCGGACGAGTCCTTGTCCTACGGGCTGATCGATAAAGTGTTGCAGAGCCGGGCTTAGGCCGGGTACAGTGTAAACGCCCCGCGGGCGCCGTCGCATACGGCTCCGCGGCTGATGGGGCGATAAAGGCGGGTGAATGGCGGAAAAAGCGACCGGCGACAAGCTGCTTTACTGTTCCTTCTGCGGCAAGAGCCAGCATGAGGTGAGGAAGCTTATCGCCGGCCCGTCGGTGTTCATTTGCGACGAGTGCATCGAGCTTTGCAACGACATCATCCGGGAAGAGGGCGCGACCGCCGACGCGACCCGCACCGACAAGAACAAGCTGCCGACGCCGCATGAGATCCGGCAGATCCTCGACCAATACGTCATCGGTCAGGAGTTCGCGAAAAAGATCCTGTCGGTTGCAGTCTACAACCACTACAAGCGCCTCGAGACCAGCGTCAAGGAAGACGACGTCGAGCTGGCCAAGAGCAACATCCTGCTGATCGGCCCGACGGGGTCGGGCAAGACGCTGCTGGCCCAGACGCTGGCGCGCCTGCTCGATGTGCCCTTTGTCATCGCCGATGCGACGACGCTGACCGAGGCAGGGTACGTCGGCGAGGACGTCGAGAACATCATCCAGAAGCTGCTGCAGAAGTGCGACTACGACATCGACAAGGCGCAGCGCGGCATCGTCTATATCGATGAAATCGACAAGATCTCGCGCAAGAGCGACAACCCGTCGATCACGCGCGACGTCTCGGGCGAAGGAGTGCAGCAGGCGCTGCTGAAGCTGATCGAAGGCACGATCGCCTCGGTTCCCCCGCAGGGCGGACGCAAGCACCCGAATCAGGAGTTCGTCCAGGTCGATACGACCAACATCCTGTTCGTCTGCGGCGGCGCTTTCGACGGGCTGGAGAAGATCATCCGCCAGCGCACCGCCAAGACCGGGATCGGGTTCGGCGCGGAGGTCGCGAGCCCCGACGATCGCAAGAACATCAGCATCCTGCTGCGCGAGACCGAGCCGGAGGACTTGATCAAGTTCGGCCTGATCCCCGAATTCGTCGGCCGGCTGCCGGTAGTCGCCACCCTCGAGGAACTCGACGATGCGGCGCTGATCCAAATTCTGGTCGAGCCGAAGAATGCGTTGATCAAGCAGTATCAGAAGATGTTTCGCATGGAAGGCGTCGAGCTCGAAGTGCGCGAGCCTGCGCTGCGCGCCATTGCCAGCAGGGCGCTCGCCCGCAAGACCGGCGCACGCGGCCTTCGCTCGATTCTGGAGCAGGTGCTGCTCGACGTCATGTACGACCTGCCCTCGCAGGCCAATCTGTCCCGCGTCATTGTCGACGAGGCGACGATCAACAACGACGGCAAACCGCTATTGATGTTTGCCGAAGCGGCCAAGGTCGCGGCGGCGCACTCCTGAGCACGCCGCGGTCGCGCCCGACGCCCGGCAGCCTGCTTGAACTTGCGGGCCGCCGGCCCCATTTCATGCTTTGCCCCTCCCACTCTATCCGGACGCAGCCGCATGGCAACTGACCCTACAAGCGCAACATCCGAGCTGACGATCTTCCCGCTTCTTCCTTTGCGGGACGTCGTCGTATTCCCGCACATGGTCATCCCGCTGTTCGTCGGCCGCCCGAAATCGATCAAGGCGCTCGACGTGGCGATGGAAGCGGGCAAGCACATCCTGCTGGTCGCCCAGAAGTCTGCGGCCAAGGACGAGCCGGCGGCCGACGACCTGTACGACATCGGAAGCGTGGCGACGGTGCTCCAGATGCTGAAGCTGCCGGACGGCACGGTCAAAGTGCTGGTCGAGGGCACGCAGCGCGCGCGTATCGTCCGCGTGACCGATCCCGGCGAATACCTGTCCGCCGAAGCGACCTTGCTGACCGGCGTCGAAAACGGCACACACGAGATCGAGGCGATGCGTCGGGCGCTGCTCGGGCAGTTCGACCAGTACGTCAAGCTCAACAAGAAGATTCCGCCGGAAATTCTGACCTCGATGTCGGGCATCGACGATGGCGGCCGGCTGGCCGACGCGATTGCCGCGCATCTGCCGCTGAAACTCGAGCAAAAGCAGGAAATCCTCGAAATGCAGGACGTGGGCAAGCGGCTCGAGCACCTGCTCGGCCTGCTCGAGGGCGAGGTCGACATTCTTCAGGTCGAGAAGCGCATCCGTGGTCGAGTCAAGCGGCAGATGGAAAAGAGCCAGCGCGAGTATTACCTGAACGAGCAGGTCAAGGCGATCCAGAAGGAGCTCGGCGAAGGCGACGAGAATGCCGACCTCGACGAGATGGACAAGAAGGTCAAGACCGCCAAGATGTCGAAGGAAGCCGAGGCCAAGGCGCTGGGCGAGCTCAAGAAGCTGAAGATGATGTCGCCGATGTCGGCCGAGGCGACCGTCGTGCGCAATTACATCGACACGCTGCTCGGCCTGCCGTGGCGCAAGAAGAGCAAGATCAACAAGGACCTGTCGAACGCCGTCAAGGTGCTCGACGCCGATCACTACGGGCTGGAGAAGGTCAAGGAACGCATCGTCGAATACCTCGCGGTGCAACAGCGGGTCGACCGACTGAAGGCGCCGATCCTTTGCCTCGTCGGCGCGCCCGGCGTCGGCAAGACATCCCTCGGCCAGTCGATCGCGCGCGCGACCAACCGCAAGTTCGTGCGGATGAGTCTGGGCGGCGTTCGCGATGAAGCGGAAATTCGCGGTCACCGCCGAACCTATATAGGGTCGATGCCCGGCAAGATTCTGCAGAACATGACCAAGGTCGGGGTCAGGAATCCCCTGTTCCTGCTCGACGAAGTCGACAAGATGGGCATGGACTTCCGCGGCGATCCGTCATCGGCGCTGCTGGAAGTGCTCGATCCCGAGCAGAACAATACGTTCGTCGATCACTACGTCGAAGTCGAATACGATCTGTCCGACGTAATGTTCGTCGCGACCGCGAACACGCTCAACATTCCCGCGCCGTTGCTCGACCGCATGGAAGTAATCAGGCTGTCGGGCTACACCGAGGACGAGAAGATCGCGATCGCCAAGCAGTATCTGGTCCCCAAGCAGATGAAGAACAACGGGCTGAAGGAACACGAGCTGCATATCGCCGAATCGGCGCTGCGTGACATCACCCGTTACTACACGCGCGAGGCCGGTGTGCGGGCGCTCGAACGCGACATCTCGAAGATCTGCCGCAAGGTCGTCAAGGCGCTGCTGCTGAAGGCGAGCGAAGGCAAGCCGCGCGCGGCGCGGCACCCGGTCGACGTCAACGCGAAGAACCTCGACAAATATCTGGGCGTACGCCGCTATACATACGGCATTGCCGAAAAGAAAAACCAGGTCGGCCAGGTCACCGGGCTCGCCTGGACCGAAGTCGGCGGCGACCTGCTGACTGTCGAGGCCGTCGCGCTGCCAGGCAAGGGCAAGACGACGACCACCGGCAAACTGGGCGATGTGATGAACGAGTCGATCGCGGCCGCGCTGTCGGTCGTTCGGCACCGGTCGAAGCAGCTCGGCATTGCGCCCGACTTCTACCAGAAGACCGATTTGCACATTCACCTTCCTGAAGGTGCGACGCCGAAGGATGGTCCTTCCGCCGGCGGTGCCATCGTCACCGCGATCGTGTCGATTCTCACCGGCATTCCGGTGCGCGCCGACGTGGCGATGACCGGCGAGATCACGTTGCGCGGCGAAGTTCTGCCCATCGGCGGGCTCAAGGAAAAGCTGCTCGCAGCAGGACGCGGCGGCATCCGGCAGGTATTGATCCCGGAAGAAAACGTCAAGGATCTGGTCGAGATTCCCGAAGAGATCAAGAATCGGCTGGAGATCCATCCGGTGCGGTGGATCGAGCAGGTCCTCGAGTACGCGTTGGAGCGTCACCCGACGCCGCTCTCCGACGCGCCTTTGCCGGAGGCTCCTGCGGTACCGGCGGCGCCGGTCGAAGAGCCGACCGCGTTGATCAAGCACTGACGATCGCGTCGCGAGGCGCAGCAAGCACGCGCCGTGGCAGCCCGCTTTGAAGCGCGTGCCGCGGCGTTTTCTTTTGCTGCATCGCGCACGGAAAACCGCTTGACACGATGAATTCGCGATTGCTATAAAGTACGCTCAGCTTCGTTTCCGCAGCACCTCCCGACTCAAATCAGCGCATCCGGCCTACTCGCGGCACCGCGGCACTTCGCCCGGCAATGAAAGGGGACATTCGTGAACAAATCGGAACTGATCGACGCAATCGCCCGACATGCCGACATCTCGAAGGCGGCCGCCGGCCGCGCGCTGGATGCGATGGTGAATTCCATCAAGAATTCATTGAAGAAAGGCGATATCGTCACGCTGGTCGGGTTCGGTTCGTTCTACGTTGGCAAGCGTACCGCGCGACAGGGCCGCAATCCGCGCACGGGGGCGACGATCAAGATCAAGGCTGCGCGGGTACCGAAGTTCCGGGCTGGCAAAGCGCTGAAGGATTCGGTAAACTAACGGGCTTTTCCGCACCGGTCGAGACTCTCGGGCGTCCAAGAAAACACCAAAGATTCCGGCGCGGCCGCGGGTGCTTAGCTCAGTTGGTAGAGCGTCGCCCTTACAAGGCGAATGTCGGGAGTTCGAGCCTCTCAGCACCCACCAACAGGAGCGAGCAAGCGAATTCGCGGGAGTGGTAGTTCAGTTGGTTAGAATACCGGCCTGTCACGCCGGGGGTCGCGGGTTCGAGTCCCGTCCACTCCGCCACAAATCGTCAGCAAAGAAACCAGCGAGGGCCAACAAGCAACATTCGGCCCTCACGCGGTGGCGATCGCAAAGCTGGTCGAGCGTGTTCATGGCAACAACTTCGCCTTCCACGCCCGGGCCTCTTTGTCGGGTATCCGGTTTGCGACAGTTGTGACGCGCGTCTAACTTGGTCCACTGCGGCAAGCGGCTTGCTTGCTCCACATAGTGCCGGACCGGCAGGAGTCGACCAACGACCTACCGCAAGCCAAAGAACCAGAGCACCGCCAAGACTATGACGACCAAACCGACGATGTAGACAAGCCGATTCATTCACTCCTCCTGGCTGACGTCGCAGGGTCAGCGCTTGGTAGGTGTTTCGGGAACCACCACGACTGCAGTATCGCCCGGTTTGCCCTTCTCGCCTTTGTCTCCCTTCTCACCTTCGGGGCCTGGGGTCCCCGGCGCGCCGGCCGCTCCTTGCGGTCCCGGAGGCCCTGGAACAGCTACGGGTTTTTCGACCACTACGGGCTTCTCGACCACGACAGCCGGAGGCGGCGAAGCCGCCGGAGGAGGTGTGACCACTGTTCGTTCACATCCGCTCAGTGCGACTGCCGAAAGCGCTGCGGCAACTACCAGTGCATATCTCATGGCGATTTCCCCTATCCGTCTGAAATGAGTGAGCACACAATTAGACCTTAACGGCTCAGCCCCGACTTTGCGTCAAAGTGTCACTCAGTCGCCAGAGGTCGGCGTCTGATTCTCTTGTAGGACAACCCGCCGTGAATGAGGCGTTGAAACGGGCACTCAAGCCGGCACCGACGCATTAGCTTCCGGGGCCGGCCCAGAACGAGCCGGACTCGCGTCGGCCGCACAGTATCGGCACCTGGTTCGAGCTGTTATTACCTGCGCATCCGATTGGCGACGCCAGCAAGCGCAATGGCGAGCGCTGCACTGCCCAGCGTTTTGACGAGCTGTGGGTGTTGTGCGTAGAAATCGCCGACGTGGTCGAGTACGCTGGGGTTCTGCTGCTCCGCCCGCGTCGCGATGTCTTGCACCTGCGCCGGAGTCATCTGCGAAGCCTGTTCGGGGGTCAGCTGCGGAATCCCGGCGTTCGCTGGCGCGGACATCCGGCCGAGGATGCCGCCACCGAGTGCGGAAAGCACGCCAGGACCAATCGAGCGCAGCAACTGATTGAGCACCCCCGCCTGTTGCTCCGGGTTCGACTGGCCGAACATTCGCCCTACCATTTCGCCGAAGGGCGGCGTGCTGTCCGCGCGAAAGGCGTCGGCGACGCCTTTGCCGACGATATCCGGAGGCGCGGTGCGTGCGACTTCGTCAAAATGCTGGTGTGCGGCGTCCGGATTGGAGCCGCTCGGGTTGGCGTATTGCTGCAGTATGTCCATCAGTCCCATCGCTATCTCCTGGTCTCCCGCAACTTCGAAATGAAATCGTTCGTGCCTGATGTCGCGCCCGCCTAGGCCGGGGGTTTGCGCCTGATCATGTGATAAATCACCAGAAGAATGATTGCGCCGATGAGCGAGCCCAGAAAGCCCGCGGGTTCGCCAGCCTGGTAGAACCCCATCGCCTGTCCGCCATACGTCGCCAGCAAAGAGCCGGCGATCCCGATCGCAGCAGTGAGGAAAAAGCCCGCCGGATCGCGCCCCGGGGTCAACATTTTCGCCAGAAGGCCAACGACAAAGCCGATGAGTATGGTCCAGATGATCCCCATTGCTGTACTCCCTTCTCGTTTTTGTTTCAGGATACAGGCAGGCGCGAGCTCAGATTCGAACTGCAGTCTTCGCTCGCAAAGGCCCCGACCGTGTGCACGGCGAAACGAAAGTACCAGTAACCGCGACGCAAAGATATCAGCCGGCGGACGAAGACTCCGTAGGACTCGAGGGATTAGCGGTAGGTGGATCTCCGACGCCTACGGACATCTATCCCTGGTCGCGCGCCAAGTGGTAAAATCCGCTCGCCACGGCGAAACGGGATCGGGAACAGAACCCTGAGCGGCCCGCTCGGCCTCGCCTGGCGCGGTGGATGCGGACGTCCGGTCCCAACATCGATGCAAGGGCGAACGCGAGTTCGCCCTTTTTGCTCCCGGATCGAAGTGCCGGAGAACGGCTGCCTGACCTGGCCTTATTGGAACCTGCTCATGTTCGATTTCGTCTACAAGCAAAAGCGCCTGGTGCAAGTCGTGCTGGCGCTGATCACGCTGCCGTTCGCATTTTTCGGCGTCGACTATTACTTCAGGGGAACCGCCTCGGCCGGGGAAGTGGCGCGCGTCGGCGGCGACAAGATCACCCAGGTGGAGTTCGCCAATGCGATCCGCGACCAGCAGGAGCGGATGCGGCAGTCGCTGGGCGCGAATTACGATCCGGCGGTATTCGACAATCCCGAAGTGCGGTACGCGACGCTCGAGCAGCTGATCAGCCAGCGGCTGCTCGAGGATCAGGCGCGCCGCGATCGGCTCCGCGTCTCCGACGAGCAGGTCCGTCAGTACATCAGCGAGATTCCTGCGTTCCAGGTCGATGGAAAATTTTCGCCCGAGCGCTACCAGCAGCTGCTGGCGATGCAGAGTCCGCCTAAGTCCTCGCCTGAGTTCGTCAACGACGTGCGGCGGGCGCTGATCCAGACCCCGCTGCAGGAGCCGATCGCGGGAGCCAGCATTGTCGCCAAGAGCAACGTCGAGCGCTATCTCGGGCTGGTCGAGCAGAGGCGCGAGGTCGCGTATGCAGCGGTCGGCTCCGAAGCTTTTCGCAAGGATGTGAAGGCCGATGACGCGGCAATCAAGGCCTACTACGACGCCAACCAGTCGGCGTTCCAGACGCCTGAACAGGCGAAAATCGAGTACGTCTCACTGACGCCGGATTCGCTCGGCTCGCAAGCCAATATCGATCCTGCCGCGGTCCGCAAGCAATACGATGAGAACCTGAAGCAGTACGCCAAGGCGGAAGAGCGGCAGGCCAGCCACATCCTGATCGCCGTCAAGCCGGACGCGAAGGACGATGAGAAGGCGGCGGCGAAAAAGAAAGCCGAGGACCTCGCGGCCCAGGCGCGCCGCACGCCCGCGAAGTTCGCCGAGCTTGCCAAGGAGAATTCGCAGGATCCGGGTTCGGCCGCGCAGGGGGGCGATCTCGGATTCATCTCGCACGACGGCTCGATGGTCAAACCATTCGAGGACGCGGTCTTTTCAGGCAAGGAGGGCGACATCATCGGTCCGGTGCAAACCGATTTCGGCTGGCATGTGATCAAGGTGACCGCCATCAAACCGGCGAAGACACAGAGCTTCGAGGAGGCCAGGGGGCAGATCGAGCAGGACCTGAAGCGGCAGCAATCGATGCGCAACTTCGTCGATGCCGCGAGTCAGTTCGAGAACCTGGTCTACGAGCAGGCGGAATCGCTGCAGCCGGTCGCCAAGGCGCTCAATCTGAAGGTGCAGACCACCGACTGGTTGACGCGCTCGCAGTTGCTGCCGCTCGGCCAGAACAATCCCAAATTCGTGCAGGCGGTATTCAGCCCGGACTCGCTGCAGGCGAAGCGGAACACCGATGCCATCGAGGTCGCGCCGAACACGATGATGGCGGCGCGCGTGATCGACTACAAGCCTGCCGCGCCCCGTGCGTTCGACGAGGTCAAGGCCGACATACGCCGACAACTCGAGCACACGGCGGCGAGCGAGCTTGCGCAGAAGACCGGCAGGGAAAAGCTCGCATTGCTCCAACAGGGCAAGGACGCCGGGCTCGTGTTCGGCAAACCGGTCACGCTGGCTCGAAACCAGGCGCAGCCGGGATTTCAGACCGAGGCGCTGGCTCGTATCTTCCAGGGCGATCCGGCCAAGCTTCCCGAATACGTCGGCATGCCCGCACCCGACGGCGGCTTCGCCATCTACAAGATCGTTCAGGTGATCGCAGCGCCTGCGCCGGATGCAGCGCGCCTGTCGACGTTTTCCGCGCGCGTCGGCGAGCAGCTCGGCCGTGAGCTCTTTGCGGCCAACCTCGCGAGCCTCAAGGCGAAGGCGGAGGTCAAGATCAATCAGACGGCTCTGGAAAAGGACTCGCGTTCCGGCGAGGCCCCGGCGCCTGTCGCTCCGTCGCCGCCGGCACGCCGCCGATGACGCGCGTACTCGCGAAAGGCAGAGCGCGCGAAAGGGCCTGATGCTGCGTCAGCTCGTCGGGGCCGCCGGCGCTGGCGCGCAGTTCAGATCGCGCATCATCTTTTCGTTGTCGGCGATCGCCTTCTGCCGCTCGGCAGGCTCGAAAAAGACCTTTTCGCCCTTTTCGTTGTAGCGATACACGTTGACGTCCTCGCGCAGCGTCCGGATTCGGCCGCGCGCCTGCGCGCACATGTCGCCTTTCCTCTTCGCGTCGGCCTGCTCCTTGTCCGACTTGGCCTCGGCGTCGGCGCGGTCCTGCTGGCGCTTTTTGATTTCGGCGTCCTTGGCGGCCATGCTCCGTACCGCGCTGGGATCGGCTGGCGCGATGCCGGGATTGACCCTTTCCGGCTTGGCGCTTGCCGGCGGCTGATCGCCGTAAACGACGCGCCCGTTCTCATCGGTCCACTTGTACAGGACCGCCTGGGCGCTCGCCGCCGTCAGCACTATCACGGCGGTGCACAAAGCGGTGAACCACAGCGACTTTCGCAACTTCATCCAGTTTCCCCGGAAAATGCGAACCGGCACAAGGTAATGCCATTCTCTCCCCAGCGTCAACCCGCAGCGGTCCAACGGTCGCTCCAGCCGTTTACCGGGCATGACGAGGCGCGTATAATCCGCTTTTGCGCATAGGAGAAAAGGTGATTATGCGTGTCGTTCAAAAAGCCCTCACCTTTGACGACGTTCTGCTGCTCCCTGCCCATTCTTCCGTCGTTCCCCGCGACGTCAGTCTCCAGACCCGCCTTACCAAGACCATTTCGCTGAACATCCCGCTGCTGTCGGCGGCGATGGATACCGTGACCGAAGCCGGCCTCGCCATCGCCATGGCGCAGGAGGGAGGCTTGGGTGTCGTGCACAAGAACATGTCGCCGAGGGCACAGGCGGCGCATGTCGCCAAGGTCAAGCGTTTCGAAAGCGGCGTGGTCAAGGACCCGATCACCGTCCCGCCAACGATGTCGGTGCGCGAAGTGCTGGCGCTCACGCGACAACACAAGATCTCCGGCCTGCCCGTCGTCGACGGCAAAAAAGTTGTCGGTATCGTCACCAACCGCGACCTGCGGTTCGAGACCAATCTGGACCAGCCGGTCGCCAAGATCATGACTCAGGGCGACCGCCTGGTCACCGTGCCGGAAGGCACCGAGCTCGAGCTCGCCAAGACGCTGATGCACCAGCACCGGCTCGAGCGTGTCCTCGTCGTCAACGACAAGTTCGAGCTCCGCGGGCTGATCACCGTCAAGGACATTCTCAAATCGACCGAGCATCCGAACGCCTGCAAGGACGATCTCGGTCAGCTTCGCGTCGGCGCCGCAGTCGGCACGGCTGGAGACACCGACGAGCGCGTCGAAGCCCTGGTCGCGGCGGGAGTAGACGTCATCGTCGTCGACACTTCGCACGGCCATTCGCAGGGCGTGCTCGATCGGGTGGGCGCGGTCAAGCGGCGCTACCCGCAGGTTCAGGTCATCGGTGGCAATGTCGCGACCGCCGAGGGCGCCCGGGCGCTGGCCGACCAAGGCGCCGATGCGATCAAGGTGGGCATCGGCCCCGGGTCGATATGCACGACGCGGATCGTCGCCGGCGTCGGTGTGCCGCAGATTTCCGCCATCCTCAATGCCATCGACGGCGTCGCAGCTATCGGCATTCCACTGATCGCCGATGGCGGCATTCGCTATTCAGGCGATATCGCCAAGGCACTCGCTGCCGGCGCCTCGTGCGTGATGCTGGGGAGCCTGTTCGCCGGCACCGAAGAGTCGCCCGGCGAGACCGAGCTCTTTCAGGGACGCTCGTACAAGAGCTACCGCGGCATGGGATCGCTGGGTGCGATGCAGCAGGGCTCGAGCGACCGCTATTTCCAGGATTCGGAAGGCGAAGGCGCCGCCGAAAAACTGGTTCCCGAAGGCATCGAAGGGCGGGTGCCGTACAAGGGCTCGATCGCCGCCGTCGTTCACCAATTGATGGGTGGGGTTCGCGCCGCGATGGGCTATTGCGGATGTGCGACCATCGACGCCTTGCGCACGCGCGCCGAGTTCGTCGAGGTTACCTCGGCCGGCATCCGCGAATCGCACGTGCACGATGTGCAGATCACCAAGGAAGCACCGAACTATCGCGCCGATTAGCGTACGGCCGGGGAGAAGGACGGCGATTGGTCAAGCGAGTTAAGCCTGCCGGCAGGCAGGCCGGGATGCCTTTTATCCTCGTCGTTGTCTTCATCGACGTGCTGGGCATCGGCATCGCGCTTCCGGTCATTCCGATGCTCGTCGGCCTGTACACGCCCAGCCGCGAACTGCAGGCGTATTGGTATGGGCTGCTGGTCGTCGCCTACGGCGTCATGCAGTTCTTCTGTGCGCCGCTGCTGGGGGCCCTGTCGGATCGCTTCGGGCGGCGGCCGATTCTGCTCTGGTCGCTGCTGGGGCTCGGTATTCATTTTCTCTTGCTGGGGCTGGCGCCATCGCTGGCGTTGATGCTGCTGGCACGCATCATCGGCGGCACCGCCGGGGCGAGCTTTTCGGTGGCCAGTGCCTACGCCTCGGATGTGACGCCTCCGGAGCGACGCGCCAAGAGCTTCGGCATGATCGGCGCGGCGTTCGGCCTGGGCTTCATCGTCGGCCCGATGATCGGGGGCTTGCTCGGCAGCGTCGACCTGCACCTGCCGTTCTTTGCCGCCGGTGCTCTCTCGCTGATCAACGCGGTTTACGGATATCTGGTCGTGCCCGAGTCACTGCCGCGCGGTCGCCGTGCGCCGTTCGCGCTCGCTCGGGCCAATCCGTTCGCGGCGCTGCTGGCACTGGCCCGGCACCGCGAGATCGGCCGCCTGGTCGCCGTGTTCGCGCTGATCGTGCTGGCGCAGCTGATACTGCAGACGAGTTGGGTCCTGTACACGCATTTCCGCTTCGGCTGGGGGCCGCGCGAGAACGGCTTCGCGCTGTTCTGCGTCGGTCTGGTGGCGGCGATCGTGCAGGGCGGGCTGCTCAGTGCGCTGCTGCGGCGGTTCGGCGATGTGCGCCTGGTGCTGATGGGGCTGACCACGGGGACTTGCGCTTACCTCCTCTACGGCCTGGCGCAGCACGGTTGGATGATGTACGCGATCATTATCGGTAACTTTCTGTCGTTCGCCGCCGGGCCTGCGCTGCAGGGCATGGTGTCGAACGCCGTCGACCCGACCGAGCAGGGCGTCACGATGGGCGCTCTCAATTCGATCAACAGCATCATGTTCGTCGTCGCACCACTGATCGGCGCGCCGCTGCTTGCGCTGGTCAGCGAGATGCCGCCGTCGGACTGGCGCATTGGCGCGACCTTCTATGTCAGCGCGGCGTTGCAACTCGTGGCCTTGCTGATGGCGCAACGGCATTTCGCGGCGCGCCGCATCGCTGCCGCCACATGAGCGCACCCATGCACTGCAAGATCCTGATCCTGGATTTCGGCGCGCAATACACGCAGCTGATCGCGCGACGCGTGCGCGAGCTCAATACCTATTGCGAGATCCATCCGCACGATGTGCGGCCTTCGTTCATTGCCGAGTTTGCGCCGGCCGGCATCATTCTTTCCGGCGGCCCGGAGAGCGTGATTGCCGGAGACACGCCGCGTGCCCCGGCGCCGGTATGGACGGCCGGAGTGCCGGTACTGGGCATTTGCTACGGCATGCAGACGATGGCGGCACAATTGGGCGGCGCGGTCGAGAACGGGCGAACGCGCGAATTCGGCTACGCCGCGGTGCGCGCGCGCGGACATGGCCGGTTGCTCGACGGCATCCAGGATCGCAGCGGCACCGACGGCCAGGGACTGCTCGACGTATGGATGAGCCATGGCGACAAGGTAATGTCGCTGCCGCCGGGCTTCGCGTTGATGGCGAGCAACGAGGCGACGCCGATCGCCGCGATGATGGACGAATCGCGTCGCTTCTACGGCGTGCAGTTCCATCCGGAAGTCACGCACACCCGGCAAGGCAAGGCCATCCTGCAGCGGTTCGTGCGCGACATCTGCGGCTGCCCCGGCGACTGGACGATGCCGGCCTACGTCGACGAGGCGATCGCGAAGATCCGGTCGCAAGTGGGTGACGACGAGGTCATCCTGGGCCTTTCCGGAGGCGTCGATTCTTCAGTTGCAGCGGCGCTGATCCATCGCGCGATCGGCCCGCGGCTGACCTGCATATTCGTCGACACCGGGCTGCTGCGTGAAGGCGAGGCAGCGCAGGTGATGGCCACGTTCGCCGAGCACCTGGGCGTGCGCGTCGATATGGTCGATGCCAGCGAGGCCTTCTTGCGCGAGCTCGCCGGCGTTGCCGACCCCGAGCAGAAACGCAAGATCATCGGCCGCGAATTCGTGCACGTTTTCCAGGCGGAAGCCGCCAAGCTACGGACCGGAGGAATTGCGGCCAAGTGGCTGGCGCAGGGCACCATCTATCCGGATGTGATCGAATCCGCCGGTGCGAAGACCGGCAAGGCGCATACGATCAAATCGCATCATAACGTCGGCGGTCTGCCCGAAACGCTGCATCTGAAGCTGCTCGAGCCTCTGCGCGAGCTGTTCAAGGACGAAGTGCGCGAGCTTGGCCTGGCCCTCGGCCTGCCGCGGGCGATGGTGTTCCGGCACCCGTTTCCGGGCCCGGGCCTCGGTGTGCGCATCCTGGGCGAGGTCAAGCGCGAATACGCCGATCTGCTGCGTCGCGCCGATGCGATTTTCATCGATGAGCTGCGCGAAGCGGGGTGGTACGATCGCGTCGCGCAGGCGTTCGCAGTGTTCCTGCCGGTCCGTTCGGTGGGGGTGATGGGCGACGGACGCACTTACGAACACGTCGTGGCGCTGCGCGCGGTCGAAACGACCGACTTCATGACCGCCCATTGGGCTCCGCTGCCGCACGAGCTGCTGGCGCGTGTGTCGAACCGGATCACCAACGAAGTTCGCGGCATCAACCGCGTCGTTTACGACATCTCCGGCAAACCGCCGGCGACGATCGAATGGGAGTAAAGGCCGCCCGATGACACGCGAGAATTTCTCCACCGGCACGCGCTGGGAACCGCTGGTCGGCTATTCGCGCGCGGTACGCGTAGGGAACCGTGTGTTCGTGTCCGGAACGACGGCGACGGGCCCCGATGGCGCGATCGTCGGCAAGGGTGACGCCTATGCGCAGGCGCGACAGGCGATCGCCAACATCGAGCGCGCGCTGACCGCGGCGGGCGCCTGCCTTGGCGACGTCGTGCGCACGCGGATGTACGTCACCGACATCACACAGTGGGAGGCGGTCGGCCGTGCGCACGGCGAGGCCTTCCGGGACATCCGTCCAGCTACCGCAATGGTCGAGGTCCGCAGGCTGATCGACGCCGACATGCTGGTCGAGATCGAGGCCGACGCCGTCGTCGCCGACGCTGCCGGCCCGGCGGGGTGACGCGGTGGCCGGCCCGGGGCGCGATGCCGCGCCGTCGTCCACGCTGCGCGCGGTTGATCCCGCGGCACGGTGGATGGCGGAGGCGCTTGCGCTCGCGCGCGCGGCGCAGGCGCGCGGCGAAGTGCCGGTCGGCGCGATCGTGGTCAGCGAGGGCACGATCGTCGGGCGCGGCGGCAACTCTCCGATCGCCGGGAACGATCCGACCGCGCACGCCGAGATCGCCGCGCTGCGCGAGGCCGCACGCGCACTCGGCAATTACCGGCTTCCCGGCTGCGAGCTGTATGTGACGATCGAGCCTTGCGCAATGTGCGCCGGCGCGATCATGCACGCTCGCATTCGCCGGCTGGTGTTCGGCGCGCCCGATCCGAAGACTGGCGCGTGCGGCAGCATCGTCGATCTGTTCGCCGAGCCACGACTCAATCATCACACGACGGTCACCGGCGGCGTCGCGGCGGACGCCTGCGCCGCGCTGCTTTCGGATTTTTTCGCGTCGCGGCGGCGGGGCGCGCGCGGATGAAGGCGCCCACCTACGGCATCGGGCTGTACGCGCCCGCCGGCTTTGTGGTCGAGCCCGAAGCGATATCGCGCGCGACCGAACGTCTGGAGGCGCTCGGGCACCGCGTCGTCGTCGACGCGACGGCATCGACTCGCTGGCAGCGCTTTTCGGCATCAGACGACGAGCGGCTGGCCGCGGTCATGCGCATGGCATCGGATCCACGCGTCGATCTGGCCATCGCCGTGCGCGGCGGCTACGGCTGGTCCCGGCTGCTGGACCGGATCGATTTCGATGCGATTGCCGCGTCGAAGACGCGCTGGTTGGGTCACAGCGACTTCACCGCATTTCAGCTTGCGGCGTGGACGCACGCCGGGATCGTCAGCTTCGCAGGCCCGATGGCAGCCTACGACTTCGGTGCACTCGAGCCATCGTCGTTCACGAACGATCATTGCTGGGCGCTCCTCGGAGGCGCGAGCTACGAGGTCGAATTGCCGCTGGAGGGGCCCGCGGATTTCTCTGCGAGCGGGACGCTATGGGGCGGCAACCTGGCGATGGTCGCGCACCTGGTAGGGACGTCCCACTTTCCGACGATTGCCGGCGGCATCCTGATGCTCGAGGACATCGGCGAGCAGCCCTACCGGGTCGAGCGGATGCTCTACCAATTGCATTTCGCGGGCGTGCTCGGGCGGCAGCGGGCGATCCTGCTCGGCAGCTTCAACGGATTCGAGGCCTCGCCGAACGACAACGGCTACGACCTGGCGACGGCGGTCGCACACGCCAGGGCGCGGTTCGGCGTGCCGATCTATTCCGGCTTGCCGTTCGGCCACTGCCGCGACAAGCTGACCTTGCCCTTCGGCGGGCATGCCGAGCTCGAAGTCGCCGGCGGCACTGCCAGGCTCCGGCTGTCCGGCTACGGGGCTGCGCCCCGTTAGGGGTCGCGCGCCCTGAGCTGGCCGAGTCGACCCGAAACCCGAAAGTCGAACGCGACTTCTCCGGTGGTGCGCCCGCCGGCGTCGAAGCTGCGCTCGATGAAGCGCGCACTATCGTCGCGCCCGATCAGCAGGACGGTCGACGAGCGCGTTCCGTACTCCGGGCTGACGATGAAGGGCGACGAGAGCAAGCTTTCCCACTGCGGCGAAACACCGGTCGCGGGCAGATGGGCATCGCCCGCGGGCCGGCGATCGGCAAGTAGCGCAAATCCGGTCTCGATCGCCAGGTCGTCGTCGGCGAGCCATGCGGCCAGGCGCGCCTTGCTGCGCAGGAGCTTCAGCCAGGGGGTGTCGAGCAGGTGATTCGACAAGCCGTGGATGCCGGCGCCGAGCGAGAGCGCACCGCTGGCGCGATTGGACGCGAACGCTACCTCGATGTCGTCACCGACCAGCAGGTTGAAGCCGTGATAGCGCCCGCCGTCCGGGAGCAGCGCCGCACTCGAGCGCAGCGGCGACGCGGCCTCCCGCAGCATGCGCACCACCAGCTCGCCACGCGAAGGCGCGTAGGGGTCGCGAGGTATGCCCTCGCGAAAGTTGGTGATCAGCGCCCAGCGGCCGGTTCGCGTGACGCCGAACCAGCTGCCGCCGGCGACGAGGTCGCGCCCCGCCAGGACGCCTTCGTCCCACCAACGCGCCGGCTCCGCTGCACGGGCATGGAATTCGTCGCGGTTGGCCGCGATCACGCATCGGTATTTCGGATGCGCATCAAGCGCGACCAGCGCCAGACACATTTCAAGCCCAGGCGGCGCAGGACCGAGCGCTGGTGCGATTCATCCGGCGCCGATATTGGCAACGAAGCGCTCGATCTTCCGCGTCGATCCGGGCGCCAGAAACTGCGAAAAGCGGTGGCTATCGAGCAGGTCCGCCAGCATCACCTCGAAGCGCGCCGGATCGTGGACGCTTTCGTAGACTTCCATCCACAGCATCGGCTCGTCCTGCCGTTGCAGCAGGCGGCCGGTGACGCCGGCGCGCTCCTCGATACTGGCGAGCACCGCGGCAATCGTCTCGCGCGCGGCGGCCGCGCGCGCGGGGTCGACCCGGTAATAGACATAGCAATGAACCGGTCTGGCGATCATGCGATGCGACCGCGCGGCGCCGCAGGGGCAGGCACCTCGTAGGGAAGTGCCGAGAGGCGCAGAGACGCGCCGCCGGAAGCGCCAAGATGCACGTCGCCGCTTTCCGCGGCCGCGAGCTGCAGCACGGCAAGCACATCGCTGCCGCCGTCGGGCGAGGCGGCCGCATTGACGATGGTGCCGCACGCCTGGTCGCCAAACGTCGCGCTGTACAAGCGCTCGCCCGGCGCCGGCGGTGCGCCATCGAGATGCGCGAGCGCGAGCCGCTCCTTCAGCCGCCCCAGATACTGCGTGCGGGCGACGATCTCCTGGCCGGCGTAGCAACCTTTCTGAAAACTAATTCCCCCCAGCGCGTCCCAGTTCGCGGCCTGCGGCACGAACAAGTCGGAGGTGGGCGCGGTGATGACAGGAACGCCGGCGCGTATGGTCAGCCATTGCCATGGCGCGAAGCCCGCGGGGCGGCATACCGAGGCCAGGCGTTCCCAGTACGCGGCGGCAGCATCGGGCGCGACGGTGATGACATAGCGCGGTCCCGGGAGTGCCGCGACCAGCCGATCGTCGAAAGACGCGACAGTGCCGACGGCGGGGGCTGCGCCCATGGCCCTGCCGACCGCGTCAGCCGCGCCAGGCCCGCCGACGCCCAGGCGAACGCTCTCGCTGCTGGCATCGATCACGGTGACGCGCGAACGCAGGACGAACATGCGAAGACGCTTGGTAATGGGCTCGCTCAAACTCTGCGGCAGCAGCAGCTCGAAAGTCGATTCGCCGCTGCGCCGTATCAGGAAATTGGCCAGCATCCGCCCCTTGGGCGAGCACCACGCGCCGTATTGGGCTTCGCCCGGGCCGAGTGCGGCGACGTCGTCGGTAAATTGCCCCTGCAGAAATCCTGCCGAGTCCGGCCCCGCGATCCGCAAAACCGACAATGGGGACAGATCGCAAACGACCGCGGCGTCTCGCGCGGCAACGAGCTCACCCGCTGGCGCGCCGAACGAGGCTATGCCGCCGGGGTCGAAGCTTGCGCCATGCGCAGCGAGGTAATCGGACCAGGATGGATTCATCGGGGGCATCTGGGTGTTTCCGTCCAAGCGGGCCGGCGGGCCACACGACCGCGCCGGCGCCGCGCTGGCGGAGGCTCACAAAAGCGTGTTAAAATCGAACGTTAGCTTGGATGGCAACTCGCGAATCCGGGCGCGGTACGCAAAACCTGCGTACTGCGAGGATTCAATCCAGGCAATTCGCAGATCCGCACCATCAGGGTGCCTGTCGTGCCAAGCACACGGGCCCAGTCGCGGATCGAGGCTCAACCCTGATAAAGGAGTGTAGTAATGTCGGTCACGATGCGTCAAATGCTGGAAGCCGGCGTCCATTTCGGCCACCAGACCCGCTACTGGAATCCGAAGATGGCCGAGTTCATCTTCGGCCAGCGCAACAAGATTCACATCGTCAACCTCGAAAAGACGATGGCGATGTACCAGGAAGCGATGAAATACGTCCGCCAACTGGCCAGCAACCGCGGCACCATCCTGTTTGTCGGAACCAAGCGCCAGGCGCGAGAGATCGTCGCCGAGGAGGCGCAGCGTGCCGGCATGCCCTTTGTCGACCACCGCTGGCTCGGCGGAATGCTCACCAACTTCAAGACCGTCAAGGCGTCGATCAAGCGCCTGAAGGACCTCGAGGCGATGGGCCAGGACGGGACCTTCGAGAAGATGAGCAAGCGCGAAGCGCTTACGCTGCAGCGCGAGATGGACAAGCTCAACCGGAGCCTCGGCGGCATCAAGGAGATGACCGCGCTGCCCGATGCGCTGTTCATCATCGACGTCGGCTACCAGAAAATCGCGGTGACCGAGGCCAACAAGCTGTCGATTCCGATCATTGGCGTCGTCGATACCAACCATTCGCCCGAAGGCATCGCGTACGTCATTCCCGGCAATGACGACTCGAGCCGTGCGATCCGCCTGTACGCCCGCGGCGTCGCCGACGCGATCCTGGAAGGGCGCAGCCAGGTGATCCAGGAAATCGTTCAGACCGAAGAATTCGTCGAGATTTCCGGCGACGAAGCACGGAGCTGAGCGCAGCGAAGGGGGCGGCGCCCCCTTTTGTTTAGGCGTCACGCCGGCGCGCATGGGCAATGTGCGGGTCGACGACCAGAAGGATGTGGAGCGGACAAGCATGGCGGAAGTAAGTGCGAGCAAGGTGATGGAGCTGCGCGGGCGCACAGGCCTGGGCATGATGGAGTGCAAGAAGGCTCTGCTGGAAACCGGCGGCGATATGGCGAAGGCCGAGGATCTGCTCAGGATCAAGAGCGGGGCGAAGGCGTCGAAGGCTGCCGATCGGGTTGCGGCGGAAGGCGTGATCGGCGCGATAATCGCCCCCGACGGCAAGACCGGCGCGCTGCTCGAGCTCAACTGCGAGACCGATTTTGTCGCGCGCAACGCCGATTTCGTCGCCTTCGCGGGCAAACTGGCCGCGCTCGTCGTCGAAAAGAATCCGGCCGGTGTCGCCGCGCTGCTCGCGCTTCCGCTGGGCGATGGTACGGCCGAATCGGCGCGGCAGGCGCTGGTGCAGAAGCTCGGCGAGAACATCTCGGTGCGGCGATTCTCCCGCGTTGCGACGCCAGCGCGGCTGGCGCAGTACCTGCACGGTGGCCGCATTGGCGTCATGGTCGAGATCGAGGGCGGTGACGAGAAGACCGGCAAGGACATAGCGATGCATATCGCCGCGAGTGTCGCCAACGTGCGGCCGGTTTGCGTTTCGCGCGATCAGGTTCCGGCCGAGCTGATCGACAAGGAGCGCGCGATCTACAGCGCGCAAGCGGCCGATAGCGGCAAGCCGGCGGACATCGTGGCGAAAATGGTCGAAGGCCGGATCAACAAATATCTGGCCGAGGTGACCTTGCTCGGCCAGCCGTTCGCGATTGACACCGAGCAGACGGTCGAAAAGTATCTGAAGTCGAAGGGCGCGGCCGTCCGGGGTTTCACGCTCTATGTCGTCGGTGAGGGCATCGAAAGAAAGAAAGATGATTTCGCCGCGGAAGTCGCGGCGATGGCCAAGGCCTGAGCGATCATTGCGGAGGATGAACCTGCCATGACACCGCAAAACATCGCGCCTGTGTCCAACGTGGCGCCGCTGCCGCGCACCGAGCCGGCGTACAAGCGCATCCTGCTCAAGCTTTCCGGCGAAGCGCTGATGGGAAACGATCCCTATGGCATCAATCGCGAGGTCATCGACCGGATCGTTGCCGAAATAGGCGAGGTGGTCCGGCTGGGCGTGCAGGTCGCGGTCGTGATCGGCGGCGGCAACATCTTCCGCGGCGTGGCTCCGGGAGCGGCGGGCATGGACCGCGCGACCGCAGACTACATGGGCATGCTGGCCACACTGATGAACGCGCTGGCGCTGCAGGACGCGATGCGCCGAGCCGGTCTCGTGTCGCGCGTGCAATCGGCGCTGTCGATCGAACAGGTAGCCGAGCCGTACATTCGCGGCAAGGCGCTCCGCTACCTCGAAGAGAACAAGATCGTCATTTTCGCCGCGGGAACTGGCAATCCGTTTTTCACCACCGATACCGCCGCCGCGCTGCGAGGCCGCGAGATGGGTGTCGACATCGTGCTAAAGGCGACCAAGGTCGACGGCGTCTATACCGCCGATCCGAACAAGGACGCCTCGGCCCGGCGCTATGCAACGCTTACCTTCGACGAGGCTATCGTCAAGAACCTGAAGGTGATGGACGCCACTGCGCTGGCACTGTGTCGCGACCAGAACATGCTGCTCAAGGTATTCAGCATCTTCGCGCCTGGTGCACTCAAGCGCGTGGTGATGGGCGAGGACGAAGGCACGCTGGTGCATTGCTAGCACTGTTGTCCGTGCGGTCCCTAGACAAGACTGCACGCCGCGCGATCGGGCGGATTCGCGCAACAGGACGCTGGCCGCGTGCAACCGATTCGGCAAGGAGCTCCCAATGATCGCTGACGTAAAGAAGGCCGCCGAGCAGAAAATGCAAAAATCAGTCGAAGCCCTGAAGCTCGATCTGGGCAAGGTCAGGACCGGCCGCGCGCACACCGGGCTGCTCGATCACATCAAGGTCGACTACTATGGCACGATGATGCCGATCAACCAGGTCGCGAATGTGACCTTGGCAGACGCGCATACGATCACCGTGCAGCCGTGGGAAAAGAAGATGGTTCAGCCGGTCGAGAAAGCGATTCGCGATTCCGACCTGGGTCTCAATCCGGCGACCAGCGGTGACCTCATCCGAGTGCCGATGCCGGCGCTTACGGAGGAGCGGCGCAAGGAGCTGATCAAGGTCGTGCACCGCGAGGCGGAGAACGCGCGCGTCGCCGTTCGGAACATCCGTCGCGATGCGATCAGCCACCTGAAGGACCTGCTCAAGGCCAAGTCGGTGGCCGAGGACGAGGAGCGGCGCGCCCAGGACGACGTGCAGAAGCTCACCGACCGGTACATCGCCGATGTCGACAAGCTGCTGCACGCGAAGGAAGCCGACCTGATGGCGGTGTGATCGAAACCTTGTTTACCAGCTCGACTCGCGACGTTCCGGAAGTGCGCGCCGTCCCCCGCCACATCGCCATCATCATGGACGGCAATGGTCGATGGGCCAAGCAGCGAATGCTGCCGCGCGTCGCCGGCCACCGCAAAGGGGTGGAGGCCGTGCGGGCGACGGTCCGCGGCTGCATCGAGCAGGGAGTCGAATATCTGACGCTGTTCGCGTTCTCCAGCGAGAACTGGCGCCGTCCCGCCGACGAAGTGTCGATCCTGATGCAGCTGTTCCTGCGGGCGCTGGAACAGGAAGTTGCCAAGCTCGACGACAACGACATACGGTTCAAGGTGATCGGCGACATTTCGCGCTTCGAGCCACGGATACGCGAGCTGATCGCCGCCGGAGAGGCGGTGACCGAAGGAAACTCGCGTTTGACGCTGACGGTTGCCGCCAACTACGGCGGGCGGTGGGACGTGGCTCAGGCGGTGCAGAAGCTGCTGGCTACGGAGCCGGGCGCGCTACGCGGCTTCGCTCCCGAGGCGCTGGAACCGTATTTGTCGATGGCCTACGCGCCGGAGCCGGACCTGTTCATACGTACCGGCGGCGAGCAACGCATATCGAATTTCCTGCTGTGGCAGCTCGCCTATACCGAGTTCTTTTTTACCGACCTGCTGTGGCCCGATTTCGATGCCGGAGCGCTGTGCGCGGCGATCGATTCGTATCGGCAGCGCGAGCGGCGGTTTGGACGGACCAGCGAGCAACTGCAAGCTGTTCGCGATTGAGCCGGGTGCTGAAGACCCGCATCATCACCGCGCTGGTCCTGATTCCGCTGACGCTCGCCGCGCTGTTCGGGCTGCCGCCGCGCGCCTGGGGTGCAGTGACGCTCGCCGTCGTCGTGGTCGCGGCAGCCGAATGGGCCGAACTCGCAGCGCTCGAGAAGCGCGGCTGGCTGTTTTTCGTCGGCGCGACGCTTTTCACCGGTTGCGTGTTGCTGCTCGATCCCGCCGCGGGCTTCACGTCCGAGCACGGCTGGCCCGGGCCTATGGTGTCGTGGATTTGCGGCGCCGCTACCGTGTTCTGGCTGCTGGTCGCGCCGGCGTGGCTGGTCTCGGGACGACGCGTGACATCGCGGCCTGTGCTGGCGATCGTCGGCTGGCTGGTGCTGATCGCGACCTGGGTGGCGGTGGTCGCTCTGCAGACGCGCTCGCCCGGCGTGCTGCTGGCGATGATGGCGATCGTGTGGATCGCCGATACCGCCGCCTATTTTACCGGCCGGCGTTTCGGCCGCAGGAAGCTCGCACCGTCGATCAGTCCCGGTAAGACCTGGGAAGGCGTCTATGGTGCGCTCGCTGCGGTGGCCATCTACGCGTTGCTGTTGGTGCCGCTCGCGGCAGCAGCTGGCTCCACTCGGCCGCTCGACGCGGTTGCTGCGGCGATGTGGGTCGCTCTGGCGCTGCTGTTAACCGGACTGTCGATCATCGGCGATCTGTTCGAGTCGCAGTTGAAACGTCAGCGCGGCGTCAAGGACAGCGGGGGCATTCTGCCTGGCCATGGCGGCGTGCTCGACCGAATCGATGCGCTGACCGCCGCCATGCCGCCGGCTGCGTTGATTGCGCACCACCTGCTCGGATGATCGCGCCCATGCCCGCGCGCAGCATCGCCATTCTCGGCGCCACCGGATCGATCGGCGCGTCGGCGCTCGACGTCATCGCCCGGCATCCCGAACGCTTCGAGGTGGTGGCGTTGACCGCCTACCGGCAGTGGAAAGCGCTGTTCGAGCTGGTATGCCGCTTCAAGCCCCGTTATGCCGCAATGCTCGACATCCACGCTGCAGGCGAGCTCGAAGCTGCTATCCGCGGGGCGGGCCTGGCGACCCGGGTACTTGCCGGGCCCGAGGGGCTGTGCACGATCGCGGCCTTGCCCGAAGCCGACACGGTAATCGCCGCGATCGTCGGCGCCACCGGCCTCGAGTCGACGCTGGCGGCGGCGAAGAGCGGCAAGCGCATCCTTCTTGCAAACAAGGAAACGCTGGTGCTCGCCGGCAAACTGTTCATCGCCGCGCTGCGCGACGGCGGCTCGACGTTGCTGCCGATCGACAGCGAGCACAATGCCGTCTTCCAATGCCTGCCATCCGATCGGGCCTGCGGCGAGGCAGCGCGTGGCGTACGGCGCATCCTGCTTACCGCCTCCGGCGGGCCGTTCCGCAGCACGCCGCACAACGAGCTGTCCGGTGTCACGCCCGAGCAGGCGTGCGCGCACCCGACCTGGCGCATGGGCCGCAAGATATCGGTCGATTCGGCCACGATGATGAACAAGGGCCTCGAAGTGATCGAGGCGCGCTGGTTGTTCGGCGTGCCGGCCGACGCGATCGACGTCGTCATTCATCCGCAGAGCATCGTGCATTCGATGGTCGAGTACGTCGACGGCTCGGTCCTGGCCCAACTCGGGAATCCGGACATGCGAACGCCGATCGCGCAGGCGCTGGCGTGGCCGGATCGGATTGCCGCGGGTGTTCCGCCACTCGACCTTGCGGCACTCGGTGCGCTCGACTTCGCAGCGCCCGAAGCCGCTCGCTTCCCGTGCCTGGGCCTCGCCTACGATGCGCTTCGCGCCGATGGGACCGCCCCGGCGATGCTCAACGCGGCCAATGAAGTCGCCGTCGCCGCATTCCTCGAGCATCGCATCCGCTTCACGCAAATCGCGGCGGCATGCGAAGAAACGATGTCGCGGCTTGCGGCGCGACCCTTGACGACACTGGACGAGGCGCTCAATGCCGACCGCGAGGCGCGCGCGCTGACGCGCCGGTTGCTCGAGCTCGACCAGGTACTCACGCTTCCGGCATGATGGTGCTGCAGAAACTGCTGTTCTTTGCCGTGACGCTCGGAGTGCTCGTGGTTTTTCACGAGCTCGGTCATTACGTCGTGGCGCGGCTGGTCGGGGTCAAGGTGCTGCGTTTTTCGGTCGGATTCGGCCGCATTGTCTGGTCGCGTCGCCTCGGCCGGGACCGCACCGAGTGGGCGCTGTCCGCGGTACCGCTGGGCGGCTACGTCAAGATGGTAGATGAACGCGAGGGCGAAGTCTCTCCCGCGGATCTGGGACGCGCATTCAATCGGCAGTCGGTGTGGCGACGAATCGCGATCGTCGCGGCCGGCCCGATCGCCAATCTGCTTCTGGCGGTGCTGCTTTTCGCGGGTACCTACGTCGCCGGGATTCCCGGCGAACGCGCCATCCTGGCCGCGCCTCCGGCCGGCTCGCCGGCGGCCGTCGCGGGCTTGGCCGCTTCCGATGAAGTCGTCGCGGTCGATGGCGAGCACGTTCTTTCGTGGCAGGACCTGCGCTGGCGCCTGCTCAAGGCGTCGGGCAGCGACGACGCTACCGTCACCGTGGACCGATCGGGCATCAGGTCGCAGCACCTGCTGTCGCTGCAGAGCCTGCGCCGCGACGACTGGGAAGGCAATTTCGTCTCGGCGCTTGGTCTGAAAATCGATCTCGGCCCGCCGCGGGTCAACGACGTACTGCCCGGCCGGCCGGCCGCCGTGGCCGGACTGCGCGCCGGCGACGCGATTGTCGCGATCGATGGTCAGACGGTTCGCTCTCCCTCGGAGGTCGCGGCGATTACCAATGCTCATCCGGGAGAGCGGCTTGCCTTCACCGTACTCCGCGACGGCGCATCGCAGGACATCGTCGTCGTGCCCGAGCCGAGCGATCAGGACGGAAAAAAGATCGGCCTCGCCGGCATGCGACTCGCGGTCGATCCCGCCGCGGTGGCGCAGATCGGAACGACGGTGCGCTATGGCCCTGTCGACGCCGTCGTGCAGGGAGCGCGCAAGACTTGGGAACTCTCGCTGTTCACCGTGAAGATGCTCGGTAGAATCCTCACCGGCCAAGCGTCGCTGAAGAATGTCAGTGGGCCGTTGACTATGGCCGATTACGCTGGACAGTCGGCGCAGGCGGGCGTGCTGACTTTCATCGGTTATCTCGCATTGATCAGCATCAGCCTGGGCGTGCTCAATCTGCTGCCCGTTCCCTTACTCGATGGCGGACACTTGATGTATTATCTCGCCGAGATTGTCAAAGGCGGTCCGGTTCCCGACCGCGTGATCGAGGTCGGCCAGCGTATTGGCATGGCCGTATTGGCCATGCTGATGGCTTTGGCGCTTTTCAATGACCTGTCCCGACTCTTCTGAACCCCCCGCTTGCCATCGGCCGGCGCGCGCACGTCGCGCCGGCGCGAAACTGAAGGCGCTTTCGGCATTGTTCGCGGCGCTGTTCGCTCACGCCGCGCTGGCATTCGAGCCGTTTGTCGTCAAGGATATTCGCGTCGAGGGCGTGCAGCGCACCGAAGCGGGAACAGTGTTCAGCTACCTGCCGATCAAGGTCGGCGACCGTGTCGACGACGAGAAGGCCTCCGCCGCAGTCAAGGCCTTGTACGCGACAGGCTTTTTTCGCGACGTCCGCCTCGAATCCGAGAATGGCGTGCTGGTCGTCATCGTCCAGGAGCGGCCGACGATCAGCCAGATCGACATTGCCGGCACCAAGGAATTCGACAAGGACACACTGAAAAAGGCGCTGAAGGATATCGGGATCGCCGAGTCGCGGATATTCGACCGTTCGGCGCTGGAGCGCGCCGAGCAGGAATTCAAGCGTCAGTACATCAACCACGGCTACTATGCGGTCAAGGTGACGACCACGGTTACGCCACAGGAGCGCAATCGCGTCGCCATCAACTTTACCGTCGAGGAGGGCCAGCCCTCGAAGATTGCCAATATCAACGTCGTCGGCGCCCGCGCCTTTCCGGAAAAGACGCTGACTAACGAGATGCAGCTGTCGACGCCGGGCTGGCTGACCTGGTACACGAAGAACGATCAATATTCGAAGCAGAAGCTGCAGGCCGACCTGGAAACACTGCGCAGCTACTACACGAACCGTGGCTATCTGGAGTTCGCCGTCGATTCGACGCAGGTGTCGATCACGCCGGACAAGCAGGACATCTACATCACGATCAACATCACCGAGGGGCCGAAGTACACGGTATCGGACGTCCAGCTCGCCGGCGAGCTGCTGCTGCCCGAATCCGAGTTGATGCGGCTGGTCCGGGTTCGTCCGGGCGACGTCTATTCGCGCGAAAAGCTCACCCAGTCGACCAAGGCGCTTTCCGACCGTCTGGGCAGCGACGGTTATGCGTTCGCCAACGTCAACGCGGTCCCCGACATCGACCGCGTCAAGCGGACGGCGGGGTTCACCTTCTTCATTGACCCGGGCCGCCGCGTGTACATCCGTCGGATCAACATCAGCGGCAACAGCAAGACGCGAGACGAGGTGATACGCCGCGAGTTGCGCCAGCTCGAAGGCGCCTGGTACGACGCCGCGCGCATCGAGCGATCGAAGGTCCGGATCACGCGCCTCAACTTTTTCGAGGACGTCAACATCGAGACGCCCGCAGTTCCCGGAAGCCCCGACCAGGTCGATATCGAGGTCACGGTGACCGAGAAATCGACCGGCAACCTGCTGGCAGGCGTCGGCTATTCGAGCGCCGACGGCATCGTCCTGTCGGGATCGATCTCCCAGAACAACATTTTCGGCTCCGGCAACGCCCTGGCCTTCTCGATCAACAGCAGTCGTGTCAATCGCAGCATTGGGCTCAGCTACACCGAGCCGTACTGGACCAGCGATGGCGTCGCACGAACGCTCGAGCTCTACGACAAGAACGTCGATCCGTCGTCCCTGCCGATCGCACAGTACTCGTCGTCGACCCTCGGCGGTGCGGTTGGCTTCGGCGTGCCGATCACCGAAACCGACTCGATTAACGTCGGCGGTCGAATCGAGCACACGAAGGTGACGCTGTTCGATCAGAGTCCGCCCTCGTATTTCCAGTTTGTCAAGGACTTCGGCACAACGACCAATAGCTACATCCTGACGGCCGGCTGGTCGCGCGATTCGCGCGACAGCATCCTGTTCCCGAGCAGAGGTGTGCTGCAGAGCCTTTACGGCGAGCTCGCGTTGCCGATCGGCGACCTTACGTACTACAAGGTCAACTATCTGATCCAGTGGTTCACGCCGATGCCCTTGAACACCGTTCTGATGCTGCGCGGCGATTTCGGCTACGGCGGCGGCCTGGAGAACAAGACGCTGCCCTTTTTCAAGGCGTATTATGGCGGCGGGGTGGGATCGGTCCGCGGTTACGAGACGGCGTCGCTGGGCCCGCAGGATATCCAAGGCAACGTGATCGGCGGCCGGGAGAAGATCATAACTAACGCCGAGCTGTTCTTTCCGCTGCCGGGGGCCAAGTCGAACGACCAGTCGGTCAGGTTGTCGGTGTTCACGGACGCAGGCATGATTCGCGACGCCGGACTGCAGCCCGAGCTCGAATCGTTCCGCTATTCGGCCGGGGTCGGGGTTGCCTGGAATTCTCCCGTCGGACCGCTGAAGCTGAGCTACGCCCTCCCGCTGAAGAAAAAGAAGGGGGACCGCATTCAGAACTTCCAGTTCCAGGTGGGTACGATATTCTAGCGTGGAGCGAGCGTAGACTGGAGGCCGGCAGGACCGCCAGCGCGCGACTGGGCCCGGCGGGCGCCGCAGGATTTGCGCAGGAGAGAAAGTTGAAACATCGTATGCAGCAATTGTTCGTTTGTGCGGCGGGGGCTTTCCTCGCGGCCTCCCTTGCCGTTCCCGGCTTCGCCCAGGGCGCCGACTTCAAGATCGGCTTCGTCAACAGCGAGCGGCTGTTTCGCGAAGCGGCGCCGGCGAAGCGCGCACAGACGAAGCTGGAAAAGGAGTTCGCCGGGCGGGATGCCGAGATTCAGAAGCTCGGCAAGCAGGTGCGCGACCTGCAGGCGGCGCTCGAGAAGGACGGGGTCACGATGGCCGAAAACGACCGCCGCGCCAAGGAGCGGGACCTCGCCAACATGAGCCGCGACCTGCAACGAATGCAGCGCGAATTCCGCGAGGACCTCAACCTGCGGCGCAACGAGGAACTTACTGCGGTGCAGGAGCGCGCCAACAAGGTGATCCAGCAGATCGCGATCGATGAAAAGTTCGATCTCATCATTCAGGACCCGGTCATCTACGCCAGCCCGCGCATCGACGTCACTGAACGAGTGATCAAGGCGCTCGCCGACAAGTAGTCCCACCAATCCGCGGCCGCCCAAAGCGCATGAGCAACAGTCAAGACGCTCGGGGCATCGCTCTGAAGTCGCTGGCCGAACCGGCGCGAGCCGAGCTCGTCGGCGACGGCGCTGTGATGATCGATCGGGTCGCGACGCTAGACGGCGCCACCGCGGGGGCGATCGCGTTTCTGGCCAATCCCAGGTATCGGCATCAGCTGCAGTCGACAAGGGCGAGCGCCGTCATCATCGAGCCGCGCTTTGCGGCCGACACCGCATTGCCGAAGCTGGTTACTTCGAACCCGTATGCGGCCTATGCGCGTGTCGCGGCGCTTTTTCATCCGCCGCATCCGGTCGCCGCTGGCATACACCCGACTGCGGTCGTTGCGACGAGCGCCCGCGTCGCCGCCAGTGCGACCATCGGTCCCTTCGTCGTCATCGGCGAGCGCGCGACCATCGGCGAACGGACACGGATCCATGCCGGCTGCGCGATCGGCGAGGATTGCAGCCTGGGGGACGATATCGTGCTGCATCCGCGAGTCGTCCTGTACGCGCGCACGGTCGTCGGCGCGCGCACGCTCATTCACAGCGGCGCCGTCCTGGGCGCCGACGGCTTCGGCATGGCGGATGAGGGCGGGAAATGGTTGAAAGTGCCCCAGCTCGGCCGCGTTGTCGTCGGTGCCGATGTCGAAATCGGGGCCAATACTACGATCGACCGAGGCGCTATCGACGACACAGTCATCGAAGATGACGTCAAGCTCGACAATCAGATCCAGATCGGGCACAACTGCCGCATCGGCGCGCACACCGCGATTGCCGGCTGCGTCGGCGTGGCGGGCAGCGTCAGGATCGGTCGCAACTGCCAGATCGGCGGCGCGGCGATGATTACCGGCCATCTGGACATCGCCGACGGGACGGTGGTCTCCGCTGCGTCCGGCGTATTCGACACGATTCACGAGCGTGGCGTCTACACCGGAGCCTTTCCTTCGCTGCCGCATCGGGAGTGGCAACACGTCGCATCGGTCATAAGGCGCCTGCGCAGCTTCGCCGACCGCATCCGCGCCCTCGAGCGCGACCGCCGGGGACAGGGAGAATAAGCATGCAGATGGACGTCAACGAAATCATGCGACATCTGGCGCATCGGCCGCCTTTCCTTTTCGTCGATCGCGTCATCGAATGCGTACCAGGGCGCAGCATCAAGGCGTTGAAGAATGTGACTATCAACGAGTCCTTCTTCCAGGGCCATTTTCCCGGCTATCCGGTAATGCCGGGGGTGCTGATCATCGAGGCGCTGGCGCAGGTGTCGGTGATCCTGGTCTATCAGACATTGAAGCGAATGCCGGACGACAAGTCGATGATCCTGTTTGCCGGCATCGACAACGCGCGCTTCAAGCGGCAGGTCAGGCCGGGCGATCAGCTGACGCTTGAATCGACCGAGATCCGGCTGGTTCGCGGCGTCGGAAAGTTCGCGGTGCGGGCCAGCGTCGGCAACGCGTTGGTTGCGGAGGCCGAATTGCTGGCCGCGTTGCGCGACATCTGACGCTTGTGACTCGCGTCCACCCGACGGCGATCGTTGCCGCGAGCGTCGAGCTCGCAGGCGACGTCGTGATCGGTCCGTACACGGTAGTCGGCGGCGAGACGACGATCGGCGCGGGCACCATCATCGGCGCGCACGTCGTCATCGCCGAGCGGACCAGCATCGGATGCAACAATCGGATATTCCAGTTCGCATCGGTCGGCGAAATTCCTCAGGACAGGAAATATACCGGCGACCCGACCCGCACGGTGATCGGCGACGGTAACGTCATACGCGAGTTCGTGACTATCCACGCCGGGACGGCGCAGGATAAAGGCGTGACGACGATCGGCGACGGCAACTGGCTGCTCGCGTACTCGCACGTTGCCCACGACTGCGTGATTGGCAACGGCGCGACGTTCTCCAACAATGCCCAGCTCGCCGGGCACGTGATCATCGACGACTACGCGGTGCTCGGCGGCTTTGTCGGCGTGCATCAATTCTGCCGTGTCGGCACGCACGCGATGCTGGCCGCCGGATCGATCGTGCTGCAGGACGTACCGCCATATGTCACCGTCTCAGGGTCGCCGGCCACGCCGCGTGGGACCAACAGCGAGGGCCTGCGCCGTCGCGGATTCAGCGGCGAGGACATCGCCGCCATCAGGCGAGCGTACAAGACCTTATACCGCCAGGGCCTCACGCTCGACGACGCGCGGGCAGAGATTGCCGCGTCGGCCGTCGCCGTGCCGGCGTTGCGGGCGATGACGGCGTTTCTGGAGATTCCAGGGCGCGGGATCGTCCGTTGAGCGTCGTCGCTCGCGACCCAGCCGAGGTGACGATAGGAATCGTCGCCGGCGAAGCTTCGGGCGACGCGCTGGGGTCCGACCTGATCCGCGCCGTCCGGGCGCGGCTGCCGGGAGTGCGCTTCGCCGGCATCGGCGGTCCGCGCATGGAAGCCGCGGGTTGCGAGCTCTGGTATCCGCACACCGAGCTCGCGCTACGCGGCTACGCGGAGGTGATTACCCATCTGCCCGGACTGCTGCGCATTCGCGGCGATGTTTTCCGGCGCCTGCGGGCGGCGAATGCGCCGCTGTTCGTCGGTGTCGATGCGCCCGACTTCAACCTCGGGCTCGAGGCAAAGCTCAAGCGGCGGCGGATCCGGACGATGCACTATGTAAGCCCGTCGGTCTGGGCCTGGCGCCGCGAGCGCATCGGCACGATCGCGCGCTCGGCCGATCATCTGCTCGCACTGTTTCCATTCGAGCCGCCGCTCTACGCCGATGCCGGCGTCAGGGTGACCTTCGTCGGCCATCCTCTGGCGGCCGGTGCGGCGACGGCGGCCAGCCGCCGAGAAGCGCGCGAACTCTTGAAATTCGAGATGGGCACGCCGGTCTTCGCGCTGCTGCCCGGCAGCCGGATGTCCGAGCTGGAGATGCATACGGAGCTTCTGCTGAAGACCGCGGCGGCTTTATTCGAGGCGCAGCCGCTGGCGAGGTTCGTCGTGCCGCTGGTCAGCCGTGCTGCGCGAGAATATTTCGAGCGTGTCCAGTACCGCCTGCAACTGGAGTCCTTGTCGCTGAAGCTGTTGTACGGTCATGCCAGCGACGCCCTGCGCGCCGCCGACGTCGGAATCGTGGCTTCCGGCACGGCCACGCTCGAGGCGGCGATGGCGCGCTGCCCGCACCTGGTCTTCTACAAGGTCCACCCGGTTACCGCCGAGATCGTCAAGCGCAAGCTGCTGCTGCCCTTCGTCGGTCTTCCCAACATTCTGGCCGGGCGCTTTGTCGCCCCGGAATTTCTGCAATGGGAGGCGACGGTAGACAATCTTTCACGGGGGGCATTGAACCTCTACGATGACGTCGTTACGAGACGCCGCACCGAAGCGCTTTTTGCTTCGCTGGCCGATTCACTGATGGCCGATGGTGCGACAATCGCGGCGGAGGCGGTGGTGACGGAATTGCGCACGGCGGGGGTGGCATGCTGATCGCGGGGGTCGATGAAGCCGGCCGGGGGCCGTTGGCCGGGCCGGTAGTCGCGGCCGCGGTGATTCTCGATCCGCAGCGGAAGATCAAGGGCCTGCGCGACTCCAAGCTGCTGACACCGGACAGCCGCGTCGAGCTCGCCGTGATCATCCGGGCCCGCGCCGTGGCGTGGGCGGTGGCCCACAGCGATGTCGGCGAAATCGATGCCTTGAACATTCTTCAGGCGACCTTGCTCGCGATGAAGCGGGCGATCGAGCAGCTGACGACGGCGCCCGAGGTCGTCTGGATCGATGGCAATCAGTGTCCGCCGCTCGACTATCCGTCGCGGGCGATCGTCGATGGCGATCGGCTGGTTGCCGCAATCGCCGCGGCATCGATACTCGCCAAGACGACGCGCGATGCGATGCTGGTGGACCTCGACCGCAGTTACCCGCTGTACGGATTCGCCCGGCACAAGGGCTATTCAACGCCAGAGCATCTGGCTGCCCTGGCACTGCATGGCCCTTGCGCGGCGCACCGGCGCTGGTTCGGTCCGGTCCGCCAGACCGGATTCGATTTCTGATGGCGAGGCCGGCGTCGCGCAAGCGTCCGGCAGCGCTTTTGTTCGACGTTTTCGGCACCGTTGTCGATTGGCGCGGCAGCGTTAAGAAGGAGCTCGCGCGTCTCGGCCGATCGCATGGCGTGCGCGCTGACTGGGGCGCGTTCGCAGATGCCTGGCGCGCCGGCTATCGTCCGGCAATGGATCGGGTGCGTCGCGGCGAACTGCCGTGGCAGCCGCTCGACAGCCTGCATCTGACGATGTTGCGCGGGCTTGTCGATCGCTTCGGCCTTGAGCTTGATGCCCGCGAGCTCGCCGCGCTCAACCTGGTCTGGCACCGGCTCAGCGCCTGGCGCGACGTTCGGGCGGGCCTGCGCCGCCTTAAACACGGCTGCCTGATAGGCACCTTGTCCAACGGCAACATGGCATTGCTGGTAGACCTGTCGAAAAGCGCACGCCTGCCATGGGACTGCATCCTTTCGGCGGAGCTTTTCCGGCACTACAAGCCCGATCCCGAGGTCTATCTCGGTGCCGCCGCGCTCCTCGCGCTCGACCCGTCCGAGGTAATGCTGGTCGCCGCGCACAAGGACGATTTGGCGGCGGCGCGGCGCTGCGGATTGCAGACCGCGTACGTGCACCGTCCGCAGGAATTCGGTCCGGACACGGCGCGTGGCGGCCCCGACCGGCGCAGCACCCTCAATGCCGGCGATTTCGAGGATCTCGCCGACCAGCTCGGGCTCTAGGCCGGCGCAATATGCTATGTTTGACCCCGCGGCGGCGCTCGATCGGGCGCCGCCACCAGCTCCGCTCGAAGCAGGAGAAACCGCATTGATCCATTGTGTATTGCATGATCCCAACGATTCAGTCGCCGTCGTCGTCGTCGAAGGCATCAAGGCCGGGCAAACGCTGACCGGGCTGATCCTCGACGAGGACCGGACGATAGATTTGCGCTGCGCGCAAGACATCCCGCTCGGACACAAGGTCGCTTTGAAAGATCTGAACGTCGGCGATACCGTGATCAAGTATGGAGTCGATATCGGCAAGGTAGTCGCGCCGATCAAGGCCGGACAACACGCGCACGTCCACAACATCAAGACCAAGCGCTGGTGACGAGCGTCGCCGCCGGGCGCTACGCGGCGTTGCTCCGCGCGCCGAGGTGTTCGTGTACTGAAGCCGTATATTCCGCTTCGCGCGGAGCGCACTCGCCTGGTGTCGGCATGCTGGCCCGTCGCGACCTACTATCGTTAGGAAGGAATCATTGATGCAAAAAAGTTTCTGGGGATACCGCCGCGAGAATGGCCGTGTCGGTGTGCGCAACCACGTGATCGTGCTGCCCGTCGACGACCTGTCCAATGCCGCGGCCGAAGCGGTCGCGCACAATGTCAAGGGCGTGCTGGCGATCCCGCATCCGTATGGGAGGCTGCAGTTCGGACCCGACCTCGACCTGCACTTTCGCACGCTGATCGGCGCGGGAAGCAATCCGAACGTTGCCGCAGTCGTCGTCATCGGTATCGAAGAGGGATGGACTAAAAAGCTTGTCGACGGCATCGCCGAGACCGGCAAGCCGGTCAGCGGATTCGGTATCGAGCTGCACGGGGATCACGACACGATCATGCGGGCGTCCAAAGTCGCGCGCCAGTTCATGCAGGCGGCCAGCGAACAGCAACGGGTCGAATGCAGCCTCGACGAGCTCTGGGTATCGACCAAGTGCGGCGAATCGGATACGACCTCGGGGTGCGGCGCCAACCCCACGGTCGGCGATGCATTCGACAAGCTTTATGCAGCCGGTTCCACGCTGGTGTTCGGCGAGACGACCGAGCTTACCGGCGGCGAGCAGATCGTCGCCGCGCGTTGCCGTGACGACAAGGTCCGCGCCGACTTCATGCGCGTGTTCGACCGCTATCAGGAAGTCATCAACCGGCACAAGACGACCGATCTCTCGGATTCACAGCCGACCAAGGGCAACATCGCCGGCGGACTGACGACGATCGAGGAAAAGGCGCTGGGCAACATCCAGAAGATCGGCAAGAAATGCATGATCGACGGCGTGCTCGACAAGGCGGAGACGCCTTCCGGGCCAGGCCTCTGGTTCATGGACAGCTCGTCGGCCGCCGCGGAGATGGTGACGCTGTGCGCCGCCGCCGGCTTCGTCGTCCATTTCTTCCCGACCGGGCAGGGCAATGTCATCGGCAATCCGATTCTGCCCGTCATCAAGATTTGCGCCAATCCGCGCACCGTGCGAACGATGAGCGAGCATATCGACGTCGACACGTCGGCGCTGTTGCAGCGCGGCATCACGATGGACCAGGCCGGCGACAAGCTGCTCGAGATGATGTTCCGCACGGCGAACGGCAGACTGACCGCCGCGGAAGCGCTCGGTCACCGCGAATTCGTACTGACCCGGCTATACGAGAGCGCGTGAACGTCCCGGCCGGGGCTCGCACCGTGGCTGTTTCGATGTGTTCGATATCACAGGACCGACGATGAGAAAATATACGCTGATGCAAGGCGTCCTCGCACTGACCATGTTTCTGGCGGCGCTGCTGCCGCTTTGCGCGCGCGCCGAAATGAGCGAGATCAAGGTCGCGCAGCAATACGGCATTGGTTACCTGCCGCTGATGATCATCGAAGAACAGAAGCTGATCGAGAAGTACGCGAAGGCCAACGGCGTCGATGTCAGTGTCGGCTGGGCCAAGTTTGCCGGCGGCAACGTGATGAACGATGCGCTGCTGTCGGACAGCCTGCAGTTCGCATCGGGCGGGGTGGGGCCCTTCGTGACGCTGTGGGCCAAGACGCGTGGCAACCTCGACGTCAAGTCGGTGGGTGCGATCAACTCGATGCCGCTCTATCTCAATACGCGCAATCCCGCCGTCAAGTCGATCAAGGACTTCACCGACAAGGACAAGATCGCACTGCCCGCGGTCAAGGTGTCGATCCAGGCCGTGACCTTGCAGATGGCGGCGGAAAAGGCCTTCGGCGAGGGACAGCAGAACAAGCTCGATCAGCTGACGGTGACGATGTCACATCCCGATGCGCAAGTGGCGCTGCTCTCCGGACAATCGGAGGTTACCGCGCACTTCGGCTCGCCGCCGTTCCAGTACCAGCAATTGAAGAATCCGGCGGTCCACACGGTACTGAGCTCGTACGATGTGCTGGGCGGCCCGGCAACATTCAACGTCGTCTGGACGACGTCGAAATTCCGGACCGAGAATCCGAAGCTGTACGACGCCTTCGTCAAGGCGCTCGACGAGGCGACGGCGCTGATCAACAAGGACAAGCGCTGGGCGGCAGAGGCGTATCTCCGGATGTCGAAGGACAAGGCATCGCTCAAGGAGATCGAGGATATGCTGAACGACCCGGCCATCGTGTTCACGACGACGCCCCAGAACGTGATGAAATACGTCGATTTCATGACCAAGATCGGTTCGATCAAGAACCGTCCGGATTCCTGGAAGGAGATGTTCTTTCCGAACGCCCAGAATCTGCCGGGAAGCTAGGGCATCAGCAGCGATGGGTGCGACCGATACAGCCGTGGCACGCGAGATCGCCGTCGATCTCGCGGCGGTACGCGCCGCGCATGCCCGCATCCGGCCGCACGTGCATCGGACGCCGATGCTGACCAGCCGGTCGCTCGATGCGGCGGCCGAATCAAAGCTGTTCTTCAAGTGCGAGAATCTGCAGAAAGTTGGCGCGTTCAAGGCACGCGGCGCATGCAACGCCGTGTTTTCGCTCGACGACGCCGAAGCCCGGCGCGGCGTGATCACGCACTCGTCGGGCAACCACGGCGCCGCAGTGGCCTGGGCGGCGGGACGGCGCGGCATTCCGGCGTGGGTCGTGATGCCGGAGAATTCAGCCGAGATCAAGAAAGCCGCGGTGAAGGGTCTGGGCGCTACGGTGCGATTCTGCGCGCCGACGCTCGAGGCGCGCGATACGATCTGCGCCGCAGTACAGGCGGAGACCGGCGCGGTACTGGTGCATCCGTATGACGATTGGCGTGTCATCGCAGGGCAGGGGACTGCTGCGCTGGAGCTTCTCGAAGAGGTTCCCGATCTCGATGCGATCATCACGCCGGTCGGGGGTGGCGGGTTGTTGTCCGGCACGGCGATCGCATCGCGAGGGATCAAGCCATCGATTCACGTCTACGGCGCCGAGCCCGCGGGCGCAGACGACGCCTGGCGCTCGCTACAGAGCGGACGTATCGTCCCGCAGACCGACCCGCGCACGATCGCTGACGGGTTACGCTCGTCCCTCGGGGTGAAGACGTTTGCCGTGCTGTCGACATTGGTCGATGCGATAGGCACCACCTCGGAAGAGGCGATCGTACGGGCGATGCGGCTGACCTGGGACAAGCTCAAGCTGGTGATCGAGCCATCGTCGGCGGTGCCGCTCGCCGCGCTGCTCGAGCGCAAGCTGCCGGTCGCGGGGCTGCGCGTCGGCATCGTCATCAGCGGCGGCAACGTCGATCTGGACCGCCTGCCCTGGCAGCATTGACGCGAACACCGCGCAGCGGCCCAAGACCCGCCCGGCGATCCGGGGGCGCCGCCGAGGAGGAAGCATGGCCGAAACCACGTCGCCGCTGCTCGATGTTCGCGGCGTAACGATCCAGTACAAGACCACCGAGCATAGGATCACGGCGACGTACCGGGTCGATTTCCAGGTATTTCGATCGGACCGCTTCATCCTGCTCGGCCCGTCAGGCTGCGGCAAGTCGACCCTGCTCAAGGCAGTCGGCGGCTATCTGAATCCGGTCGAAGGCGAGATCCGGCTCAAAGGCGTGCCCGTTACGCGGCCGGGGCCCGACCGCATGATGGTTTTCCAGGAATTCGACCAGTTGCTGCCCTGGAAGACTGTCAAGGAGAACGTGGTGTTTGCGCTGGTATCGAGCGGCAAGCTTACGGCCAAGCCGGCGGAGGAAAAGGCGCTCGAGTACATCAACAAAGTGAACCTGACCAAGTTCGCCGACAGCTATCCGCACACGCTTTCGGGCGGCATGAAGCAGCGGGTCGCAATCGCGCGCGGCATGGCGATGGAGCCCGACGTCCTGCTGATGGACGAGCCTTTTGCCGCGCTCGACGCACTGACCCGGCGCAAGATGCAGGACGAATTGCTGCAGCTGTGGGACGACACGCACTTCACCGTTCTGTTCGTCACCCATTCGATTCCCGAGGCGATCACCATCGGCAGCCGCATCCTGCTGATGTCACCGCACCCGGGACAGGTCAAGGCTGAGCTCAACAGTCTGCCGAGGAGTGCCACGCACGGCGACGCGGCCAGAGAGCTCGAGCGAAAGATCCATGCGATGCTCTTTGCCGAGCCCGTCGAGAGTGAGGATGAATTCCATGCCTGAAGCCGACGCGGTACGTCCTGACGTTCTCCGGCCGACCGTCGACGCCTCGCAATTCGGCGTCGTGCAACGGCCGCTGTCGATCGGGGAGCGGATCTACAACATCGGCGCGGTGCGCAAGCTCGCGATACTGGTGCTGCTGGCGGCCGCCTGGGAGATCTATGCGCGCTGGCTGCACAACGACCTCCTGTTCCCGGCTTTCAGCGCGACCTTGCAGGCCTTTGTCCAGGCGATGGTCAGCGGTGGCCTGCTGGGCAAGGCCTGGACCTCGATCAAGGTGCTGCTGATCGGCTACGCGGCCGGCATCGCCCTGGCGGCAGTATTGACGACTGTCGCGATCAGCTCGCGCGTCGGCACCGACTTTCTCGAAACGCTGACCTCGATGTTCAATCCGCTGCCGGCGATCGCGCTGTTGCCGCTGGCACTGATCTGGTTCGGACTGGGCAATGGGAGCCTGGTATTCGTGCTGATCCATTCGGTGCTGTGGGCGGTCGCGCTGAACACGCATTCCGGATTCCTGTCGGTGTCGAATACGCTGCGCATGGTCGGCCGAAACTATGGGCTGCACGGCCTGTCGTACGTCGGCAGAATACTCATCCCTGCCGCGTTTCCGAGCATCCTGACCGGCTTGAAGATCGGCTGGGCGTTTGCTTGGCGCACCCTGATCGCGGCGGAGCTGGTGTTCGGCGTATCGTCCGGCTCCGGCGGCCTGGGCTGGTTCATCTACGAAAACAAGAATCAGCTCGAGATCGCCAACGTCTTCGCCGGGCTTTTCACAGTGATCATGATCGGCCTCCTGGTCGAGAACGTCATTTTTCGCACAATCGAACAGCGCACGGTGCGCAGATGGGGGATGCAGAATTGAGCTGGAGCGCCAAGCCGGTGCGGCAAGCACAAGCGTCGCGGGGCGACTATCCGCGGTTTCATCTGGCCTTTCCGGTGACGGATCTCAGCGCGGCCCGCCGCTTCTACGTCGGCGTCCTCGGCTGCACCGAGGGACGCAGCGCCCAGGAATGGGTGGATTTCGATTTCTTCGGCCATCAGATCGTTGCTTTCCGGGTCGGCGCCGCCGACATGAAAGTGGCGACCAGCCTTGTCGATGGCGATCAGGTGCCGGTGCGGCATTTCGGGGTGATCCTGGAAGTTGACGAATGGAACAGCCTGGCCGACCGTCTGGAAACGGCGGGAGTGCGGTTCATCATCGAGCCACACGTGCGATTCAAGGGCCAGGTGGGCGAGCAGTCGACGATGTTCCTGCTCGACCCGTTCGACAACGCGCTGGAGTTCAAGGCATTCGAGAACATCGACCAGCTGTTCTCGCCGCAGTGAGCCTCATAGCGTGCGCATCGTCATCAGCGAATTCATCGACGATGCGGCAGTGACCTCGCTGGCACGGGATTTCGACGTCCGGTACGACGCTGCGCTGGTCGAGCGGCCGACCGATCTCGCCGTCGAATTGGGCAGAGCCGACGCGTTGATCGTCCGCAACCGCACGCAGGTCGATGCGTCGCTGCTGGCCGAGGCGCCGAGGCTCAAGGTCGTCGGCAGGCTCGGCGTCGGACTGGACAACATCGATCTGCCCGCCTGCAAGGCACGGCGGATCGACGTCATACCGGCGACCGGCGCCAATGCGCGCTCGGTGGCCGAATACGTGATCGGCGCCGCGCTGCTGCTGCGGCGCCCGGCCTTTGGCGCGACCGCCGCGGTCGGCGCGGGCGAGTGGCCGCGCGCTGCGCTGGCCCAGGGTCGGGAGCTCTCGGACAGCACGCTAGGCATCGTCGGCTTCGGCAGCATCGGCCGCCTGGTCGCAGAGTTCGCGCATCGATTGGGGATGCACGTGATCGGGCACGACACCGCGATTGCGCCGGACTCGGCGTCGTGGGGCGAGCAGCACGCGGCGCCACGGCCGCTGGACGATCTTTTGCGTGCGTCGGACATCGTATCCCTGCACGTGCCGTTGACCGAGGCGACGCACCGGCTTCTGGATGCGCGTCGCCTCTCGCTGATGAAACGCGATGCGATCCTGATCAACACCTCGCGCGGCGGTATCGTCGACGAAGCCGCGCTGGCCGCGGCGCTGCGCGGCGGCACGCTCGGCGGCGCGGCGCTCGACGTCTTCGAGCACGAGCCGCTGCCGGCTGCGAACGTCCTTGCCGGGTGCCCACGCTTGCTGCTCACGCCGCACATTGCCGGCGTTACGCGCGAGTCGAACGCACGCGTTTCGGCGCTGGTCGCTCGCGAGGTGGCCGCAGCGCTGTTACGGCGTAGCGGCGACAGCGCGCATGCCTAGACTTGCACCCGCCGCGCTGCGCGACCTGGTCGAGGCCGGGTTGCGCCGCGCCGGCGCGAGTGCAGAGATGGCGGCGGCCACGGCGCACGCGCTGGTCGAAGCCGAAGCGCAAGGCCTGGGCTCGCACGGCGTCGCGCGCGTTCCTCAATACGCCGCACATCTCAAGAACGGCCGCGCCGTCGGCGATGCCGCTGCCAGCGTGATCCGTTCGCGTGGCGGCGCCGCGCTGGTCGACGCGGCCGGGGGCCTCGCGTTTCCGGCCTGCGCACTCGCCGTCGCCGAAGCGATCCGGCGAGCACGTGAATTCGGCGTGAGCTTCGTCGGCGTCACCAACAGCCATCACTTCGGCGTCGCCGCCTATCACCTCGTGCCTGTTGGGGCGGCGGCAATGGTCGGCCTGGCGCTGGGGAACTCGCCAGCAGCGATGGCGGTTGCGGGCGGCAGGCGCCCGTTGCTCGGAACCAACCCGATCGCCGCCATCTTTCCGCGCAAGAACGGCGCGGCGCTGACCATCGACCTATCGCTCTCGCAGGTGGCGCGCGGCAAAGTGATGATCGCGGCGAAGGAGGGACGACCGATCCCGACGGGCTGGGCGCTCGACGCCGATGGCCAGCCCACGACCGATGCCAAGGCGGCGCTGGCCGGCTCGATGGTGGCCATGGGTGGCGCCAAGGGCGCGACGCTCGCCCTGGTCGTCGAATTGCTCGCCTGTGCGCTGACCGGTGCCGCGATGGGATTCGAAGCCGATTCGTTCCTGGTGGACGAGGGCAACCGTCCTGGTGTCGGACAGGCCTTCCTGGTCATTGATCCGGCGGCGCTCGCCGGCATGCCGACCTATCTCGAGCGGGTCGAGGCAATGATTGCGGCGATGGAAAAGGATCCGGGCGTGCGCTTGCCGGGTTACCGTCGCAATGCCCTGAGCGCGGAAGCGGCGCGCGATGGCATCGAGATCGATCCGATGCTGCACCGGCGCTTGCTCGAGCTCGCCGGCTGATGGGATCGTCCAGTGGCGGCCTGCGCACGAGGCTTCAGTTGCTCCGCGCGGGCGCTCCGAACGAATAGCGAAGTCCTATCCAGACGCCGCGCGGCGCGCCGATGCCGCGAAACTGCTCGGCCACCGCGTCGTTTCCGGACGAGGGTCCGAAGCTGCGATTGGGGCCGGTGAAGGCATTGGAACCCAGCATGCCGATGTTCTGGTAGCGGCGGTCGAACACGTTGGCGATTCGGGCGAAGACCTCGATGTCTTTGGCTGCCTGGTAGCGAGCGTCGAAGTCGACTACCGTGTACGCGGGCAGCACGCCATGCCGGTCCTGGTTATTCTCGTCACCGCGTGCGTACTGACCGGAAGCGTAAACGACGCTCCCGCCGATGGAAAAACGGTCGTCGAAGTCGTAATCGGCACGCAACTTCGCTGAATCCCATGGAATACCGGGAATGCGATTTCCCGGAGCGACGGCGATGGCGCCACTGTCGTCGGCTGCCGAGTTATTAGGACTCGCGGCGGCGAAGGCTGAGCGGAATGTCGCCTCGGTATGGCTGTAGCGCAGGTTGAGCGACAGCGCGCCGAGACGCGTCCCGCCCCAGAGCTCTACGCCTTGCCGGCGGGTCTCGCCAACGTTCTGGAAGTAGCCGGCATTCACGGCGCCGGTGCCGCTGGAGATGAACTGGATGTCATCGTCGAGGTCGGTACGATACGCGGCGATCGCCCATTGCGACGCCGTGCCCAGCTTGCCGCGCGCGCCCCCCTCGACGGTCCTGGAAACGACCTTCTTCAGCGGCGGATCAGCGATGAATATGTTAGGCAGCTTGCACGGCGCCGCGGCATCGGAGCAGGTAAGCTCCACCGGAGACGGCGCTCGCATGCCCTGGCTGGTGCTCGCGTACGCGGTCAGCATCGGCGAAGGATTGAAATTGATCCCCAGCGCCGGATTGAAGCGGGAAAACGTAAACTTGCCGTCCAGGTCTGGACTGGTCCGGCTGCGATCGTTGATGGCGACCCGGGCATGGTTGTACCGGCCGGACAGGGTCAGCGTCCAGTGCGGGTCGAGGGCCAACGTGTCGTTGAAATAGACTCCGACGTAGCGATTGGTCGTGCCGACGTCGGTCTCGGGCGCGAAGGGGCCGATGGCTATGGCGGCGCGATCGACGGTGAAATTGGCGGCCTGCGAATCCTGCACGAACGTCGTATCGCCGAAGTCGCCGCTCAGGCCCGCGATGAATTGGTTCCTGCGCCCTGCCAGCTCGCCGAGCGCGGTCAGCTGCAATCCGAAACCCCAGCTTCTCTGATCGATGGCCGAGCGATCGTTGGTCGCCTGATTGAGCTCCGGCACGCCGGTGTCCGGATCGATCGCGTCGTAGTCGTCGTTCACGTTGCTGCTGATGTTGGTATTGCGGAACCGGCGGTAATAGGCATTTCCGCCGAGCAGAACATTCTCCCCGAGGAAGCGGCTCCCCTTCGCGGTCAGGAACGCGAGCCTGTTCTCGTTGAGGTCGGGAAACGTGTACGCCTGTCTGGGCGTGTCGAGCCACGACACCGGGAGCGTCTGCGTTCCCTGCAGGTTGTTATTCGCCAGCGTGAGACTCACGTCGAAGTCGATGTTGTCGTCCTGATAGCCGACCTTGCCGAAAAATTGCTTCACCCGGCTCGGATTGTGGTCCGCCCAGCCTTTGTCGTCGAAGAGGTTTCCGGTCATGAAATAGTCGATGTGGTCGCGCACGCCCCCGTAT
>Ga0207683_10000231_pt1 | contig 49512 bp, 42 predicted proteins | sample KBSM73metaG_FD_184333 | JGI IMG/M metagenome (GOLD analysis project Ga0207683, IMG submission 184333) | Miscanthus rhizosphere microbial communities from Kellogg Biological Station, Michigan, USA - KBS M7-3 metaG (SPAdes) (version 2) | ecosystem: Host-associated > Plants > Roots > Rhizosphere >...
TTGACAATCGGCAACGAGCACCGCCGCAAGCGCGAACACACAATCAATAACCGACTGTTTTAAAGGCTTGATTTCTTCCAGCACAAAACTTGCTTCCGCCTGCAATTCGCGCCGCTCAACGTTGAGAACGACGGTTGGTGTGCGCGGAGAACCGGTCAATCGGGGAGGGCGTATGGCAAAGCGACTGCTCTACGGTGTGGTGTTGTATGGTTTGGTATCGATATCAGCACATGCGAGTCCGATTGTTGGATCGCAAAAGGACGACTCTTTGACGGCTGCTACGATTTCGCTTGCGCCTTTAGGCGTGTTGGCGGCCGAGGCCAAACTAGCCTACCAACAAGTGCAACATTTAACACGAAGCGACTTTGGAACAGCAGTACAGCCGCCGTCGAGTGTGCCAGAACCGGGGACGCTCACGTTGCTCGGATTAGCTTTGGCGGGTCTTGCGGGCTCGATCCGTCGTAAGCGCTGAACGGCGCTGCTATAACGCAGGCCCCGATTCGTCGGGGCCCGCTGTCCCAATCCGGGCTTGGCTAGGTCGCAATTCTGTCCTCGCGCACGCGCTCAGTGCTTGTGCCGCTCCGCCGCGAAATGCGACCCCTTCCCGAACCCTGCTCGACCACTATCTCCGTACTTCGAGAAACGCTCGCCCGAGCGCCCGGCGATTACGCGCGATGGCTCGACGTCGAACGTGACAGCGCTGCGGAGCTACTGCAGCCGTACTCCGCTGACGCGATGGGCGCCTATCCCATTTCGACGCGAGTCAATTCGCCGAAGAACGATGACGCGGCGATTGTCGAGCCGCTCGCAAAGACTTCCTAGCTGGTTAGTCAAATCAGGCGAGCGAGCAACATTGCCCCTACGGTTAGTAGCGCCGCCAGGATTACACAACCCAACAACGGCCCGATCATTGCCAGACTAATGGCCCCGCCGGAACGCTCGTTGGCGTCGTCAATGTCGTCAACTTTGCGCATCGCGATCCCTCTCTAACAACCTGCGAATTGGCATTACGCGATCATCAGACGGCTGTGTCTGTGCGGCGCACCGCACATGGGGTGCCGCTACGCGGCCAATCCTTTGGGGTGTTGCGCGATTGTTCAACACTTGGTTGAACGTCAACTGCTGCGCGACGTTTTAACTACTTGATTTTGTTGGCGTCCCCAGCGGGATTCGAACCCGCGTACCTACCGTGAAAGGGTAGTGTCCTAGGCCTCTAGACGATGGGGACTAAGCTGTTACGACAGCCCATGCCGCAGGCTGTTTGCTGTGTGTCGGTGGTGGAGGTAAGCGGGATCGAACCGCTGACCTCTTGCATGCCATGCAAGCGCTCTCCCAGCTGAGCTATACCCCCACGGACAGCCTGAAATTATAGCTTTTCAGCGCTTTGTTGGCAAACCGAGTGCCGCGGGCCATCGGCCGACGGCTAATCGTAGTGGATTTTGCTAATGTGGCGCCCATGTTGCTCAACGAAGTCGAAGCAGCCGCCGTCGCTGCCCGCGTACGCGCGGTTGAAGCGGGCACGGGGGCGCAGGTCGTCGTAGCAATTGTAGGGCGCTCGGACGTCTACCACGGGCTGCGCTGGCGCGCATTCGCGTTCGGTGCGGCCCTCGCTGCGCTTGTCCTCGTTGCCTCCGACCTGCTGCGTCCGGACTGGATCAGCGCGCACGCGGCGCTCGTCCATGCGCTGGCGATCCTGGGCCTGGGGGCGTTGCTCGGCCTGATCGCACACTTCTCGCCCGCATTTGCGCGGCTCTTTCTTGAGCGGGAGCGCGCGCAAACCGAGGTACGCCAGTATGCGCAGGTGCTCTTCCTGGAGCGCGAGCTTTTTGCGACGAACGAGCGCAACGCCGTCCTGATCCTCGCGAGCAGTTACGAACGCGTAGTCGTCGTTTGGCCCGACACTGGTTACAGGGGCCGCGTCGCCGAGGCGGATTGGGGGCGCGTCGTGGATCCGATGCTGCCGGCGATGCGCGCCGGCCGCGCCAGCGATGCGCTTGCCGCGGGTCTCACGGCGCTCGACGCGTTGCTCGTCGAGAAAGGCTGCCGCTGGCAGTCTGGCGGCGGGAACGCGTTTGCCGACCGGCCCATCGAAACGCCCGGCGCATGATCCGCAACATTGACCAGTACTCTACCGCCGGCCGCTGCCGCATCGCGATCTTCGCCATCGCGATGTTCGTTGCGGCGACCCACGTTCTCGCGGCGGACGTGCCCTACCTTACGGGTCGCGTCGTCGATGACGCCGAAATCCTCAGTCCGCCGGCGCGCGATCGGATTGCGGGACTGCTGAAGGCGCACGATGAGAAGACGTCCAACCAGATTGCGGTGCTCACGCTGCCGACGCTCGACGGCGAAAGCGTGGAAGGCTATGCGACGCGGGTGTTCGAGGCATGGAAGCTCGGGCAAAAGGGCAAGGACAACGGTGTGCTGGTCGTCGTCGTGCCAAAGGACCGGAAAATGCGCATCGAGGTCGGCTACGGACTGGAGGGCACGCTGCCCGACGTCGCGGCCGCCCGCATCATTCGCAATGTAATGACACCCGCGTTCAAGGCTGGCGATTACGACCAAGGTGTCGGCGATGGCGTCGCCGCCATCGTCGCGACACTCGAGGGCCGGGGTGATGCGGCCGGTGCGGTGAATCTTGCGGATACGGAGACGAGTTCCGGCGGCAGCAAGTCCTCGTTCGAGCTCAAAGGGCCGGAATTGCCGTGGTACATGCGGATCCTGCTTGGTTGCTTCATCTTCGGCATCATCGGGATCTTCACTGTCGTCGGCATCGCCACGCCGGGCGTCGGGTGGTTCCTGTACGTGTTCCTGATTCCGTTCTGGGCAATGTTCCCGATCATCGTCATTGGACCGAAGGCGACGGTCGGGCTGCTTGCGGTCTACCTGATCGGCTATCCGGTCGCGAAGTTGATCCTCTCGCGCAATCCTGCGTACCAGAAAGCCGCCAGGGAGTTGAAGGCCAAGGGATCGACGAATTTTGGCGGCATGGTGATCACTTCCGGTGGGTCGTCCAGCTCATCGTCCTCGTCTTCATCAAGCAGCGGCGGCTTCTCGGGCGGTGGCGGCAGTTCCGGCGGCGGCGGCGCGTCGGGAAGCTGGTAACCGCGCGCGCAGCAGAGTTCAGTTATCATCGCGCGGCCCATGACACTCCCCGCGCCCTCCCCCGTCGAACCCGGCGATTCGCTTGCCAATCGCGTGATCCTGATCACCGGCGCCACCGGAGGGCTCGGCGCGCCGCTCGCCCGCGCCTGCGCGGCTCAGGGGGCAACGGTGGTGCTGCACGGCCGGATCGAACGCAGGCTCGATGCCTTATACGACGAAATCACGGCCGCCGGTCATCCCGAGCCGGTGATTCTGCCGCTCGACCTGGCCAAGGCTGAAGCGTCCGATTTCGCGAACGTGGAAAGCGCACTGCGTGCGCAACTGGGACGCCTCGACGGCCTCGTGCACAACGCGGCGCTGCTGGGGTCGCTGGGTCCCATCGAACATCAATCCTTCGACAGCTGGTTGTCGCTATTACGCGTGAACGTCGCGGCGCCGATGGGTCTCACGCGCGCGCTGATGCCGATGCTCAACGCCGCGCCGGACGCAAGCGTCGTATTCACGCTGGATAATCGCGGCGAACAGCCGCGCGCTTATTGGGGCGGCTACGCGGTGACCAAAGCCGGCGTGGCGACGCTCGCGCGCGAATTGGCAGACGAGTGGGAAAACCGCGCCAGCCTGCGGATCAATGCGGTTGTGCCGGGACCTATCCGTTCACCGCTGCGCAACCAGTCGCATCCCGGCGAGGATCGCGACTCACTGCCCCTGCCGGAGTCGATTGTGCCGCTCTACCTGCACCTGCTGGCTGGCCAGACCAAGGCGGAAAGCGGTGTGCTGCTGGACGCTCAGGCCTGGCTGGCCGGCACATCCTGTACCTCACCGCTGCGCGCATAGCGCAACATCACGCGCAGGCGCCGGAAATCCTCGTCCGGCAGCATGTCCGGCAATACCAGGATCGTGCGCGACAGGCGCCAGTTGTCGGGGCGCCAGACGATCGTCGTAATCCAGGCGCCCACGTACGTCGATGCGCGAACGTGGCCGGCAACGAGGCGCCCGTCACCCATGCACGCAACAAGCATCAGGTCCGGCGCAAGGCGGACTTCGGTGACGGCGAAACGTCCGCGATGCAGTGCCGAGGCATGGAACGTCCCTCCGGCCCATGTGACGACGGCGGCGATCATCAACGCCTGCAGCCACGGCTCCAATGGCAGCACGACGATAAGCGCCACGGTGGACGCCGCAAGCAAACCAATGCCGGCGCCGGCGATGCGCGACGGCACGAGGACGACGTGGACGGACGGCGGCATGCGCATGCCGCCAATTTCACTTCACTGATTCGCGATGCGAAATCGGCCGGACGGATGATCCGCGGAGGGCCGCGGCACGGCTTGTCCCGCCTATTGCGTGTTGCCGCCCGCGAGCGCCATCCATGTCTCGACGACGGTATCCGGATTGAGCGACATGCTCTCGATACCCTGCTCCACCAGCCATTTCGCCAGATCCGGGTGGTCGGACGGCCCCTGCCCGCAGATGCCGCAATAGCGATCCAACTTGCGGCAGGCGCTAATCGCCATCGACAGCATCGCCTTGACCGCGCCATCGCGTTCGTCGAACGTGGAAGCGATCGATCCGCCGGAGTCGCGGTCCACGCCAAGGGTGAGCTGCGTCATGTCGTTGGAGCCAATCGAGAATCCATCGAAGTGCTCGAGGAACTGTTCGGCGAGTACTGCATTGGACGGCAGCTCGCACATCATGATGACGCGCAGGCCGTTGTCGCCGCGCTTCAAGCCGTTGCGCGCGAGCAGCGCTATCACCTTCTCGGCTTCGGTCAGCGTGCGCACGAACGGGATCATGATCTCCACATTGGTCAAACCCATCACATCGCGGACGCGTTTCATCGCCTCGCACTCGAGCGCGAAGCACTCGTAGAATTCCGGCGCGATGTAGCGCGACGCGCCACGGAACCCCAGCATCGGGTTTTCCTCGTCCGGCTCGTAGCGCTTGCCGCCCAGGAGGTTCATGTATTCGTTGGACTTGAAGTCCGACAGCCGCACGATCACCTTCTTGGGAAAGAACGCGGCCGCGATGGTGGCGACACCTTCGACGATCTTCTGTATGTAGAACTCGGTCGGGCTGGCGTAGCCGCCGATCTTCGCCTCGATCTCGCGCTTCAGGTCCCCGGGCTGGCTATCCAGTTCCAACAGCGCCTTGGGATGAATGCCGACGTTGCGGGCGATGATGAATTCGAGCCGCGCCAGGCCCACGCCTTCATTGGGCAGGCGCTGGAACTCGAATGCGAGTTCCGGATTGCCGACGTTCATCATGATCTTGGTCGGCGCGGGAGGCATCTTGTCCAGTTGCACGTCGATGATCTCGATGGGCAACAGGCCTTCATAGACATGCCCGGTGTCGCCCTCCGCGCAGGACACCGTCACCGCGTCGCCTTCGTTGAGCACCTGCGTCGCGTCGCCGCATCCGACGACGGCGGGTATGCCGAGTTCACGGGCGATGATCGCCGCGTGGCAGGTGCGGCCGCCGCGGTTCGTGACGATGGCCGCCGCGCGCTTCATCACCGGTTCCCAATCCGGGTCGGTCATGTCGGTCACCAGCACATCGCCCGCCTTCACTCGCTCCATTTCAGCGGAGGACTTGATGAGGCGGACACTGCCCTGCCCGATCTTCTGGCCGATGGCACGGCCGGTAGCGAGCACCGCGGCCTTGGCCTTCAGACGATAGCGGCGCAGGCGCTCGGACTCGTCCTGCTGCGACTTCACCGTTTCCGGCCGCGCCTGCAGGATGTACAGCTTTCCGTCTTGGCCATCGCGACCCCATTCGATATCCATTGCGCGACCGTAGTGCTTCTCGATGACGACGGCGGACCGGGCGAGCTCGTGCGCCTCTTCGTCGCTGATCGAAAAGCGGAGCCGGTCCGCTTCCGGCACGTCGCCGGTGACCGTCGAGTTGCCCGCGGTTTGCGCATCGGCGAACGTCATCCGGATTGCCTTGCCCCCGACGGTCTTGCGCAGGATCGCAGGGCGCCCCGCGTCCAAATTGGGCTTGTACAGGTAGAACTCGTCCGGATTTACAGCGCCCTGCACGACGGTTTCACCCAGCCCGTAGGCAGATGTGATGAAGACCACCTTGTCGAAGCCGGACTCGGTGTCGATGGTGAACATGACGCCGGACGCGCCCAAGTCGCTGCGGACCATCCGCTGCACGCCCGCCGACAGCGCGACGTCGGCGTGGGCGAAACCTTGGTGCACGCGGTAGGCGATCGCGCGATCGTTGTAAAGCGACGCGAATACCTCTTTTATAGCATGAAATACGTTTTCCAACCCATTGATATTAAGAAACGTTTCCTGCTGACCAGCAAAGGATGCATCCGGCAGGTCTTCGGCGGTGGCGGACGACCGGACGGCGAACGACGCGCCCGGAGATCCCTTGGTCAACTGCGCGTAGGCGACTTCGATTTCGGCTTGAAGCGCGGGAGGCAACGGCGCTGCGACGAGCCATTCGCGGATCTGGGCCCCGGCCCGTGCCAGCCCCGCCACGTCCTCGATGTCGAGCGTCGCCAGCCGCGCGCCAATGCGGTCTGCGAGGCCTTCGTGCTGCAGGAAATCGCGATAGGCGGCCGCCGTGGTCGCAAACCCGCCCGGCACGCGAATGCCGACGCCCGCCAGTTGACTGATCATCTCCCCAAGCGAAGCGTTCTTGCCGCCCACGCGCTCTACATCGGTCATGCGCAACTGTTCGAAGGGAACGACGAGGGGCGTGCGCATTGAAGTACTCCAGCTCGGGCGTCACGCTTGGTGCGCCGCAATAGTAGTTGGGGTAAAGCGTCGCATTTTAACTCGCGGCGACGGTTCGGCGCGACGTGTTGCATTGCGGCATATCAAGCCACGGCGGCCCCCAATGAAAACGGCCGCGCTAAAGGCGGCCGTCGTCGATGCGGCAGCTGGGAACTATGCGGAGCGCTTCTCTTCCGAGCCGGCGCCGATCTCCTCCGGTTCGAGGATATCCGAACTCACGTCCTCGCCTAGCTCGGACGCCAGGTTAATGCCGGTATCGGCGGTCGCCTTGTGCCGGCTCTTCACTGCACGGCGCAGCGTGCGGTACAGGTCGGGGTGCGATTCCTTGAGGTAAATGATGATCTCGAAGTCGACGCGCTTGACCTGAGACAGGTCCAATTGCTCGACGTGCACGAGGCGCAGCAGTTCCTTCACCGGCCTTGGCATGTCGCGGCCGCTCTCATAGCGCGACCCGCCGCTCTGCGTGACGCCGATCTGCGTCCAGAACTGCTCCTGGTTCATGCCGAGGCGCCGCCGGATTTCGCGGGGATTGAGGACGCGGTCGAGAAGTTTCACGGGGCGCGGACCTTTACCTAGGGACAAATTGACGCCGCAGTGTGCCAAAACCATTTGCGACGCTATACCAATGGCATATTTTTGACCGAAAGCTTGGTGTTACGCAAGTGTATCCGGACAAACGGCGACAATTCGGCGCAATCTGTGGCGCACAGGCCACCGTACCGTCTGCGTCCCACAGTCTACGCCAGCCCGCGCGAACCGAGGTAATCCTCGTAGTTTCCATCAAAATGGACCGGCCGTCCCCCGCCAAGCTCGAGGACCTGGGTGGCCAATGCGGACACGAACTGGCGGTCGTGCGAGACCAGGATCACCGTCCCCGCGTACAGCTCGAGAGCGAGCTGGAGCGATTCGATCGATTCCATGTCCATGTGGTTGGTCGGCTCGTCCATGACGAGTACGTTGGTCCGCTGCATCATCAGCTTGCCGAAAAGCATGCGGCCGCGCTCGCCGCCGGACAGCACACGCACCGATTTCTGCGTCTCGTCGCCGGAAAAGAGCAGTCTTCCCAGCGTTGCGCGCACGATCTGTTCGTCGTCGCCCGGCTGCATCCAGCGCGCCATCCAGTCGAGCAGGTTCATTTCCTGCTCGAAATCCGCAGTCTGATCCTGCGGGTAGTAGCCGATCGTCGCACGCTCGGCCCACTTGACCGTGCCGGCTTCCGGCGTGAGATCGCCGATCAGCGTACGCAGCAGCGTCGTCTTTCCGGACCCATTGGGTCCGATGATGGCCAACCGCTCGCCCGCGTTCACCATGAAGGACAGGTCCGCGAAAAGGGGTTGCGGCACGCCCGGCCAACCCTTGCTCAGCGCCTCCACTTCCACCGCGTGGCGATGCAGCTTCTGTTTCGGATCGTAGTCGAAGCGGATGTACGGATTTTGCCGCGACGAAGGCTTCACGTCGTCGGGCTTCAGCTTCTCGATCATCTTGATGCGCGATGTCGCCTGCTTCGAGCGCGCCTTGTTGGCCGAGAACCGACGCACGAACTCCTGTAATTCGACGATGCGATCCTTAGCTTTGCTGTTCGCGGACAGCAGACGCTCGCGCGCCTGTGTGGACGCGATCATGTAGTCGTCGTAGTTTCCCGGGTACGCGCGCAGCGTGCCGAAGTCCAGGTCGGCCATGTGCGTACATACGCTGTTCAGGAAGTGGCGATCGTGGGAAATGATCACCATCGTGGAATTGCGTGCGTTGATCACGCCTTCGAGCCAACGGATCGTGTTGATGTCCAGGTGGTTGGTCGGCTCGTCGAGCAGCAGGATGTCCGGATTGGCGAACAGCGCTTGCGCGAGCAGGACCCGCAGCTTCCAGCCCGGCGCCACCGCGCTCATCGGTCCTTCGTGCTGTTCCGTGGGGATGCCCAGACCCAGCAACAATTCGCCTGCGCGCGCTTCCGCCGTGTATCCGCCCAATTCCGAGAAATGCGCTTCGAGGTCAGCGGCACGCACGTAGTCTTCTTCGCTCGCATCCGGGTTGGCGTAGATGCCGTCGCGCTCGTTCTTTGTCTCCCACAACTCGGCGTGCCCCATCAGCACCACGTCGAGCACGCGCTGCTCCTCGTATTCGAACTGATCCTGGCGAAGCTTGCCCAGCCGTTCACCTTGGTCTATGGCGACGTTGCCGTTGGAAGCTTCGAGATCGCCCCCCAGGATCTTCATCAGTGTCGACTTGCCGCAGCCGTTGGCGCCGATCAGCCCGTAACGGTTGCCGTCGCCGAACTTGATCGACACGTTTTCGAACAGCGGCTTGGCGCCGAACTGGATTGCGAGATTTGCAGCGGTGAGCATGGTGAATTTCGGTAGGGAAAGCGAAAAGTGAGGCGACGACGCCCGGCGTAGGGGCACTTGATCGTCGGGGGAAACCCTCTATTCTGCTAGAATCAACAACTTATCTCAAGTTTTGTGCGCTGCGACGGCGGACGACCACCACCACGTTGCTGCCGACTCAGTTGTCTGCCCAGTTGCCTGCCCAATCGCCCGCTCATTTGCCTACTCATTTGCCTAAGTACGACCTGCACTCGCACTCGACCTACTCCGACGGCCTGCTCACGCCGGATGAAGTGGTGCGCCGCGCCGCCGTTCGCGGCGTGGATTTCTTCGCGCTCACGGATCACGATGAAACTGCAGGGCTGGCCGAGGCGCGCCTCGCAGCGCAAGACGCGGGAATAACGCTCATCCCCGGCGCCGAGCTGTCGGTAAGTTGGGAGTCCCATACGCTTCACATCCTCGGCCTGCGCATCGACGAAGCCAACGCCGACCTCGACGCCGGGCTGGCAAGCATCCGGTCAGGCCGGGACGCGCGCGCGCATCGGATCGCCGCGGGCCTGGAAGAGGCCGGCATCGAAGGCGCGTATGAGGGCGCCCGCAGATACGTAACCAGCGACCGCCTGATTTCGCGCACGCACTTCGCCCGGCATCTTGTCGAGTCCGGGTATGCGAAGGACACGAAGGACGTGTTCAAGCGCTTCTTGACGCCTGGCAAGCCGGGTTACGTCAAGCATGCGTGGGCGACGCTGAGCGACGCTGTGGATTGGATTCACGGTGCGGGTGGCGTTGCCGTCGTCGCGCATCCCGGCCGCTACAAGGTTTCACCTACCGGAATGCGGCGCTTGCTGGGCGAATTCCGTGATGCCGGCGGCGACGGCATCGAGGTGCTGTCGCCTTCGCATACGCCAGCGCAGTTCGCGGAATACAGTGCCTACGCGCGCGTATTCGGACTGGCCGCATCGTGCGGGTCCGACTATCACGGACCCGGCGAAGGGTGGCTCGATCTGGGAGACCTGCCGGACATGCCCGCTGGCGTGACGCCGATCTGGACGCGCTGGTAGGCTGCGCGGTCCCGATGCGAACGCGTACGAACCCATGAACGCGGCAACGCAGTCCGCGCCAGGGCGCGCTGCATTCGCCTTCGTGCTGGTCACCGTGCTGCTCGACATGCTGGCACTCGGTATCATGGTGCCGGTGTTGCCGAAGCTCGTCGTCGAATTCATGGGCGGCGACATCGCCAGCGCTGCGACGATCACCGGTTATTTCGGCTTCGCGTGGGCGGCGATGCAGTTCGTCTTTTCGCCGTTGCTGGGCGCGCTGTCCGACCGTTTCGGCCGCCGCCCGGTCATCATCCTGTCGAACATCGGCATGGGCCTCGATTACGTCGTCATGGCCCTGGCGCCGTCGCTGTGGTGGCTGTTTGTAGGAAGACTTCTGTCGGGAGTCTCGGCTGCAACCAGCGCGACCGCCGGCGCGTACATCACCGACGTGACGCAGCCCGACAAGCGGGCGGCGAAATTCGGCATGATGGGCGCCGCGTTCGGCTTCGGCTTCATCATCGGTCCAGCCCTCGGCGGTTTCCTGGGCGGCATCGACTTGCGGCTGCCGTTCTGGGTCGCCGCGGGATTGAGCTTCGCCAACGCGCTGTACGGTTTCTTCGTGCTTCCGGAATCGCTGCCGCGCGAGCGTCGCGCGCCGTTTCGTTGGCGCATGGCCAATCCCGTAGGGGCGCTGCAGTTGCTGCGCACCAAGCCGCTCCTCATCGGCCTTGCGACGGCGCTGTTCCTCGAGCGCGTCGCGCACGATTCGCTTCCGCGGGTCTTCGTGCTCTACACCGACTACCGCTATCAATGGAGTGCGGCCACCGTCGGCCTCGCGCTGGCGGCCGTGGGCGTTGCCCAGATGATCGTCTCTGCCGGCATGGTCGGCGCTTCCGTGCGACGTTTCGGGGAACGGCCAACGCTGCTCGCCGGCCTGCTGTTCGGATTGTGCGGTTTCGTGCTCTACGGTCTCGCGCCCAGCGGTTTGTGGTTCATGGCCGGCGTGCCGCTGGCCGCGCTGGGTGGCTTGTCGGGTCCCGCGATGCAGGGTCTGATGACACGCGAAATCGGTCCGTCGGACCAGGGCAAGTTGCAGGGGGCTTTGGCAAGTATCCAAGGGGTGGCCGGGCTCATCGGCCCGCTGCTGTTCACGCAGATCTTTGCCACAGCCATTCGCGCGGATGGCCCGCTTCACCTGCCCGGAGCGCCGTACCTTCTTTCCGCGCTGCTGGTCGTGGTCGCGCTGGTCGCGGCCATGCGGGCTACCCGCGCCAGGGCGCCCGTTCGGATCGGACAATCGAATGCCTAGCCAGCGAACCGTGTTCTTCCTGTCGGACCGTACCGGAATCACGGCGGAAATGCTGGGCAACAGCCTGCTCACGCAATTCGAGGACTTCACGTTCCATCGGGTAACGATTCCCTTCGTGGATTCGCTGGACAAGGTGGCCGACGCGGTGCGGCAGGTCAACGAGACCGCGGAACGCGAAGGCCGGCGCCCGATCGTGATCAGTTCGGTCGTCGACGAGACGATGAGCGCGATCATCCGCCGTGACGCGCGCGCGCTCACGCTCGACATGTTTCAGATCTTCATCCAGCCGCTGGAGGCGGAGCTGGGCGCGAAGAGTTCGCATGCCGCCGGGCGCACGCACGGAATGGCCAACAGCCACGAATACTTCGCGCGCATGGAAGCCATCAATTTCACGCAATCGCACGACGACGGCGCCGCGACGCGCGACCTGTCCAAGGCGCAGGTGATCTTAGTCGGCGTGTCCCGGTGCGGGAAGACACCGACATCCCTTTATCTCGCGCTGCAGTTCGGCGTGCGCGCCGCCAATTTTCCGCTGACGCCTGACGACTTTGCGGACAAGAAGCTGCCGTCGTCGGTGCTGCCTTTTCGCGACAAGCTGTTCGGGCTGACCATCCATCCGGAGCGGCTGCGCGAAATACGCGAGGAGCGCCGACCCGGCAGCAAGTACGCGGCGCTGGAGAGCTGCCGCTACGAAGTGCGCGAAGCCGAGGCCATGATGCACCGGGAGAACATCCCGCTGCTCGACACCTCCTCCAAGTCGATCGAGGAAATCGCCACGACGATCATGCATCGCGCCCGTTTGGCCCGGCACATCTACTAGGGCTAGAGCCCGTAGAACTTGCGCGCCGTGCCACCCATGACGGCGGCACGCTCCTGCGGCGTCAGCCCCGCCATCAACGCCACCGTCGCCGCGTACCAGCGCTGGTAGGTGCCGCTCAGATTGATCACGGGCCAATCGCTGCCCCACATGATGCGCTGCGCGCCAAAGCATTCGAGCAGGTGATCGTAATACGGCCGCAGCGTTTCGATGGTCGCGTTGGGTCCGGCCTCCGACAGCAATCCGGACAACTTGCAGCGAACCCGCGGATTCGACGCCGCCTCGCGCATCGACTGCGCCCACGGTTCCCACATGCCGGCGGCGATGTCGGGCTTTGCGCCATGATCGATGACCAGCGCGAGTTCCGGATTGCGGTCCAGCATGGTCAGCAATGCGGGCAGTTGTCCTGGTCGCACTAGCGCATCGAAGCGCAAGCCCAGTCGCGGCATCGCCGACAGCGCGCGTCCGACATCGGGACGCAGTATCCAGTCCGGGTCCCTCAGATCCTGCAGCATGGGACGAATCGACTTCAACAGGGAATTGCGCGCGAGCCGCGTCAGCATCGGGATCGCGTCAGCGGCGGCCAGGTCCACCCAGCCAACGACGCCCTTGACCACGCCATCGCTGTTCTTCGCGACCTTGAGCAGGAACTCGGTCTCGGACACGGTCGGCGCGGCCTGGACGAGCACCGTGGTGGTGACGCCGGCCGCCTCGCGCAGCGGTGCGAGATCTGCCAGCGAGAAATCGCGGTAAATCTCCTTGTGAGCGGGAGTAAGCCAGCCGTAGTCGCCACGGGCGAGCGACCACACGTGATGGTGCGCGTCGACTTGCCCCGTAATCGCGGTCATGCGCAGGCGACGGGTAGTGGCGCTGCGGCGTCGATCAACGATCGGTCCCGCAATACCTTCCAGAATTCCGCCGGAATCGGGAACTTGGCCATCGCACTATTATCGTCGAACTCGGCCTGCGTCCGCGCACCGGGCAGCACGCACGCTATCGCCGGATGGCCGAGCGGAAACTGCAGCGCGGCGGCTTTGAGCGGCACGGCGTGCTCGGCGCATATGCGCTCGATCGCAGCAACCCGCGCGATGACGTGCTCCGGCGCCGGCGCGTAATTGAAATAGGGGCGCGATCCATCACGCGGGCGGGAACCGCTGGCCAGGATGCCGGAGTTGAACGGGCCACCGAGCACGATCGCCACGTCGCGGCGCAAGCATTCGGGCAGCAGCGCCGCCAGCGCGGATTGATCAGCGAGCGTATAGCGCCCGGCCAGCAGGATGACGTCGAGATCCGCGTGGCGCAGCGTGTCGAGACAGATGTCGACGTCGTTGACGCCCAGCCCGAACCCGGCGATCACGCCCGATGCCTTCAGTGCTGCCAACGCGGGCAACCCGCCGTCGAGCATGTCGCGGAATCGTCGAGGATGGTCGGCGCCGTGCGTCGCCGCGTCGATGTCATGGACGAAAACGAAGTCGACGCGCGACAGACCCATCCGCTGCAGGCTGTCCTGCAGCGAGCGCACCACGCCCTCACCCGTAAAATCGTAATGCGCGACGAACGGGAGCACGCCGACATAGCCGTTCTGCTCGTCTGGCGCTTCCGGTGCAGGCGTCAGCAACCTTCCAACCTTGGTCGACAGCCTGTAGGTGTCCCGTGGAAAGTCGCGCAGCGCCGCGCCAATGCGATGTTCGGACAGGCCATGACCGTAATGCGGCGCGGTATCGAAGTAGCGCGCACCGGACTGGTAAGCATGACGGACCAGCGCGATGGCGTCGCCGTCGCCAACTGCGCTAAACAGGTTGCCAAGGGGCGCGCCGCCGAAGCCTTGCATCGGCCGGGACAGCGGATTGTCGATTTCGCGGGCCTCGGACACGGAGGCGATAGTGTCACTTCACCGGCAGCAATGGCAATGTGTCCGCAAGCGGGTCGCCTGACGTGATCGGGTTGACTCCGGGGTGTGGCAATGTAAAGTTGTCGCCTGCGACCGCGGCTCCTTAGCCCGGCGGACCCAAGCGACAATCAAAATACGGAGGTAGGGCGATGGGAGATTCGACGCGTGTGATGCGGAGGCGGTTGCTCGGCGCCGGTGCGGCCACGGCCGTGGTGGCGGCAACCGGGTTCATGCCGGGACGCGCCCGCGCCGCAACGACGCTTCGCTGGGCAAGCGTGCTTCCCGCCAACCATCCCGAAATCGCGATGATCGAGCGCACCGCCAAGCAGGTCAGGGAACAGACTGGCGGCGCCGTCGAGATCCAGGTCTTTCCAGCGGGTCAGTTGGGATCGTCGCGCGATCTCATCGAGGCGACGTCCAACGGCGCGATCCAGATCGTCGACGAAGGCGCCGCGCAATTCGGCCAGTTCGTGCCGCAGTTTTCGATCCTCGAGGCGCCATACCTGTGGAAGGATGCCGCGCAGATCCGACGCGTCATGGCGTCGTCGATACCCGATGAAATGAATGCGGCGCTGGTGGCGAAGCGGTCGATGCGCATCATTGGCTCGACGTACTACGGCAAGCGTCACGTCACGTCCGGATCCAAGGCAGTCAACACGGTCGACGACATGAAAGGCTTCAAGCTGCGCATTCCGGAGGTCGACACGTTTCGCGCGATGGCCGAGGCCTGGGGCGCGCGGCCCACGCCGCTCAATTTCAGCGAGCTCTATCTCGCGTTGAGCCAGGGCGCCGTGGACGGACAGGAGAATCCTCTGCCGACGATCCAGAGCGGCAAGTTCAACGAGGTGCAGAAGTACCTGATCCTCACCGGCCACATCCTCACGCCGCGCCTGGTTGCCGTGAACGAGGGCGCGTGGACTTCGTTGAGCGCTCCGCAACAGCAGGCGTTGAAGGCTGCGATCGCCGCAAATGCGCAGATCCAGGACGACGAAATCCTGGCGCAGGAAGCCAAGCTGGTGGACACGTTCAAGACCGGTGGCATGACCGTGATCCAGCCCGACATCGAGTCGTTCCGCAAGCCCGTGTTGGCCACGATGCCCGCCAAGTTCGAGTCGAAGTGGGGCAAGGGACTTTGGGAGCGCATCTCCGCCGCCTGACGCGCAAGCCTTAGCGAACGCGTCGTGTCCGGCGGCGCGTCCACCCGCACCGAAAGATCGCAATGCTTCGTTTCCTGACCGGCGGCTTCGATCGAGCCGTCGCGGCAATTGCCTGTGCGCTGGTTGCGGCGCTGCTGGGTTGTGTCGCGCTCGGCGTCATCACCCGCGGACTGGGCGATCCACTCATCTGGACTGACGAGCTGTCGCGCTTCCTGATGGTCTGGCTTGCGGTATTCGGCTGGATATTGGCGAGCCGCAAGCGCATCCATGTGCGCATCCGCTACTTCCAGGACCTGCTGCCAGCGCGAGCGCACGCCGCAGCCGAGGTCATCTTTCAGCTGGCGATGGTGGGATTTGGTGCATTGATCACCTGGTACGGCGTTGGGCTGGTCGCCAAGAACCATGACCTGGAGGCAACGTCGCTGCCGATTGTCATGGCGTGGATGTATGTGCCGATGGTGCTCGCCGGCATCGTCACCGCCGCGCAAGGCGCGCGCGAGTTCGCCGGCGCGCTGGGGAGACTGCGCATGCGCGCCACCGCGACCGGGAGCGGTCCGCAATGACGCACCTGATGGTGGAAATCGTCGTCGTCTGGCTCGTCGTCATCCTGATGGGATTTCCGCTGTTTGCGTCGATGGGCCTGGCGGCGTTTGCGTTCGTGCTCTTGAGCGGACTCTCGGGCGCCATCGTTCCGCAGAAGATGGCGCAGGCAATGAACTCGTTTCCGATCGTCGCCGCACCGCTGTTCATTCTGATGGGCAGCATCCTGGGTGCTTCGCAGCTCACCGATCGTATCGTCCGCTTCGCGACGTCGCTTGTGGGTTCATTGCGCGGTGGCTATGCCCACGCCAGCATCCTCTCGAGCATGATCTTCGCGGGCATGGTGGGCTCCGCTGTCGCGGATGCCGCAGGGACTGGAGCGGTCGAGGTCCGCGCGATGAAGAAGGCCGGCTATCGGCCGGAAACGGCGGCGGCGATCAGTTCGGCAGCCGCCACCATCGGCCCGATCATTCCGCCGAGCCTGCCGATGGTGATCTACGGCGTCAGCGCCGACGCCTCCATCGGCCGCTTGTTCCTTGCAGGCGTCATTCCGGGCGTGCTGATGGGCGTGTCGCTGATGATCATGGTGGCGATCATCGCGCCTCGCCAAGGCTTGCCGCGCCATGCGTTTGGCGGACTCCGTGATGTCTGGTTGGCCTTCAAGGGCGCGGTGTGGGCGCTGATGACGCCGGTCATCCTGCTGGGCGGCATGTTCAGCGGCTGGTTCACGCCTACCGAGGCCGCCGCGGTCGCCGACATCTATGCGCTGTTCCTGGGCTTCGTCGTCTACCGTACGCTGCGCATCAAGGACCTGCCTGCGATCCTGATCAACACGGCGGAGACCACCGGCATCGTGATGGTGCTGGTCATGGTCGCCGGCGCGCTCGGATGGTGCATGTCGATCTCGCGCATTCCGCAGACGCTGGCGCCGATGATGGTCGCGGCCATCCATTCGCCGCTGCTGTTCCTGTTCGCGTCGAACATCATCCTGCTTGTCGTCGGCTGCTTCATGGAGGCGCTGGCAGCGCTGCTGATCCTGATCCCGATCCTGGTGCCGGCGGCGATAAGCTTCGGCATCGATCCGGTCCAATTCGGATTGATCATGATCTTCAACCTGATCCTGGGCACGATCCATCCGCCGATCGGCGTCGTGCTGTTCGTCATGGCGCGCATTGCCGACGTGACCTTCGAGAAGCTTTCCCGCGCCATACTTCCATGGCTGGTCCCGCTGCTCATCGTGCTGGCCGCGATTACCATCTGGCCGCCGCTGACGCTGTGGTTGCCGGGCGTCGTGATGGGTGCAAAATAGCGTGACGCCGACCCAAGCACGGGCCGGACCAAGAACCCGACTCAAATAGAAGGACGCCATGACTCCTGTTGCACCCGTACACGGCCTGTGGTGCGCCACGCTGACCCCGCTCGACGCGTCGGGCGGCGTAGACCACGGAATGCTGATTGCGCATGCGAAGTCGCTTCTCGCCCGAGGGGTCGACGGCGTCGCGCCCTTCGGAACCACCGGCGAGGGCCAATCATTCTCGCTCGCCGAACGCCGCGAGGGCGTCGATGCCCTACTTGCCGCGGATATCCCCGGCAAGAAAATCGCGGCTGCGACCGGGTGCGCCGCGCTGCCGGAAACCATTGCGCTCACCCGTCACGGCGTCGAGGCGGGATGCGCGGCGTGCCTCGTGCTGCCCCCCTTCTTCTGGAAGGACCCCAGCGACGAAGGGCTGTTTGCCTGGTACGCGCAAGTGATCGAGGCGGTGGGCGACGCGCGGTTGCGAATCTACCTGTATCACATCCCACAGGTCTCGGGCACCCCGTTGTCGGTCGATCTCATTACGCGCCTCGCGGCCGCATTTCCCGGCATCATCGCGGGCGTCAAGGACAGCGCCGGCGATTGGTCCAACACGCAGGCCCTGCTCGCGGCAGTCCCGCAACTTGCGATCCTCGCCGGCCACGAACCGCACCTGCCGCGACTGTTGCGCAGCGGCGGCGCGGGCACCATTTGCGGCGTGGCCAATCTGTATCCGGACTTGGTGCGCGCGTTGCTAATGCCCACCGTCGCTCCGGCTGACGAGCAGCGCGTGACCACGTTCATCGAGATCGCCTTTCGCCAGCCGTTCCTCGCCGGGTTCAAGGCAATTCTCGCCGAACAGACGCGCAACCAGGCATGGCGCGCTGTTCGCGCGCCGCTGGTGCCCCTTGCCGCGGATTCGCGCAGGACGCTGCTTGGCGCTTTGCGTGATGCCGGCCTCCTCAGCGTCGGCGCGGACCAGTAGCGGAGGAAGCATGATGACCCCGCAGCAGGTGTCACTGGCCGACCTCGAGGCGCTCATCGCGTTCGATACGCCGACCATTTGCAACGCATTGGAGGGGCTGGCGCCGGAGACACGGGCACGCGGCTACACGACCCACCCGTTCGTATGCGGGTTTCCGCACATGAAGCCGGTCGTCGGCTACGCGCGAACGGCCGCGATCCGTTCCGCCCGGCCCTCCGGACTGTCGGCCGCCGAACAGACCCGGATTCGCGACGATTATTATCGTTCCATCGATGCGGGCCCGAGGCCGGCGCTCGTTGTCATTCAGGACCTCGACACCGATGCGGGTACCGGCGCGTTCTGGGGCGAGGTTCAATCGGCCATCCATGTCGGGTTGGGCATCGGCGGGTTGCTGACCAACGGCTCGGTGCGCGACCTCGATCAATGGGCGCCCGGCTTCCAGTTCCTCGCTGCGAAAATCTCGGCATCGCATGCATACGCCCATCCGGTAAGCGTCGGCGGTGAGATCGAGGTTCTAGGTCTGCGCGTGCGTGAGGGGGACCTGATCCATGCCGACCGGCACGGTGCGGTCATCGTGCCGCTGGACTGGGTTGGCGCCTTGCCGGCCGCGGCCCGCAAGGTCGCCGCGCGCGAGGCGCGCATCCTCGCGGTGGCGCGCGGACCGGATTGCACCGCGGACAAGCTCATCGGCGTATTTCGCGATCTCGACGCCATTCACTGAATTGCGCGAGTAGGTGACGTATCATCGCGGTTAACAAAATCGGCGCGCGGATCTTCAGGCGTGCCCAATCATGCGACCACACGCAAGGAGACATCCGTGACAAATAGCGACGACTCGAAGGTTTCGGGATCCCGGCGGCGCCGGCTTCTGCAGGCAGGTGCCGGCGCGATGGCGCTCGGCGCCGTGCCAGGCGTCAACCAGTTGGCGGCGCACGCGCAGGCGCCCTTCGACTGGAAGAAATACAAGGGCGAGACGATCGAGGTGTTCCTGGTCAAGAGCCCGCGTGGCGACCTGCTCTCCAAGTATCACAAGGAATTCGAGGACATGACGGGGATCACCGTCGGCTCGGAAATGATTCCCGAGCAGCAGCAGCGGCAGAAGGCTGTCATCGAATTCAATTCCGGTCGCACGAGTTTCGACGTGATCCAGCTTTCCTATCATGTTCAGAAGCGGCAGTTCGGCAAGAACAAGTGGCTGGACGACGTCCGGCCGTGGATGGCCGACAAGTCGATGGTTGACCCCAATCTCGATTTTGCCGATTTCGCCAAGGGCGGCCTGACCTATGCGACGCAACCGGACGGGCGCATCGACAGCCTGCCGATCAACCTCGATCCGTGGGTCGTCTATTACAACAAGGAACTGTTCGACGCGAAGAACATCGCGTATCCGAAGACGTTCGCGGAAATGGTGGATGCCGCGGCTCGTCTGAATGATCCTGCGAAGGGCGTTTCCGGCTTCGTCGGGCGTGGCCTCAAGAATGCCAACGTGCCCGTGTGGTCGAGTTTCCTGCTGGGCTATGGCGGCGGGTTCGTCGATGCCAACGGCAAGCTGATGACCGAAACAACCGAGGCCATCGAAGCCGCCAAGATGTATCAGACTTTGCTCGCCAAATACGGCCCGCAGGGCGTGGCCGGCTACAACTGGAACGAGTCGCAGAGCCTGTTCGCGCAGGGCAAGGCCGCCATGTGGCTCGATGGCATCGGTTTCGCCGCACCCCTCGAAGACCCGACCAAGTCGCGCATCGTCGGCAAGGTCGGCTACGGCGTCATGCCCGCGGGGCCGAAGCAGCAAGCCTCGGCGCTGTTCGGCGACGGCCAGGGTGTGTCGGCATTCAGCAAGAAGAAAGGGCCTGCGTGGTATTACCTGCAGTGGGCGTCGAACAAGGCCAACCAGACGCGGATGCTGCAGAGTTCCGCCGGCGCGCCCGTGCGCAACTCCGCATATCAACTCGCGCAGAGTTCCGGCGAGCTCAAGTCGCCGAAACAATGGGTCGAGTGCATGGTGACGTCGGCGCGAATTGCGCAACCCGGCCTGCCGGTGATCGTGCCTGTGACGGAATTCCGGGACACGTTCGGCATCGCGCTGACCAACATGATCAACGGCGCCGATCCGGCTACGGAGATGAAGAAGGCCACTGCGGAGTTCCAGCCAGTGCTGGACAAGAGCGAAAAAGCTTAGGACCCGATTTGCCCGGCGGTGGCGGATTGCCGCCGTCGGGCGATCCCCCGAGGCTTCGCGAGTATGTCGACCGCATCCGTGCCGCTGGGCGTCGTCGCGCGGCGCCAACGTAGTTATTACCGGTTCATCATGCCGGCGCTGGTGGTTATCGGTGCGGTGATCATCTTCCCGTGGCTGTTCACGATCTGGATGAGCACCTTCGACTGGAAGATCGGCACCGAGGCACATTTCGTTGGTATCGCCAACTACACCGCGTTGGCAAGCAACCAGCGCTTCCTCGAAGCCGTGGCGCGCACGTTTTATTTCACCGTGCTGGCGGTCGTGGCGCCGCTGATCCTGGGCACGATCGCCGCGCTGATCTTCCATCGGCAATTCCCGTTTCGCGGCGTGCTGCGCGGGATTTTCATCATGCCGATGATGGCTACGCCGGTGGCCGTGGCGCTGGTGTGGACGATGATGTTCCACCCGCAACAGGGCGTACTGAACTACCTGTTGTCGTTGGTCGGCCTGCCTCCCTCTCTGTGGGTGTACTCGCCGCAGTGGGTCATTCCCAGTCTGGTCCTGGTGGAGGTCTGGCATTGGACGCCGCTGGTGATGCTCATCGTCCTGGGCGGCCTCGCCGCGCTGCCCACCGAGCCCTACGAATCCGCCAAGCTCGACGGCGCCACGGAATGGCAACTGTTCCGTTACATCACGCTGCCGCTGGTCGCGCCATTCCTGCTCGTGGCCGGCGTGATCCGGACGATCGACGCGCTGAAGGCATTCGACACGATCTACGTGATAACGTCCGGCGGGCCCGGGACGGCCTCCGAAACCATCAATCTCTATCTGTACCTGCAGGCCTTCGCCTTCTACAACATCGGCAACGCATCCGCGGTGGTGGTGATCTTCTTCTTCATCGTGATGGCGCTGGCGTTGCTGCTGCTCTACGTGCGCCAGAAGACCAAATGGACGTGACCGTCTCTCCTGCCGTTCCGCCGCTGCGGCGCTCACCCTTCCGGTGGCGCCGCTGGCTGCGCAAGGCCGCGTTCGCGTTCTCGGTCGTGGTGATCGTGTCGCCGGCCATCCTGGTTTTCCTCTGGATGCTGTCGCTGTCGCTGAAAAACGAAATCGACAACATTGCGTATCCGCCGGTGTTCATACCTTCGCCGCCGACATTCGCCAACTTCGTGTCGGTGTTCGAGCAGAATTCGATGTTCAAGTATTTCTGGAACAGTGTCGTCGTCTCGGGCGGCGCCACGCTGATTGCGCTGGCGATCGGCATCCCCGCCGGTTACGGCATTGCGCGCACGGGCGCGCACCGGCTTACGGTGCTGATCCTGATCGCGCGGATGACGCCCGCGCTGTCGTACCTCATTCCTCTGTTCGCTGTATTCCAGTTCCTGCACCTCAACAACACGCTGACTGCGCTGGTGATCACGCACCTGGTCATCACGGTGCCGATCGTCGTATACATCATGGCCGGGCATTTCGAGACGCAGCCGCGGGAACTGGAGGAAGCGGCACAGATCGATGGCGCCAGCGCATGGGGCGCGTTCCGTTACGTCGCACTGCCGCTGGCCCGACCGGGCATCGTCGTCGGCTTCATCCTGTCGTTCATTTTCTCGTGGAACAACTTCATCTTCGGCGCCGTACTTGCGGGCCGCGAGACACGCACGCTGCCAGTCGCGGTGTACAACGTGCTGACCTTCGAGCAGTTGGCGTGGGGGCCGCTGGCCGCCGCGGCCATTGTCGTAACGCTGCCGGTGCTGCTGCTCACCATCGTGATCCAGAAAGAAATCCTGACTGGCATGACCGCCGGCGGGGTCAAAGGGGGGTAACCCGTGCTGAAGGGCATTCATCCGCTGCTGTCGGCCGACCTGCTGCATGCATTGCAGTCGATGGGTCACGGCGATTCCATCGCCATCGTCGACGCCAATTTTCCCGCCGCCGCGAATGCGAAGCGGCTCATCGAGTCTCCCGGCGCCAATGCTCCGGCGCTGCTGGAGGCCGTGCTGACGGTGCTCCCACTCGACGTGCGCATGACGCCGGCCGTGTTCACGATGGAGGTTTCCGGCGATCCTCACGCAATACCGCCGCCGGTCGCGGACTTCGCCGCGGTGATGACGGCGCTGGACTTGGCCGACATGGAAATCGGCCACCTGGAGCGCAACGCGTTCTACGAGCGAGCGCGCGGCGCCTACGCCATCGTGCGCACGGGCGAGTCGCGGCGTTTTGGCAACATCCTTCTGGTCAAGGGCGTGGTCGCCAGCGACTGATGGTCGTCGTCTTCGGTTCGATCAACCTGGACCTGGTGGCGCAGGTTGCGCGCATCCCGGGTCCTGGCGAAACGCTGGCCGGCTGGTCGTTCATGACGCTGCCCGGTGGCAAGGGCGCCAACCAGGCGCTGGCCGCAGCGCGCGCCGGAGCAAAGGTTGCCCTCTTCGGGGCCGTGGGGCGCGATGCATTTGCCGCGTCCGCGCTCGCGAATCTGGAAACATCGGGCATTGCTATGTCGGGCGTCGCCGCCGTTGACGTGGCGACCGGGTTAGCGCTGATCCACGTGGACGCACATGGCGAGAACGCGATAACAATCGTCGCGGGAGCCAACGGCGAAGCACGTGCGACGCAAGTCCCCGACGCTGTCCTTGGCCCCGGAACCACGCTGATGCTTCAGCTGGAAGTTCCAATGGGCGAGGTCGCGATGCTCGCGCGGCGCGCACGCGATCGGGGGGCCCGGGTCATGCTCAATGCCGCCCCCGCGGCCGCGGTGTCGGACGATCTGCTCCGGATGGTGGACGTCCTGATCGTCAACGAAAGCGAGGCCGCGCACATCGGCTCCGAACACGAGTTGCCCACTATGCCCGAGCAGTTCGCCGCAACGGCATCCGCGCGACATGGCTGCGCCGTCATCGTCACGCTCGGGCCGCGGGGCGCGCTGGCGGTGCGCGGGGACGAACGCATCGCGATTGCCGCACCTCCGACCCGAGTGGTCGACACGACGGGCGCCGGTGACGCGCTCGCCGGCGCCGCTGCGGCCGCGCTCGATCGTGGCGCGAGCCTGCGTGCCGCGCTGGCCGACGGGATTTCCGCCGGATCCCTGGCCTGTGGCGCCCACGGCGCACAGGCGGCGCTCCCGCTGCGTGGCGCGATCGCGGCACTGGCAGAAACACTCTGATACCGTTTTCACCTCCCGTCCTACAGAGGTTTCAAAGAACGGCGGGATAAAATGCCGCATCGCCACGTCACCTAGGGACGAACAATCATGCGCCTGCCCACATCCTTTGCAAGAGCGTTTTGCGCCGCGGCCATCGCCGCGCTGGCGCTGCTGCTGCCTTTAAAGCCTGCGCAAGCCTCCGATTACACCGACCTCTGGGTGGCCCCCTTCGAAGATGCGTGGGGCGTCAATTTCGTGCAATGGGGCGGCATCATCTACGCGACGCTCTATATCTACGGTCCGGACAACCTGCCCCTTTGGTACTCGGCCGTGCTCAATCGCGACGCGCTTGGGAATTACTCCGGCACGCTGTTCATCAATGGCGGCACCTACTTCGCGGCACCGTGGAATCCAAACCAGATCGTGAGCCAGGTCGCCGGAACCGCGAACTTTACGCCCTCGCAGGTGAATGACTACATGGGCACGCTGACCTACACGGTGAACGGCGTCGGCACGATAATCAAGTCCATCCAACGCTTCAGCGACCATCCGCCGATCCCGTTGGCGGGTAACTATTACGGTGCGGAATCCGGTGCGTATTCCTCCTGCACGAACAGTGGGGACAACACCGCTTTCGTGGACACCTTTCCACTGACAGTGACGCAGACTTCCAACGCGCTGACGCTGGTTTTTGAATATGAGGGACTGGGGACAACATGCACGCTGACGGGGCCACTCGTACAGAACGGCACGCTCTACAGCGTCCCGGGCGCGACCTATGTCTGTACGGACGGACTTAACACCACGGCGACGATCTTCAATGTCAAGCAGACCGCCCAAGGCATCGAAGGTCAGTTTTCCGCGCCCGTCCCGGGAAATTGCCGGGAAAACACACGCTTTTCAGCGGTGCGTAACTGATCGAACGGGCGCCCGCGGGCGCCCCTGTCGCACGCACTCGAAAAGCACGACCGCAGCGGCCGCCGCGGCGTTGAGCGACTCGGCGCCGCCCGGCATCGGAATGGTCAGCCGCGCGCCCGCTTCGTTCACGAGCGCCGCGGACAGGCCAGCGCCTTCGTTCCCGATCGCGATGGCCACGCGCGCAGGAATTTCCGTCGCATAGAGATCCTCCCCGCCATGGGCGACCGCGGCGACCACCCGCCCGTGGTGGCGAAATGCCCGTGCCCAGGCGACGAGGTCGACGTCTTCGACGATCGTCGTCAGGAAATGCGCGCCCTGTGCCGCCCGCAACACCTTCGGCGCCCACGCGAACGCGCAGTGCTTCGACAACAGCACCTGTTCCACGCCGGCCGCCGCGGCGGTGCGCAGAATTGCGCCGACGTTGCCGGGATCCTGCACATCCTCCAGCAGCAGGTGAAAGGACGCGGACGGCGGCAGCACCGGCGCCGGCGTCGCGATGATGGCGAGCACGCCCACCGCGGCCGGCAGTGTGGAGATCTCGGCGAAAATTGTCACCGGGACGGCAAGCACGTCACGTTCGCGGACCCGCGCGGCGAGCGCTGCAAACCGGGGTTCAGCTACTCGCTCGTCGACCACGATCAGCGCCTCCGGCACGCCGCCGCGGTCCAGGAAGACTTCGATCAGGTGTTCGCCTTCGAGCACGCAACGCCCCGCCTTGCGGCGGTCGCGCGACGAGGAAATCAATGCCGCCGCTTCGGCAAGGCGCGGGTTATGTCGCGACGTGACGCGGAGCATGGGCCGTGCGGTGGAAAGGCCGGCCGGTCGCGCCGTCAGCGATGCGGCGCAGACTTGGCGCCCGGCGCCGTCAATGCGGGCGCCGGCTTGACGATCGGCGCGCCGCCCTCGGGCTGCACTTGAAAGAACACTTCATCGGAGCGGATCATGCCCAGTTCCGCGCGAGCACGCTCCTCGATTGCTTCGGACCCTGTCTTCAGGTCGCGCACATCGGCGTCTAGCGCGTCGTTGCGCAATTTCAATTTGGCGTTGACTTCGCGCTGCAGCGCCATCTGCCGGTCCGTCTCGCGCACCTGCAGCCATCCGCCTTTCCCAAGCCACATCGGATACTGCAGCGCCACGATCAGGGCCAGGAGAATGAAGGCAAGCCAGCGCATGTCGAGGGATGGGCGCTACCGTATGCTGAAGAAGGCCTCGCGGCCGGGATAGCTTGCGGCGTCGCCCAGGTCTTCCTCGATGCGCAGCAGCTGGTTGTACTTGGCGATGCGGTCCGAGCGCGACAGCGAGCCTGTCTTGATTTGTCCCGCGTTGGTGCCCACTGCGATGTCCGCGATGATGCTGTCCTCGGTCTCGCCCGACCGGTGCGAGATCACCGACGTGTAGCCGGCGCGCGTTGCCATCGTGATGGCGGCGAACGTCTCCGACAGCGTGCCGATCTGGTTGATCTTGATCAGGATCGAATTGGCGACACCTTTTGCGATCCCCTGCTTGAGGATTTTGGTATTGGTGACGAAGAGGTCGTCGCCGACCAACTGCACATTCTTGCCCAGGCGCTCGGTCAGGTACTTCCAGCCGGCCCAGTCGTGCTCCGACATGCCGTCCTCGATGCTGATGATCGGATACTTGTCGCACCACGCGGCCAGCACGTCGGCGAACTGCTCCGACGTCAACGCACGGTTCTCCGATTCGAGCTGGTAGCGCTCGTCCTTCCAGAATTCGCTGGCTGCGCAGTCGAGCGCCAGCGCGATGTCCTTGCCGGGCGTGTAACCCGCCTTGTCGATCGCCTCTACGAGCAGTTGCAGTGCCGACTCGTTCGACGGCAAGTCGGGCGCGAAGCCGCCTTCATCGCCAACCGTGGTGGGCATGCCGCGCGCGTCGATGAGCTTCTTCAGCGTGTGGAACACCTCCGCTCCATAACGCAGGGCCTCGCGGAACGTCGGTGCGCCGAGGGGAACGATCATGAATTCCTGCAGGTCGATCTTGTTGTTGGCATGCGCGCCGCCGTTGATGACGTTCATCAATGGCACCGGCAGCTGCATCTGCCCAGCGCCGCCCAGGTAACGGTAGAGTGGCAGCGTGGATTCTTCGGCGGCGGCCTTGGCGACGGCACAGGAGACCGCGAGAATGGCGTTGGCGCCCAGGCGGCCCTTGTTGTCTGTGCCGTCGAGGTCGACAAGCGTCTTGTCGATGAAGCCTTGTTCCGACGCGTCCAGGCCGAGAATCGCCTCGCAGATTTCCGTGTTGACGTTCTCGACGGCCTTCAGCACGCCTTTGCCGAGATAGCGCGCAGCGTCACCATCACGCAGTTCGACTGCTTCCTTCGACCCCGTGGATGCGCCGGACGGCACGGCGGCGCGTCCGGAAACGCCCGACTCGAGGACGACGTCAGCTTCGATTGTAGGATTGCCGCGGGAATCGAGAATTTCGCGGGCGATGACGTCAACGATGGCACTCATGGTTATGGTTTCTAGGCTCGGTGGTCTTGTTTGAATTCGGTCCAGTACGGTCCACGTCTCTAGGCAGCTTCGTAGTCGCAGATGATCCAGTCGGCGAACTCGCGTTCGAGCGCCACCACGGCCTGGTGATCGGGATGGGGCCCATAGGCGTCGAGGTCGGCGCGCGTGGCGAATGCCATGTTCACGCCATAGTCGTACGCGATGGGTCGGTTGGTGGTGTTCCAGCCGTGCTCGAAGCGCACGATTCCCTGGCACTTGTGCTCCAGCGCCATGAAACCGGCGCGCCATTCCGCGACACGCGGGTCGTCGCGCGATACGCCGGGTTTCAGCTTGATCAGGACCAGGTGCACAAACATGAAGCTTCCTTGTCGTTGTAACTCGTCGGTGGGCTCAAACGGCTGCAATCAATGCGTCTTCGGGGAAGCCGCCATGCTTCACGGCGGCGTCAAGCTCGACCAGCGTTGCCAGAAGCGCACGCATCATCGGCAACGGCCACGCATTGGGTCCGTCGGACAGCGCCTTATCTGGCTGCGGATGCGTTTCCATGAAGATCCCGGCGATGCCCGCGGCCACCGCGGCACGCGCCAGCACCGGAACGAACTCGCGCTGGCCGCCGGAAGACGTACCCTGGCCGCCCGGCAACTGCACTGAGTGCGTTGCGTCGAATACGACCGGACATCCGGTGCCGCGCATGATCGCCAACGAACGCATATCGGACACCAGGTTGTGATAGCCGAAGGACGCGCCGCGCTCGCAGACCATGATGTTGTCGGCACCGCTCGCCGCCTTGGCCTTGGCCACGACCTGCCGCATGTCCTCAGGCGCCAGGAACTGTCCCTTCTTGATGTTCACCGGCTTGCCGCTGGCGGCAACGGCCTGGATGAAATCGGTTTGCCGGCACAGGAAGGCCGGCGTCTGCAGGACGTCCACCACGGCGGCCACAGTCGCGATCTCGTCCACCGTATGCACGTCGGTCAATACCGGCACGTCGCATTGCCGCCGCACTTCCTCGAGGATGCGCAGGCCCTCCTCCATGCCCGGCCCGCGAAACGACGCGTGCGAGCTGCGGTTGGCCTTGTCGTAGGAAGACTTGAAGATGAAGGGCACGTCGAGCGCCGCGCAAATCGCCTTGAGTTCGCCGGCGACATCAACCTGCAGCTGGCGCGATTCGACGACGCAGGGACCGGCGATCAGGAACAGCGGCCGGTCCAGCCCGACGTCGAAGCCGCACAGGTTCATGGCGTCAGATCGACGCGACCAGCTCGGCAGCAGGCTGGGACGCATTGTCCTTGCCGCGCCGCTGATGCTCGAGCGCCGCCTGCACGAAGCTGATAAACAGCGGATGACCGCGCCGCGGATTCGACGTGAACTCCGGGTGGAACTGGCAACCGAAAAACCACGGGTGGTTGGGCAACTCGACCATCTCCACCAGGTCGCCAGCGGTCTCGCTCCTGGCCCGGGCGCCCACGAACATGCCCGCCGCCTCGATCCGCGACAGGTAGTGGTTGTTGACTTCGTAGCGATGCCGGTGCCGTTCGACGACCGTCGTCGAACCATATGTGCGGTTCGCCAGCGACCCAGGCACGACCTCGCAGGGCTGCGCGCCCAGCCGCATCGTCCCACCCATGTCCGAGGCCTCGGTGCGCCTTTCGACCGAACCATCGCGATTCTGCCACTCCGTGATCAGCGCCACGACCGGATGCGGCGTGGCCGGATCGAATTCCGTGCTGTTGGCATTGGGGAGCCCCGCCATATTGCGCGCGCACTCGATCACGGCAAGCTGCATGCCGAGGCAGATGCCGAGGTAGGGAATGCCGTTCTCGCGCGCCAGGCGCACAGCTAGAAGCTTGCCCTCGACGCCGCGCTTGCCGAATCCGCCCGGCACCAGGATCGCGTCCATGTCGCGCAATCCGTTGACGCCGTCGCTTTCCAGCACCTCGGAGTCGACATAGTGGATGCGGACCTTGGCGCGGGTATGCATCCCGGCGTGGATCAGCGCCTCGGAGAGCGACTTGTACGATTCGGTCAGGTCGACATACTTGCCGACCATCGCGATGTTCACCTCGTGTTGCGGATGCTCGAGCGCGTCGACCAGCTTGTGCCAGACGCCGAGGTCGGCCGGTTTCGGGTTGATGTTGAGCTTCTTGCAGACAATGACGTCGAGTCCCTCGGCGTGCAGAAGCCCGGGAATCTTGTAGATCGAATCAGCGTCCAGCGCCGGGATGACGGCTTCCTCCGGCACGTTGGTGAACAGCGAAATTTTCTTGCGGTCGCCGTCCGGGACCGGGCGGTCTGCGCGGCACAGCACGACGTCCGGCTGGATACCGATTTCGCGCAATTCCTTGACCGAGTGCTGCGTGGGCTTGGTCTTCATTTCGCCGGCCGTGGGAATGTACGGCAGCAGGGTCAGATGTACGTAACAGACGTTGTCGCGTCCGAGCGTGATGCCAAGCTGGCGGATGGCTTCGAGGAACGGCAGCGATTCGATGTCGCCGACGGTGCCGCCGACTTCGACGATGGCCACTTCGGCATCGCCGGCGCCCAAGAGAATCCAGCTCTTGATTTCGTCGGTGATGTGCGGGATCACCTGCACCGTGCCGCCTAAGTAGTCGCCGCGGCGTTCCTTGCGGATCACCGATTCGTAGATCTGGCCGGTAGTGAAGTTGTTGCGCTTCCCCATCCGGACGTCGGTGAAGCGCTCGTAGTGGCCGAGGTCGAGGTCGGTCTCGGCGCCGTCGTCGGTGACGAACACCTCGCCGTGCTGGAACGGCGACATCGTCCCGGGATCGACGTTGATGTAAGGGTCAAGCTTGAGATTGGTGACGCGGACGCCGCGGGAGGCGAGGATCGCGGCGAGCGACGCGGCGGCGATCCCCTTCCCGAGTGAGGAAACGACGCCACCGGTCACGAAGACGAACTGGGTCATGTGCTTCTCGCCCCGGGAAATTGCCATTTTACTCCGAGATTGTCATCCCTCCAAGCAAGACCGCAAAGCTATATGCCGAGTCCCTCAGCCATTCGCTTGCGCGTGGAATCGCGACCCAGCAACGCCAGTACCGCATCGATCGCCGGCGTCGACGTCGTGCCTGCCGCCAGCAGGCGCAGCGCCATCATGATCTGCGGCGGCTTCAGGCCGTGGCGCGACGCCGCGGCCTTGAGCGCAGCCATGAGCGCCTCCCGCGTCCAGCCGATCGTAGCGAATTCCCCGTGCAGTTCCAGCAGCGCCGGGCGATTTGCTGCCGTCACCTGCTCCGCCAGCTTCTCCGGTGCGACCTTCGGCGCTGCATAGAAATAGTGCGCCGCGTCAGCCATCGCCACAAGCGTGTCTGCGCGGTCACGGAGCAGAGTTGATACGGCGCCCGCATCGGGACCGGTGGCGGGGTCGAGCCCCGCGCGCTCGAGAAACGGCACGAGACGCCGGCCCAGTTCGGCCTCGGGGAGCCGCTTCATGTGCTCCTGGTTGACCCACCGCAGCTTGTCCGCGTTGAATCGGGACGGCGCCGCGCTGATGCCCGGCAGGTCGAACCACTGCACCAGTTGCTCCCGGTCGAAAATCTCCTCGTCGCCGTGGCCCCAGCCGATGCGCGCCAGGAAATTGATCAGCGCCTCGGGCAGATAGCCCTGTGCCTCGTATTCCATCACGCCCATGGCGCCGTGGCGCTTGGAAAGCTTGGCCCCGTCCTCGCCCAGCACCGTCGGGACGTGCGCGTACGCCGGCGGCTCGGCGCCCAGCGCGCGGAAGATGTTGATCTGGCGTGGCGTGTTGTTCACGTGGTCGTCGCCGCGGATGACGTTGGTGATCGCCATGTCGATGTCGTCGACGACGACGCAGAAATTGTAGGTGGGCGTGCCGTCCGGACGGGCGATCACCAGGTCGTCGAGTTCCGCGTTGGCGATTTCGATGCGGCCTTTTACGCCGTCGTCCCAGGCGACGACGCCCCCGTCCGGGTTGCGAAAGCGCAGCACCGGGGCCACGTCCGGCGGTGGCGTCTTGCCGACGCTGTTTTCGGGACGCCAGCGCCCGTCGTAACGCGGCTTCTGTCCGTGCGCCATCTGCTCGGCGCGCAGCGCGTCCAGTTCCTTGGCCGACATGTAGCAGCGATACACCTGGCCGGCGGCGAGCATTTGCGCGATGACTTCGCGATAGCGGTCCATCCGCTGCATCTGGAAGAACGGACCCTCGTCGTAATCGAGTGCGAGCCACGCCATCGCATCGAAGATCGCCTTCACCGCCGCCGGCGTGGAGCGCTCGACATCCGTGTCCTCGATTCGCAGGATGAACTTGCCGCCGAAATGACGTGCGTAGGCCCACGCGAACAGCGCGGTACGGGCGCTGCCCAAATGCAAATAGCCCGTCGGGCTGGGTGCGAAGCGGCTTCTGACTTCCTTCACGCGGGCGTCCCGATGCAAAAGAACGCATCTTACCGGGCGAGCGTTACCGTGACGGCTGCCACCGCAAGTCGAGCGTGGCCGGCGAGGACGGGTTGGGCCGTTCCGGATGTATCGTCATCGGGCCGGGTGTGTGCCCGTGCGCCCAGAAGCGGGCCACCCGCCGAGCCTCGGCCTCGTTGGCATTGACCGGGAACGTGTCGTAGTTGCGCCCCCCGGGATGCACGACGTGGTACGTGCATCCGCCCAGCGCGCGCTGCGACCACGTGTCGATCAGGTCGAAGGTCAGCGGCGCTTGTACGCCGATCGTCGGATGCAGCGCGGACGGCGGGCTCCACGCGCGGAAACGCACGCCCGCCACGAATTCTCCGGGTATGCCGGTCGGAGTGAGCGGCACGGCGCGGCCATTGCAGGTCACGGCGTGCCGGCCGCCGGTCATGCCCACGACCTTGATCTGCATCCGTTCCACCGACGAGTCGACGTAGCGAGCCGTGGCGCCCAGCGCCACCTCCTCGCCCAACACATGCCATGGTTCGATCGCCTGCCGCAATTCCAGCGTTACGCCGGCATAGGTCGCGGTGCCAAAACGCGGGAATCGGAATTCGACGAAGGGCTCGAACCACGCCGGGTCGAACGCATAGCCCGCGCGATCGAGATCGGCCGCGACATCGCGGATGTCGGCCGCCACGAAATGCGGCAGCAGCCAGCGGTCGTGCAGCGCGGTGCCCCAGGGAATCAATTCGCCGCGATAGGGATCGCGCCAGAAGCGCGCCACCAGTGCGCGCAGGAGCAACACTTGCACTGCGCTCATCCGGGCGTGCGGCGGCATTTCGAACGCGCGGAATTCGAGCAAACCGAGTCGTCCGGTCGCGGTGTCCGGCGAATAGAGTTTGTCGATCGAGAACTCGGCGCGATGCGTATTGCCGGTCAGGTCCGTCAGCATGTGCCGCAGCAGGCGGTCGACCAACCATGGCTGCGGCGTTTCGTGGCCGGCCTCCGCCTTGCGGCCCAATTGTTGGAAGGCAATCGCCAGTTCGTACAACCGGTCGTCCCGTGCCTCGTCGACGCGCGGCGCCTGGCTGGTCGGGCCGATGAACATCCCCGAAAACAGGTACGACAGCGAAGGATGGTTCTGCCAGTAGGTGATCAGGCTTTGCAGCAGATCCGGTCGGCGCAGCAGCGGACTGTCTGCGGGCGTGGCGCCCCCCAGCGTGACGTGATTGCCGCCACCAGTCCCGGTGTGCCTTCCGTCGAGCATGAATTTTTCCGTGCCGAGACGCGACTGGCGCGCCTCTTCGTACAGCGTCTCCGTCGTCGCGAGGAAGTCTCGCCACGACGCCGCCGGGTGGACATTGACTTCGATGACGCCTGGGTCGGGCGTCACGCTCAGAACCTTGACTCGCGGGTCGCGGGGAGGTGCGTAGCCTTCGATGATCACGGGCGTCGCCAGTTCGCGCGCTGTGTCCTCGACGACCGCGAGCAACGCCACATAAGGCTCGAGCTTCTCGCACGGTGGCATGAATACGTGCAGGTGCCCCCCGCGCACCTGTAACGTCATGGCCGTCTTGATGACCTCGCGCGGCTTGCGGCCACGCACCTTGGCGCCTTTGCTGTCCAAAGCGTTGCGCCCGGGCAACGCTTCGCGCGGCGCGAATGGATCGACGGGAAATTCCGGGTCCGCTTCGTCGGGCAGCAATTCCGGAAGGGAGGACAGCGGAAGGCGCAGACCGAGCGGCGAATCGCCCGGCACCGCATACAGGTGCTCGCGCTTAAGCGGCCACGGACTCGATTCCCAGCGGATTTCGGCATGATCATCGACCGTCGCCTTGAGCGGCAGGACGAATCCGGCGGGCGAACCCAGGCCAGCCATGAGCAGACGGGCCAGACGCGCCCGCTCGTCGGGCTTCGCGAGGTCGGCCTTGATCGGGTCCACATTCTCGGGCAACGCGGCTTCATCGTGCAGGAACCTGGGCACGTCCTCATAGGCCGTGATCAGTTGCGTGGCCGGCAGTCCCAGCGTCGCCGCGATGCGTTCCCCAAAAGCCTTGGCCTGCGCAACGTCGGCGGCGCCCGGCTTTGTCGTGTCGGCGATCAGCGCATCGCCCTGCCACAACGCGACGCCATCCGTGCGCCAGAACACGCCCAGCGCCCAGCGCGGCAGCGGTTCACCGGGATACCATTTGCCCTGCCCGTAATGGAGGAACCCTTCCGGCGCGAATTTCTTCTTGAGGCGCTTGATCAGGATCTCGCCCAGTTTCCGTTTCGCGGGCGACAGCGCCGTGTAGTTCCATTCCGCGCCATCCATGTCGTCGATCGACACGAAGGTCGGCTCGCCGCCCTGCGTCAGGCGGACGTCGTTGGCGACGAGGTCCGCGTCGACCTGCTCACCGAGCGCGTCGATCGCCTTCCATTGCGTGTCCGAATAGGGCAGCGTGACGCGCGGGTCCTCGTGGATGCGCGTGACGGTCATCGTGACGTCGAATTGCACCTGCGCCACATCCGTGTAGCCGATGACCGGCGCCGCGTTGCCCGGGTCTGCCGTGCACGCCAGCGGAATGTGGCCCTCGCCGGCGAGCAATCCCGATGTCGGATCGAATCCGATCCATCCGGCGCCGGGAATGAAGACTTCGGCCCATGCATGGAGATCTGTGAAATCCACGGTGGTGCCCGACGGGCCGTCGAGCGCCTTGACGTCCGCCACCAGCTGCACGAGGTAACCCGACGCGAATCGCGCAGCCAGTCCAAGGTGCCGCATGATCTGGACCAGCAGCCAGCCCGAGTCGCGGCACGACCCGCTTGCGTTGTTCAGCGTTTCCTCCGGTGTCTGCACGCCGGGCTGCATGCGCACCAAATATTTGATCTGGCTCTGCAGCAGGTGATTGAGACGGACCAGCAGCAGGACGGGGCTCTCGTCCTTGACGATCGTCTTGCGGAATTCGTCCAGCCACGCCGTCAGGCGCGGCCCGAGTGGCGCGGTTTCCAGGAATGGAATCAGTTCCTTGGCCAGCGCCGGCGCATAGGTGAACGGGAAAGTCTCGGCATAAGGCTCGACGAAGAAGTCGAAGGGGTTGATGACCGTGAGGTCCGCGACCAGGTCGACTTCGATCTCGATTGCGTCGGCGCGCTCCGGAAAGACCAGCCGCGCGACCCAGTTCCCATACGGATCCTGCTGCCAGTTGAGGAAGTGCGCCTCGGGCTTTACATTCAGCGAGTAGCTCAGGATCGGCGTCCGGCAATGCGGCGCCGGCCGCAGCCGGATTTCGTGCGGCGCGATGGCGACGTGGCGGTCGAAACGATAGGAAGTGCGGTGGGACAGCGCTACGCGGATTGCCATGTTGGAGCCAGTCAGATTTGGTTTCGCGTATGCGACGGCATGCGCTTTGGGCGCAGTTCGAGGCGCGAGCCCGAAAGCATATCGAGCATATGGTGAGGGCGATTAACGAAGAAATGCGCCCAAAGAGCTGCCGTCCCTTCGGGTTGCAGCCAAAACGCGCATCTGCTGTGTTGCTCGGCTTGCGAAGGTTCGCGACATTCGCTGCGCCTCGCGCCTCGCATCCATCGCGTTTCGGCCCAGCAACGCTTACGTGAAACCAAGTCTGACAGGCTCCCTAGGTCCAATCTGGGTCGGGAAGTTGTGCGAACACCCGGCGCAGACCCTCGCCCCATTCGCGGTGCATCATTTGGAAGTAGGCGTCGGTTTCCTCGATCCGCTTCTGGATCTTGATCGTAAGCGAATCCGCCTCGTACACCAGCAGGTCGATCGGCAGCCCTACGGATATGTTCGAGCGCATCGTCGAGTCGAACGACACGACCGTGCATTTGGTGGCGTCGAGCAGGCTGGAATTGCGCTTGATCACGCGGTCGATGACCGGCTTCCCGTACTTGGATTCGCCGATCTGGAAATAGCAGGTATCCGGAGAGGCTTCGATGAAGTTGCCCTCGCCATAGACGTTGAACAGGCGATGCGGCTCGCCGCGAATCTGGCCGCCGATGAGAAAGTTGCCTGATGCGTCGATGTTGTTCTGCGACAGGTACGGGCCATCGCGCGCCTTGATCTCGCGCAGCGAATCCCCGACCAGGCGGGCCACGTCGAACATCGACTCTGCATTCCAGATGTTGAGTTCGCTGTCGCCTCCCCGTCCGCGATGGTCGAGATTGTTGAGGGCGCTCTGGGTGACGGCCAGGTTGCCCGACGACAGCGTGACGATCACTCGGTCGCCATCCCTGGCGAAAACCTTCATCTTCGAGAACCGGGCGATCTGGTCCACCCCGGCATTGGTCCGGGAATCCGAGGCGAAGATCATCCCGGCATTGAGCGACATGGCAACGCAATAAGTCATGGGGCGGTTTCAGTGGAAGCGTTGACGGATCGTCAATACGCCGGAACGAGGAAGCGCCGGCTGATCTCGCCGCCTAAGGAGGATACGCGCGCCAGGAAGTCCATCAGGTACTCGTGCAGGCCGAAGCGGATGATTTCCTCGGTCTTGCCGTAATGCAGCCGCGCATGCAGCTCTCCAGCCTGCCGTCGCAGCTCGCGGCTGTTGTCGTCGCACAGGAGTTCCAGCGTGTCGTCGATGAAGTTTAGGCAACTGTGCAGCGAACGTGGCATGTCGTCGCGCAGCACCAGCAATTCCGCGACCCGCCTGGGCGAAATGAGGTCGCTGTAGATTTTGCGGTAGGACTCGAATCCCGACAGCGACTGCAAAAGCGACGCCCACTGGTAATAATCCACGGCGCCGCCGATGTCCGCCGCCGACGGCAGCAGGATGTGGTACTTGGTGTCGAGGATGCGCGCGGTGTTGTCGGCACGCTCGATGTGCGTCCCCAGGCGGATGAAATGATAGGCCTCGTCGCGCAGCATGGTGCCAAAGGTCACGCCGCGGAACAGGTGCGAGCGCATCTTGACCCAGTCCAGGAACTCCGAGACGCCCTGCGAGCGCAGGCGCTCGTGCCCGTTTTCGCGGATGGCGATCCAGGCGCTGTTGAGATCCTCGTACATTTCGGAGGTGATGGCGCCACGAACGCTGCGCGCGGATTCACGCGCCGCGCGAAGGCAGCAATAGATCGACGACGGGTTTTCCTCGTCCATGATCATGAACTTGAGCACGCTTTCGGCCGCGAGCTCGGGGTAGTGCTTGTAGTACGGCGTGGCCACACCGGTGGAAATGAGCGGCACCGACCACGGCTCCGCCCAGGCGAGACCGGGCTCCTGGATGTGATACGGCAGCAAGGATGTGCGGTAAGTGACGTCGAGCAGCCGCGCGGTGTTCTCGGCGCGTTCGATGTGCCGGGCCATCCAGAAAAGTTCGTTCGCGGTGCGGCAGAGCAAGGCGGCCATGGTCAGTCTCCAGTCATTCCGCCAGGACCCACGTGTCCTTGGTCCCGCCGCCCTGCGACGAGTTCACCACCAGCGACCCCGCGCGCAGCGCCACGCGCGTCAGGCCGCCCGGGACCAGGTCGACATCGGTGCCCGAAAGGACGTATGGGCGCAGGTCGATGTGGCGCGGGGCAAGCCCCGACTCCACGAACGTCGGACAGGTGGATAGCGCCAGCGTGGGCTGCGCGATGTACTTGTCCGGCTCGGCCACGATACGCCGGCGAAACTCCTCGCGTTCCGCGGCGGTGCATGCGGGTCCGACCAGCATGCCATAGCCGCCCGACCCGTGAACCTCTTTGACGACGAGCTTGTCGAGGTTGGCCAACGCGTATTCGCGGTCCTTGGGTTTGTACAGCATGAACGTCGGAACGTTGTTGAGGATGGGGTCCTCGGCCAGGTAGTACTTGATCATGTCCGGCACGAACGGATAGATGGACTTGTCGTCCGCCACGCCCGTGCCGATGGCGTTGGCCAGCGTGACGCGGCCCGCGCGGTAGGCCGCGAACAACCCCGGCACCCCGAGCATCGAGTCCGGCCGGAAGGCCAGCGGATCCAGGAAGTCGTCGTCGACGCGGCGGTAGATGACATGCACGCGACGTGGTCCGCGCGTCGTGCGCATGTAGACGGTGTCGTTCTGGACCATGAGGTCCTGCCCTTCGACCAGCTCGACGCCCATCTGCTGGGCGAGGAATGCATGCTCGTAGTAAGCAGAGTTGTACGCGCCGGGCGTCAACACCGCGACCGTTGGCGCTTCCTCGCCCTTGGGTCCGACGCCGCGCAGGTTCTCCAGCAGCATGTCGGGGTAGTGCTGGACCGGACGTATCGAGCGCGTGGCGAACAGTTCCGGAAACAGGCGCATCATCATCCGGCGATTCTCGAGCATGTAGGAAACGCCGGACGGCACGCGCAGGTTGTCCTCCAGCACGTAGTACTCGCCTGCACCGGCGCGCACCAGGTCAACGCCTGCGATGTGCGCGTAAATGCCGCCGGGAACGTCCATGCCGGACATCTCGCGCCGGTACTGCGTATTGCCCAGCACTCTTTCCGCCGGAATGGCGCCGGCCTTGAGTATCTTCTGGTCGTGATAGACATCGGCGAGGAAAAGATTGAGCGCGCGCACGCGCTGCTTCAACCCGGCCTCGAGAATGCGCCACTCGTCCGCCGGAATGATCCGCGGGACGATGTCGAACGGAATCAGGCGCTCCGTTCCCGCATCTTCGCCATACACGGCGAATGTAATTCCGACGCGGTGGAATGCGCGTTCGGCCTCGTCCCTTTTTTGTGCAATGCGGGCACCATCGGTGCGTTCGAGCCAGTCGGCGAATGCCCGGTAATGGGGCCGGATTACGCCAGCCGCGACAGACATTTCATCAAAAGGGTGGGAGGACATGCGATAGTTTCCGGGGTGTCTTACTCACAAAGCAAGCCATGAGCCATTCTGCGAAAGGCTTGGGGTTCAAAGGGTTAGGGAAACAGGCGGGACAGATGCCACCTTCGCCTTGAGCATTCAGCCACGTATTGCACCCCGATGGTGCGGCGCTGTCCATGACAGACATGGACAGGCCCAAAACGGCGGTTTGACCCTGCTTTCGGCGGTATGGTTAAATCCGTGCTCCTGTCTGGGTTCGCGGGGCGTTTAGCTCAGCGGTAGAGCACTCCCCTCACACGGGAGGGGTCGCTGGTTCGAACCCAGCAATGCCCACCACACTGAACCAAGGGGTTACGCGCAAGTGTAACCCCTCTTTTTTTTGGCGCCGCCCGCGCAACGCCCGTCCGCCGCGAATCCTGCTCGGTGGACAACCTTTTACTGGAGAACCTCGTCGGCTCGAAGCATCACTGCCCGAGGGATCGTGATTCCGAGTTTGCTGGCGGTGGTCTTGTTTACGACGAGTTCAAATTTCGACACCTGCTCGAACGGGAGATCACCGGGCTTTGCTCCTTTCAGTATCTTGTCGACGTAGTCGGCCGCGCGGCGATGCATGTTGCGGACACTCGGGCCGTAGGACATGAGACCGCCAGCCTCGACATAGATGCGGTCTTCATAGATGGCGGGCATCCGCAGTTTTGCCGCACGGCCCACAATCGTGTTGCGCTCAGAAGCGAGGATGGCATCGCCCGAATTCAGGATGGCCTGCGTGCCGTCCCACCCGATGGCATCGAGTTGCGAGGCAAGCTCGTCTCGAGTTCGGACTTCGCTTGACTCGACCTTGATCCCGACTGCGGCACCCGCTTCCTGCATGGCCTTCACTTCGAGGCGATTCTCCGGACGAGCGGGATTCCAGAGCACCGTCGCACGGTTGACCTTGGGGACGGTCTCTTTAAGCAGATCAACGCGCTTGCGGCTCAGCTCTAGCTCCAGTCCGGAAATTCCTGTGATGTTGCCTCCGGGACGCGCAAAACTCTGCGCCAGGCCCGCGGCGACGGGATCGCCGGTAGCCGCCAAGACTATCGGAATCGTGCTGGTGAACTTCTTGGCCGCCAGACCCTCCGGCGTGCACATCGCGACGATGAGGTCCACGTTGCTTTCGACCAGCGCCTGCATGATTGCATCGAGCTCCTTGGGATTGCCGTGGGCGTCGCGGAACTCCAATACGAAATTCTTGCCGTCGATCCAGCCAAGCTGGGCCATCCGATCTCGAAAGGACTCGGCATAAGGGCCCGAGGGCCCATTGCTGAAAAGCCACACGTAACCCACCCGCGGCAGCCTTGATGCGGGTTGCGCCGTTGCGCCAATTGCGACCATCAGCAGCGTCAAGATCAGCAGACTCGCTAGGCGGCAAATAGACGATCGCATGTCTTCCTCCGTCAGGGTTGTCCCACCCGTACCGGGTCACGGCATGTACTGGCCGCCATTGACCTCGATGACCTGCCCGGTCACGTAGCCACTCATTGCATCCGACGCCAGATAGACGAACGTTCCAGCGCACTCATCCGCGCTTCCCAGCCGGTTCATCGGAACCATAGCCTGCATCGCCTTCAGTTGCTCGGCGTTTGAATAGCGGTCGTGGAATGGCGTCGTGATGACGCCAGGCGAAACCGCATTGACGCGGATGCCGTCGCCAACGACCTCCTTCGCCCAGCCGCGCGTGACCGTGGAGACGAAGCCCTTCGCGCCCGCGTACAGGACCGCGCCTCCGCCGCCGCCGTTGCGCGCGGCAATCGACGTCACGTTGATCACATTGCCCGACTTCTGCCGGCGCATCACCGGAATCACCTCGCGCATGAACAGCGCGACCTGAGTCACGTTCAGCGCGAGCACCCGGCCGATCTGCTCCGCCGTGTAGTCCTCGATCTTGACCCGCCCCAGCATTCCGCCGGCGTTGTTGATCAGCACGTCGATGCGGCCATGCGCCGCCATCGTCTCCGCCACGATGCGCTTGACGTTGGCTTCCTGCATGACGTCGCCGCCCGCCAACGTCACCGATGCACCCAGTCCCTTGATCTCGGCCGCTACGGCTTCCGCAGCCGCCTTGCTTTCGTTGTAATGGACGACCAGCTTGCAGCCCAATCGGGCGAATGCGACCGCCGCTGCCGCGCCAATGCCGGTGGACGCGCCGGTGATGAGGACAACCTTGCCGTTGAGATCCGAGATCATGTCGTGCTCCAGGGAAAAACGGATTGTGCCTGATGTTCGCTGACGGTATTGCGCCGACGCCTAGGGGGACGGCGGCGTGGTCACTTTGCCGTCCCCGCGGGTTCCGGCCACCGCCGCGCGGATGGCCGCAACGGCGGCGGGTCGGGGAAAACTTTTGCGGTAGGCGATGGCGATCCGGCGCGATGGCGCCGGCCGGCTGAACGGGACGGGCACCACCAGCGTGCTGTGATACTTGGGCGTCAGCGCGTCACGCGGCAAGACCGAAATGCCCAAGCCGGAAGCGACCATGTTGCGCACCGTTTCCAGCGAGTTGGTGCGAGTGACATGGGTGTCGCCGCGGTTGAGTTCCGGGCAGGCATCCAGCACCTGTGCGCGGAAGCAGTTGCCGACGTTGAGCAGGATCGTATGTTCCCCGTTCAGCTCGCCCGGTGCTATCGACCGTCGCTTTGCCCACTTGTGGCCCGCTGGGACCACGACCTGGAACGGCTCCTCGTACATGTATTCGGTCACCACGCCGGGGGGCGCGAACGGCAGCGCGATGATCGCCGTGTCGATGCGGCCCGATTTCAACTCGGTCTCCAGGTTCTCGGTGAGATTCTCCTCGATGTCCAGCGGCATCTGCGGCGCCAGCGCGTGCAGCGCCGGTATCAAATCGGGCAGCAGATAGGGCGCGACGGTGTAGATGATGCCGAGTTTCAGCGTGCCGGCCAGCTGGTTGCGCCCGGTCTGCGCGATTTCGCGGATGCGGGAGGTCTCCTCCAGCACCCTCTGCGCCTGCTCGACGATTTGCCCGCCCACGGGCGTCACGGTGACCTCGTTCTTGCCGCGCTCGAACAGCGACGTGCCGAGTTCTTCCTCGAGTTTCTGGATCGCCACGGACAGCGCCGGCTGGCTCACGAAGCACTTTTGCGCGGCCCGGCCGAAATTGCGCTCCTGGGCAACCGCGACGATATAGCGCAGCTCGGTCAACGTCACGACGCGGCCGCCGCTAGTGGTCGCGTTGCGCCAGAAAACGCGCGAAACCGGCGCCGGTTTCCGGGTGCTTGAGTCCGAAGTCCACCGTCGCCTCGAGATATCCGAGCTTGCTTCCACAGTCGTAGCGGCGTCCGTCGAACGCATACGCGTACACGGCTTCCTCGGCCGCCAGGCGCGCAATGCCGTCGGTCAACTGGATCTCGCCGCCCGCCCCCGGCGCCATCGTGCGCAGGTGGCCGAAAATACGCGGCGACAGCACGTAGCGGCCGATCACCGCAAGAGTCGATGCCGTAGTGCCGGCCTTCGGCTTCTCGACGATGCGCGTGATTCGTCCCAGGCGCTCGCCCGCCGGTTCCGTTTCCACGATGCCGTAGTTACCGGTGGCGTCCGCCGCCACATCCATGACGCCGATTGTCGAGTAGCCCGTGCGGCCTGCCACGTCGACCATCTGTTGCATTACCGGAACGCGCGCGTCGATCAGGTCGTCGGCGAGGATCACGGCAAACGGCGCGTCCCCGACTATCGGCTCGGCGCACAGGACCGCGTGTCCCAGCCCCAGCGCTTCGGACTGGCGGATGTAGATGCAATTGATGCCGGGCGGTGTTGCGGCCTGCACTGCTTCGAGCAGCTCCGACTTGTTGCGCAGTGCCAGCTCGGTCTCGAGTTCGTACGCCTTGTCGAAGTGGTCCTCGATGGCGCGCTTGTTGCGGCCCGTGATGAAGATCATGTCGGTGATGCCCGCGGCCGCGGCCTCCTCGACCGCGTACTGGATCAGCGGCTTGTCGACGACCGGCAGCATCTCCTTGGGACTCGCCTTGGTGACCGGCAGGAAGCGGCTGCCCAGGCCGGCAACCGGAAAAATAGCCTTGGTGATTTTCTGCATGCGTGGAGTCTGGTTATACGTTCGTCAATCGGCAAGCATCGCCCGCAGCCGGGACTCGTCGAGAATCGCCACGCCCAACTCCTCGGCGCGGGCGAGTTTGCTGCCGGCATCGGCTCCGGCGACGACGTAATCGGTCTTTTTCGACACGCTTCCCGCCACCTTGCCGCCGCGCGCCTCGATCATCGCCTTCGCGTCGTCGCGCGCCAGCGTCGGCAGCGTGCCGGTCAGCACGAACGTGAGCCCGGACAACACCCCCGCGGGCGCGCCCTGCGGCGGGCCTTCGGTCCAGTGTACCCCTGCCGCGCGCAACTGCTCGATGCCTTCGCGATTGTGCGGCTCGCGAATGAAGCCGGCAATGGATTCCGCGAGCACAGGACCCACGTCCTTCACCTGCAACAGGTCCTGCTCCGAGGCAGCGAGCAGCCCATCGAGGCTTCCGAAATGGCGCGCGAGGTCCTTGGCGGTCGCCTCGCCCACATGGCGAATGCCCAGCGCGAAAATGAATCGCGCGAGCGTCGTGGCCTTGCTCTTCTCGATCGAGGCCAGCACGTTGGTGGCGCTCTTGTCTGCCATCCTTTCCAGACCGGAAAGCGTCTGCAGTCCCAGCTTGTAGATGTCGGCCGGCGTGTGGACCAGGCCGGCATCGACAAGTTGATCCACGAGCTTGTCGCCGAGTCCTTCGATGTCGAGCGCGCGCCGGCCGGCAAAGTGCAGCAGCGCCTGCTTGCGCTGCGCCGGGCATACCAGGCCACCGGTGCAGCGCGCGATGACCTCGTCCGGCAGGCGCGCGATGGCGGAGCCGCATTCCGGGCAGGCGATCGGCATGACGAACTCGCGCGCGCCGCGGGGCCGCTTTTCCGGAATGGCGCGAACGATTTGCGGTATCACGTCGCCCGCCCGGCGCACGATGACGGTGTCGCCGATGCGCAGGTCGCGCCGGCGGATTTCGTCCTCGTTGTGCAGCGTCACGTTGGTCACCGTGGTGCCGCCGACGAACACGGGCTCGAGCCGGGCCACCGGCGTGATCGCGCCGGTGCGGCCGACCTGCACGTCGATCGCGATGAGCCGTGTCGCCATCTCTTCCGGCGGGAATTTGTGCGCAACCGCCCAGCGCGGCTCGCGCGTCCTGAATCCCAGCGCGCGCTGCACCTCGAGGCTGTCGACCTTGTAGACGACGCCGTCGATTTCGAACGGCAGATCACCGCGCCGGTCGCGGACGTCCGCGTAGAACGTGGCCAATTCCGCCGCGCCGTGCGCGATGCGGCGGTCGCCGTTGACCGGCAAGCCGAACGCGGCCAGCGCGTCGAACAGCGCACTCTGCGTCGGCGGAAGCGGCCAGCCTTCGGTCTCGCCGATGCCGTAGGCGAAGAAAGCCAGCGGCCGCTGCGCGGTCATGGAAGGATCGAGCTGGCGCACGGCGCCGGCCGCCGTGTTGCGCGGATTCACGTACATCTTGGCGCCCGCTGCTTCCTGCCGTTCATTGAGCCGCGCGAAATCCGCGCGAGTCATGTACACCTCGCCGCGCACTTCCAGCACCGGCGGCGGCTTGCCGCGCAACCTGGCCGGGATGGCGGCGATCGTGCGCACGTTGGCGGTGACGTCCTCCCCGGTCTCACCGTCGCCGCGGGTCGCCGCCACGGCGAGCACGCCACGCTCGTAGCGCAGGCTGATGGCCAGCCCGTCGAACTTGAGCTCCGCCATGTACGCGATCGGCGGCGCGTCATCCGCGAGCGCCAGCTCCCGCCGCATCCGCGCATCGAACTGAATTGCGCCCGCCTCCGTGGTATCGGTTTCCGTACGGATCGACAGCATTGGCACGCGGTGGACTACCGGCGCGAACTCCGCGGCGCGCGCTCCGCTGACGCGCTGCGTCGGCGAGTCGGCGGTGATCAGCGCCGGATACGCCGACTCGATGGCCGCGAGTTCACGGAACAACGCGTCGTACTCGGCATCGCTGACCGTCGGCGCGTCCTCTTCGTAATAGCGGCGGTCGTGCTCGGTGATCTCGGCGCGCAGCGCAGCGGCACGCGCTGCCTTCGCGGCAGGCACGGCGACCGTAATCGGCGGGCCTTTGGCCACGCGTCAGGCGCCGAACAGGGCCTGCGCGCGCGGACTTCCCGGATCGATGCGGCAGGCCTTGAGCGCGTCGGCGGCCAATTGCACCTGCTGGCGGATGGCAGCGAGCGCTGCGTCGTCGAGCGGCCGGCGGTTGTCGTCGACGAGATCCCCGTCCAGCGTATGCGCGATCCGCTTCGCCGCCAGCTTCATCTGATCGAACGCGCGCAACGGATCTGCGACGCGAGGAACGTCCAGCACCAGCACGACCCCGTTCGTAGCCGAAGCGCGCAAAGTATCGACGGTGAACGGCTCGTTGCGGACGTTCTGCAACGTGTAGAGGATTGCGCCGGTATCTTCCTGCGGCCATTCGAAGCGCCCGCCCGGGGCGAGCTTGAATCCGGCCGCCTCCGCCACTCCGCGAAGTTTCGTTCCGGGAATGCTCGCGGATTCCTGTTTCAGCACCGTGAGGCCGACCTGGACGTCCACGTCGGCGCACAGGCGGTCAAGCGCTTCAGCCCGGTCCGTTTCTGCCGTGACGTCGGGAACCGACAATGCCGCTGGCAGCATGGGGGCGAGCTCGCTCATCACCCGTACGAACGTGTCGAGCTGCGCGTGGCTCGCGGCACCGTTGCGGTCAGCGAGCAGCATGCATGCGGCGAACTCCACGAACTCGCCGGGCGTTGCCGACTGCAGCAGCACCCACGGCGAACCCGGCGCGGTCCTGCCGAACCAGCGCAATCGCTTGCCTATGCGCGCGTGCAGGCCGGCCGCCAGCGCGCCCGCCGGCAGCGGCTTGGCCGGCTGCAGGATCACCATGCATTCGATGTCGCGATCCGGCTGCGGTCCCGCGGTGTCAGGCAGCGCCGACGCATAAGTTGTCACCGCCGCGGGCGCGGACACCTCGGTGTCCACTGGCTCCGGCTCGATGTAGTCGACCGGAGGCGACCACGACGACGCGTCTTCCGACTCGCTCCCGGGCATGGCCGCCGGGTTGTCCGAGTCCGTGGTAACGACGCTCGCGTCGGCGTCGCCGGCGCTCGTAGGGGTCCGCAGCGTCGGCTCGACCCGGCGGCCCGGTGCGGGCTGCAGCAGCACATCGTCGGAAGTGCGGAATGCCGACGCTATACGGCGCCGAATGCGCCGCTCCTGCCAGGCGTTGTAGACGATGACGCCGACGACAAGAAGGATGCCGGCGACGATCAGGCCCAACTGGAGCGAACTCATGCGCATGGGCGATTCATGACGCGTCAGGCGTTACGGGAAAAATCGCGGGTGTTTGATAGAGACCGAGTATAGCGCGATGGCCGGTCATAAGCGCGACAGAACCCGCTTCAGGCCGTGCTCTCGGCCAGCGAAAGCGCTTCGCTGATGTCGACAGCCACAACACGCGACACGCCCGGTTCAGGCATCGTGATGCCCACCAGCTGGTTCGCCATCTCCATCGTGATCTTGTTGTGGGAAATGAACAGAAACTGCGTATCGCCCGCCATCTCACGGACCATCGCGCAAAAACGATCGGTGTTCGGATCGTCCAGGGGCGCGTCCACTTCGTCCAACAGACAGAACGGCGCCGGATTCAACTGAAACAGCGCGAACACCAGCGAGATTGCCGTGAGCGCCTTCTCGCCGCCGGAGAGCAGGTGGATGGACGTGTTGCGCTTGCCCGGTGGCTGAGCGATCACCTGCACGCCGGAGTCGAGGATTTCCTCGCCCGTCAGCACGAGCCGGGCTTGCCCCCCGCCGAACAGCGTCGGGAACAGCCTTGCAAAATTGGCGTTGACGGCGTCGAACGTCTGCTGCAGCAGGTCGCGCGATTCACGGTCGATCTGGCGGATCGCGGATTCGAGCGTGGTCATCGCTTCGGTAAGGTCCGCCGCCTGGCGGTCCAGGTAATCCTTGCGCTCGGTGGTCTGCGCCAACTCGTCCAGCGCTGCCAGGTTCACCGCGCCCAGCTCGGCGATCGCCACCCCGAGGCGTTCGATCTCCGCAGGAAGCGTGCGCCAGCTGCCCCACGCCTTCAGTGCCTCAGGCAATCCGGCCACCTCCGCCTGCGCTTCCGCCAGTTGCTCGGAGAATTGCTGCTCGGCGATGACCGCCGCCTGTTCCTTCAGCTGCATGTCCTGGATCTTGCCGCGCGCCGGCTCGAGCTTTTGCTCGGCAACCAGCCGGGCCTCGTCGCCCGCGCGGAGTTCTGCCGTCAGGCTCTCGACATGGTCGCGCGCCGCGGCCAGCGCCTGTTCCGCCTCGCCGCGCAACGCGAGCTGCCGCTGCAGCGCCTCCTCGACCGGCGTCCAGTCGATGGCCGCCTGCTCCGACGTGAACTGTGCGAGAAGCGAGTTCTGCTGCGCGGCCTGGGTCGTCAGCGATTCGCGGCGGCGTTCGAGCTCGGCCAGCCGGTCGCGGCAACTTCTCTCCGCGAACCCGGCCTCCTGCGCCGCGCGTTCGGCGGCACGCACGCGCTCGCGGCCGCGCGCCAATTCGACTTCGGCTTCGTTGCGCGCGTGGCGTGCGGTCTCGCGGGCGGCGATCTCCTCGTGCATCCGCGACTGAAGGTCGGCGATTTCGGCGCTGATTGCGTCACGCTGTGCGGTCTCGCCGGCTTCCTGCATGGCCACGTCCGCCGTTTCCTGCGCGATTTGCGCGCGCCGGCGCTCCGCCGCTTCGGCCGCCTGTTTCAGTGTGACGAGCTCGAGTTCGAGATCGTGCACGCGGCGCTGCTGCGAACCGACCGCCAGCCCTTCGGCATGCCAGGTCTGCTGCTTCGCCTTCAAATCTGCATCGACGGTATCGCGCGTGTGCGTGGCCGCGGCAGCAACGGCCGTGGCCGTCCCGATCAGCGTCGCCAATTCATCGAGTTCGCGTTGACGCGCAATGACTCCGTGCAATTCGCCGTCGGGGGCGAACAACGTGACCCCTTGCGCGGTGACAAGGTGGCCGGCCGGCGTGACGAAGGCCTCGCCTTCGCCAAGCGCCTCGCGGTCCTTCAGGGCTGAACCCAAGTCCGGGCGGCAGCGAATGCCGTGCAAGCCGTCGGCGAGCAGGCGTCCCGCTTCCGTCTGCTTGAGCCGTACCTTTGCCAGCAGCCAATCGTCACCGTGGTGGGGCGCATGGCGCGCCGCCAATGGCGCGAATGCCGCCTCATAGGCCGAAACTCGTCGCGGCGGCGATGCACCACCGTCCACCCAACTGCCGACATCATCCAGGCGCGACAACTCGAGCGCGTCGAGGCGTTCGCGCAGCACGGCCTCCAGCGCGTCTTCCCATCCTCGCTCGATGTCCAGCGACTGCCACAATCTGCGCGCCTTGGCGAGGCCATGGTCGGCCAGCCAGGCGTCGATATCCTGTCCGTGCCCGATCTTCGCCTGCAGTGCCGACAGTGCCTGCGACCGCGCTTCGAGGTCGCCCAGCGCCTTGCTGTCGCGCTGCCAGGCGTCGGCCGTTTCCCGCTGGCGCAGTTGCAGCGCCTCCACGGCCTGCTGCAGCGCGGTCAGCGCTGTTTGCTTGCCGCCAAGGTCGCGCGTTTCGACGGCGAGTTGCTCCTCGACTTCGCGCACGGGATCCGTCGTCGGCGCGCGCAGCCCCGCCAGTTCCTGTTGCAGGCGCTCCTGCCGCGCCGCCAGTTGCTTCAGCGTTGTTCCGACGCTGTCGCGCCGCGTCTCCGCCACGCGCACGTCCTGTTCAGTCAGCGCAATTTTGTCCGCGAGCTCCGCGAGAATCCGGGATGTGTCCGCAACCGCCTGCTCGAGCGCGGGCAGCACCGATTGCGCGGAACGTTCCCCGTCGGCGGCCGTCTCGCGCGCCTTGAGCGCCGCCTCGAGCTCGCGCTCGGCGTTGCCGCGGTCGGCGGCCAGGGCTGCTTCCTGCCCGGCGATGGCGCCAAGCGCTTCCGTCAATTGCGCGACTTGCTGCGTGAGCCGCGACTCCGATTCGCGCACGAAGCTGAGCTGCTGCTCCAGCCGGGTCACCTCCGCGTTGGCCGCGTAGAACCCGCCCTGCTTCTCGTGCAATGCGTCGCCGGCCGTGTAGTGGCTGGCGCGCAGCGCCTCCAGCTTGCTCTCGGCCGCGCGCAGTTCCGCCTGCAGCGATTCCAGCGCGACCGTCAGCGTGGCCATCTCGGTCGCGCATTTTTCGCGCACGCGGACGGCGTCCTGCTGCTTGGCGAACCACAGCAAGTGCTGCGACTGCTTGTGCCGGCCTTCGAGTTCGCGGTATTCCGTGGCGACGCGAGCCTGGGTTTCCAGGCGCAGCAACTGGTTGCCGAGTTCCAGGCGGATGTCCTCGACGCGTGCCAGGTTCTCGCGGGCATCGGACAGCCGCCCTTCCGTTTCCTTGCGGCGTTCCTTGTACTTGGACACGCCCGCGGCTTCCTCGAGGAAGATGCGCAGCTCCTCGGGCTTGGCCTCGATGATGCGGGAAATCATTCCCTGCTCGATGATGGCGTAGGCGCGCGGACCCAAGCCCGTGCCGAGAAACAGGTCGTGGATGTCGCGGCGACGGACCGGGATATTGTTGATGTAGTACGTCGAATCGCCGTCTCGGGTCAGGACGCGCTTGATCGAGATCTCCGCATACTGCCCCCACTGGCCGCCGATCCGGCCCTGGCTGTTGTCGAAGTGCAGTTCGACGGACGCGCGCCCGACGGGCTTGCGCTCGCCCGCGCCGTTGAAAATGACGTCCTGCATCGACTCGCCGCGAAGCGCTGACGCCTTCGACTCGCCCAGCACCCAGCGCACGGCATCGATGACGTTGGATTTGCCGCAGCCGTTGGGACCGACGATGCCGACCAGCTGGCCGGGGGTCGCGATGGTGGTCGGGTCGACGAAAGACTTGAACCCGGAGAGCTTGATCTGCGTTAGGCGCAAGGGGAATTCTTGTTAGGTGTGTGCCGCAGGGTGCATGCCGCGAACGTGTGGAAATGCGCCTCGAACGGCGCGCCCAAACGTCGAATTATAGCGGAAAGGGACTGCTGTCCGCCCTCACCGCGCCGGTCATGCGTGCAATACCGGCGCGGCCGTCTCCCGGCGCGGCGGCAGCCGCCCTTCCTCGACCGCGTGGCAGGCAACTTGGCCGACGTTTGCCGTCCCCGCGCCCTTCAGCACCGGCGTTTCGCGACGGCAGCGCTCGTTGGCCAGCGGGCAGCGTGGATGAAACGTGCATCCCGGAGGGGGTTCGAGCGGGTTGGGCACCTCGCCTGCGACGGCAATCCTCGACTTGCCGGTCATCTCGAGATCCGGCACGGCGTCGAGCAACATCCGCGTGTAAGGGTGCAGCGGCGTGTGGAAGAGCACGCGAGTCGGCGCCATTTCGACAATGCGACCGAGGT
>Ga0207683_10000233_pt1 | contig 49324 bp, 53 predicted proteins | sample KBSM73metaG_FD_184333 | JGI IMG/M metagenome (GOLD analysis project Ga0207683, IMG submission 184333) | Miscanthus rhizosphere microbial communities from Kellogg Biological Station, Michigan, USA - KBS M7-3 metaG (SPAdes) (version 2) | ecosystem: Host-associated > Plants > Roots > Rhizosphere >...
CACCGTGATCGTGTACCCGGGCAAGAAAGGCACCCAGAACCACGCGCGGATGCTCGTCCGTCACGGGTACGGCGTCCTCGTCTTCGACCGACGAGGCGAAGGGACGAGCGAGGGCGACCCGAACGCGTTCGGCTGGGGGTTCGACGACGACCTGCGCGGTGCCGTCGATTACCTGCGCCGGCGTGAAGACGTCGACCCGAACCGGGTCGGCGGGCTCGGCCTGTCCGTCGGCGGTGAAGCCTTCCTGCAGACGGCTGCCGAGACGAGGGCTCTCCGAGCTGTCGTCTCGGAGGGCGCAGGCTCGAGGTCGGTCCGCGAGGACACCATCAACGCAAGCCTGAGGACGGTGCCGGAGGTCTGGTTCACCGGAGTGATGACCGCGGGCACGGCGCTCTTTGCGAATCGCTTACCGCCGCCCAACCTGAAGGAGCTGGCGGGCAGGATCGAGTCGACGCCGGTGTTCTTCATCTACGCGACGAAAGGCGCCGGCGGCGAGGACAACAACCCCGACTACTACGAGGCGACGCCTGCCCCGAAGCAGATCTGGAAGATCGACACCTCGCACACCCACGGTCTCTCGGCGCGGCCGGTCGAGTACGAGCGGCGGGTCGTCGACTTCTTCGATCGCACGCTCCGCGGCTGATCGCCGCGCGAGCCGGCTACCACTTGGAGCGGCGCCCGCGGCGGCTCGTGTAGACGAGCTTCGCGGGCGCCGACTTCATGCCAGCGTCTTCGAACTGCTCGTGATGCCCCAGGCGGCGGGCGACGCGACTGGTCTCGGCCTGCTGCTCGGGCAGGACGAACGTGATCGCGGTGCCGCTGCGGCCCGCGCGGCCGGTTCGGCCCGTGCGGTGGACGTACCCCTTGTCCTCCTCGGGCGGGTCGAAGTTGATCACGTGGGTGACGTCGTCGAGATCCAGGCCGCGGGCGGCCACGTCGGTCGCCACCAGCGTCTGGGCCTTCCCGCTCTCGAATTGCGCTAGCGCCCGCTCCCGCGCGTTCTGCGACATGTCACCGTGCATCGCCACGGCGTGCACGTCGCGTCGCTTGAGCTTCTGGACGAGCCGGTCGGCGCCGCGCTTCGTCCGCACGAAGACGAGCGTCGACTCGGACGCGCGGATGTGCTCGATGAGTGTGTCGACCTTCGAGTCCGAGGTGACGGAGACGAACCGATGCTCGATGCCGCCGGGCTGGCGCAGCGCCGACAGCTCGCCCTCGATTCGAACGGCGCCGCTCGTGTACATCCGTGCGAGCTCGCCGACCTCGCCGTCGAGCGTTGCCGAGAAGAACATGGTCTGCCGGTTGCGCGGCAGACGCCGCACGAGCTTGTCGACCTGAGGCCGGAAGCCCATGTCGAGCATCCGGTCGGCCTCGTCGAGCACGAACGTCCGCACTCGCGAAAGGTCGACGAGCCGGCGGGTCGAGAGATCCTCGAGCCGCCCCGGCGTCGCGACCAGGATGTGGGCCCGCTTGATCCGGTTCGCCTGTGACTTGAGCGGGGCGCCGCCGTAGGCTGCCGCCACGGCCAGGCCACGCGCCTCGGCGAGCGGACGGAACTCCTCCGTCACCTGCGACGCGAGCTCGCGCGTCGGCACGAGCACGAGCGCCGCGGGGTGCGCGTCGCTGGGCTCGGTGCGCTCGACGATCGGCAGGACGAAGGCGAGCGTCTTGCCGGATCCCGTAGGCGAGCGGACGAGCACGTCCACGCCCTGGAGGGCGTCCGGCAGCGTGCTTGCCTGGATCGGAAAGGGATGCTCGATGGACTGGGCCGCGAGCGCGGCCGCGACGGGCGCGGACACGCCGAGCTCGCGGAACGACTGGTTCGACATGAAGTTCGACTCCTTGTTCGGGTTCGAGACTTGCCTACCTCGAAACGCCCGAAGGAGGAACGAGAAGCTCATCTCACCGAGCAGCGTGATTGCCACTCGTGCTCACACCGTAGCAGTCCGCCTCTGCAAGGCCGCTACGCTGCCGCGATGCCGAACGAGAAGGCCGAGCCCCTCACCGCTGCCCAGAAGGAACAGCTCGAAGCCGAGCTGGCGGAGCTCGAGGGGCCGAAGCGCACCGCCGTCGTCGAGGCGATCAAGACCGCCCGCGGCTTCGGCGACCTCTCCGAGAACTTCGAGTACCACGCCGCGAAGAACGAGCAGGGCCTGCTCGAAATGCGCATCCGGATGCTGCGCGACCGCCTTTCGCGCGCGGTGCTGGTCGACGAGAACTCGGCCGACGCGAGCGTTGTGGGCGTCGGCTCGAAAGTCGAGCTCGAGGACGAGCAGGGCGGCCGGATGGAGGTCGAGATCTCGAGCGTCGGCGGCGTCTCGCCCGACTCGCCCGTCGGTCAGGCGCTGATCGGGATGCAGGCCGGGGACGAGGTCGAGATCCAGGCCCCGCGCGGTGCCTGGAAGGCCCGCATCATCTCCGTCGGCCGCTAGCTCCTGAAGTGTCCGACGGGGTCTAGTTCAGCACGTGCTCGGTGCGCGCCCTCGCGACCGCTTCGAGCCGCGAGTGGACGCCGAGCGCGCGGAAGACGCCGCGGATGTGGTTCCTGACCGTCTCGATGCTGAGGTGGAGCTCCTCGGCGATCTGATGTGTCGAGTAGCCGCGGTCGAGCAGCCGCAGCACCTCGGCCTGGCGCGGGGTCAGGTGCGGGTGCGGCTCGGGCTCGTCGTCTTCGGAGACGTTCGAGAGCTGGCCGAAGACGCCGATCACCCGCGTGCCGCTGTAGAGGCAGACCGAGCTGACGTCGACCAGCCTGCGGTCGCCGTCCTCGTCCACCAGGAGCACCGGCGCGTCGATGTCCTCCTCGCCGATCATGTGCCGGTAGAAGGCGTTGCGTGCGCGCGACGTGTCCTCGGGCGCGACGACCGACGTGAACTGGCGCCCGCGGACGTCGCCGACGAGCTCCATCCCGGCGGCGTTGACCCACCGGATGATCCCGTGCTCGTCGATCACGTAGCTCGGTACTTTGACCCGGTCGAGGGCACCCTCGACATCGCCGCCCAGCTCACGGAGACGCGACATGTGGCATCCGTATCCCGCATGAGCAGCGGGGGCATCGCCCCGTCTGGGCGATTCGTCAGGGAAGCAGGCGGAGCGCCAGCGCGACGTCGTCGCGCAGGTCCTCGAGGCCCCGGATGTCCGCGGGGGCGCTCGATTCGCGGCGATCCCTGACCTCGGCGAGGGCCGTGTCGATCGAGCCCAGCGCTTCGACGAGGCGCGCGCGGCGCGACCTCGGGCCCGGCAGCTCCGGCACCGTCGTGACCGACCAGTCGCAGTCGCCCGCATCGAGCACGAAGGCGCGGCCGTCGAGCTCGTAGCGGATCGCACCCAGCGACTCGTCGCGCACCCAGTCCTCGACGTCGCGGAGCAAATCGGCGAGGTCGGTCGCCTTGCGGCGCACTTCGGCGACGACCGACTTCACGTACTCGCTCTCGGCGATCAGGATCACGGAGCGGCTGCGGCCGAGGCGCTGCGCGAGCCGTACCGCGGTTGCGAGCTCGACCACTTCGAAGCGAATGGTGTCGGAGACCATGCAGCGATAGTTCCCGGACCGACCCGCGCCTAGCCTGACGCACGTGCGTCAATACCGGGCCCCGAGCGTGACGCACGTGCGTCAATCGCTTCATCCGCTTGGTACGACGCCCGGCCGTGCAGTGCGGCCGAGAATCACGAACCATGCTGAACCGCTTCCCGTTCGGGCCCGTCCGCGGGGTGCTGGCCGACGAGGCCGAGCGCGCGATCGACGCGACCCTCGCCGGACCGCTGCCGGAGATCGTCGGGCGCGCGCTCGTCGAACGTCGGGTGGCCGAGCGGGTGGTGTCGGCGATGCTCGACGCGTCGGCCCGCCAGGAGGGCGCCGGCGACGCGGTCGAGCAGGTGCTGCGCAGCCCGGCGCTGGAGCGCTGGCTTGCGAGCGAGGATGCGGCGCGGGTCGTCGCGCTCGCAACGGATCGCATCGTGCAGAGCGAGGCGTTCCGGCGCGCGGTCGCCGACCTGCTCTCGAGCCCGGAGGTGCGCAAGGCGCTGACCGAGACCGCCGGCGGCTTCGGCGACGACGCGGCGGTCGCGGCGCGGACGAAGGCGCGCGGCGCCGACTTCCGAATCGAGGCGCGGGTGCACCGGCTGCTCCGTCGCCCCAATCCCGCTCGGCCCGGCTTCGGCGGCTTCGTGTCCCGAGGCGTCGCGCTCGTGGTCGACGGCCTGCTGGCGCAGGTGGCGTTCCTGGTCCTTGCAGCGTCGATCGGGATCGTGCTCGGGCTGGCGAGCGGCCTGCGGCCGGGCTGGCTCGAGGGGACGCTCGCCGGAGGCGGCTGGCTGATTGTCGTCGCGGCGTACTTCGCGGCCTTCTGGGCGAACACCGGCCAGACGCCAGGGATGCGCCTGATGCACGTCCGCGTGCTCGCGCCCTCGGGCGAGGCGCCATCGCTCATCCGGGCCCTCGTGCGCGTCGTCGGGCTCGTGCTCGCGATCATCCCGCTCGGCGCCGGCTTCCTGCCGGCGCTCGTCGACTCGCGGCGCCGCGCGCTGCCGGACTACCTCGCAGGCACGACCGTCGTCTACGAGCCGTGACCGAGCTCTGGCTCGAGGTTGCCGGCGCGCCGATGCATGCGAAGGTGCTCGGCGAGGGGCCGGCGGTCGTGCTGCTCCATGGCTACGGCGTCTCGGGCACGTACATGCTCCCGCTGGCCCGGGAGCTCGCGACGTCCCACCGGGTCCTCGTCCCCGAGCTGCCCGGCCAGGGGAAGAGCGAGCCGCGCCCGGGGTTGCGGAGCGTCTCCGAGCTGGCGGGGGCACTCGCCGCTTGGCTCGAGGCCGCGAAGCTCGAGCAGCCTGCGGTCGTCGCCAACTCGCTCGGCTGCCAGGTGGTGACCGAGTTGGCCGTGCGCGAGCCTGCGCGGCTTGGGCCGCTCGTGCTCGTCGGCCCGACGGTCGACCCCGCCCGCCGGCGCGGGCGGCACCAGCTGTTCGCCGCGCTGCGCGACTCGGCCCGCGAGCCGCTGCAGCTCGTCGCGATCGCAGCGGCGGACGACGTCGCCGTCGGACTGCGACGGCTCGTCGCCACCGCGAGAGCGGCGCTCGACGACAGGATCGAGGAACGGCTTCCGCTCGTCGGGCAGCCGACGGTCGTCGTCCGCGGCGGCGCCGACGAATTCGTCAGCCCCGAGTGGGCCCAGCAGGTCGCCTCGCTGCTACCCGACGGGCGGCTCGTCGTCGTTCCCGGCGAGCCGCATGCCGTCCACTTCACCCGACCTGCCGCCGTGGCCGGGATCGTCCGGGAGCTCCTGCTCGAGGAAGCCGGCGATGCGATCGGCGACCGCACCCGGCTGCTCGAGCATGGGCACGTGCCCGCACGGCAACAGCTCGAGCCGCGCGTGCGGCACGAGGCGCTGCCACTCCTCGGCGACCCATAGCGGCACGAGCCGGTCGCGCTCGCCCCAGACGAGCAGGGTCGGGGCCCGAACCTGCGGGAGCTCGGCCCTCAGGTCGCGCACGGAGACGTAGGCGATGCCCCGCGCGAGCCCGAAGGGTCCCGCTCTCAGCGAGTCCGAGACGACGAGCCGTAGCGATCGGCGCAAGTCGTACAGCGTCTCCACCAGCGGCAGACTGCGGCCCGGCACGCTTCGCCCGCACGGAATCCCGGCCGGCGCGACCAGCACAAGCCGCCCCACGCGCTCGGGCCTGAGCGCCGCGAGCTCGGCGGCGACCAGGCCTCCGAGCGAGTGACCGGCGAGGTCGACCCGGTCGAGCTGCGCTGCCTCGAGCCTCCGCTCGAGCCACTCGAAAAGCTCGGTTGCCGGAGTGGCGCGGCGCAGCCGGGGGAGGTTGATCGCGTGGACGCGCCGGGTCCGGGCGAGGCGCTCGAGCACCGGCGACCACCAGCGCCACGAGCCCGCGAGGCCGTGCACGAGGACGAGCGGTTCGCCGCTGCCGACGACCATCTCCCCCGGACGCTTCATACCAAGCGCACGATGCCACGGCCGTTCGCGGCTGGGAACCTCGCCGATGATGAACGGGCTGGGCAAGGGTGCCGCCGGGAGGCTCGAGACGCGCGAGCAGGCCGCCGGCATCTGGTGGCTCTTCCTCGTGATCGGCGTCCTCTGGCTCGTGTTCGCGCTGCTCGTCTTCCGCGTCGACGCGAGCTCGGTCCACGGCATCGCGCTCCTCACCGGGCTGGTCTGCCTCGCCGCTGCCGGGCTCGAGTTCCTCGCTGCCGCGACCGTCCACGGCGGCTGGCGGATCGTCCGGCTGCTGCTCGGGCTCGCCTTCGTCGTGATCGGCGTGCTCGCGTTCGTGCACCCGCAGAACACATTCAGCGTCCTCGCGACGATCTTCGCCTTCTACCTGCTGCTCTCCGGGCTCTTCCAGATCGCGTGGGCGCTCGTCGAGAAGCACGAGCTCTGGTGGCTCCGCCTGCTCGCCGGGCTCGCGGAGGTGCTCCTCGCTTTCTGGGCGGCCGGCAACTTCGGGCACAAGGCGTTCCTGCTGATCGTCTGGGTCGGCGCCGGCGCGCTGATCGCGGGCATCACGCAGATCTCGTACGCGTTCGAGCTGCGCGACCACGCCGGGCCCGCCGAGGCCTGAGCGTCAGCGGTCGCGGGAAGGAAGGCCGCGGAGGCCGCTCTTGTCGACGCCGAGCCTGACGAGGTCGGTCTCGAGCGACGCGAGCGTGTCGGCCGGCACGGCGATCTCGCGCTTCCACCAGAGGTGCCCGCGCAGCAGGGCGAGGGCGCGGATGGCGCCGTTGGGCTCGACGTCGAGGCCGTGCACGCAGCCGAGGTGGTGCTCGTCGGCCGAGTACACGTCGCTGGAGGCACGCAGCTCGACTTCGCCTTTCGGCACGCGGTCGTAGAGCACGCTGACGTTGGGGTCGAACTCGGCCTCGGTCGGGTCGAGCGGCGCGTACGTCGGCGCGACGAGCACGTCTTCGACGCCGATGCCCCACTTGTCGTCTTCCTCGGGACGCTCGCCGGCCGGCAGGTACGCGAACTCGCGCACGGGCTCGAACCCGTCGAGCACCTCCGACGTGCAGCTGAGCGCGAGGCCGTCAGCCTCCTCGTGTGCCAGCTCGACGGGCACCAGGCGCGCCGACTCGCGGTGGTCCTTGACCTCGACGACGAGGTGCGTCACGCGCTTCGCCGGCGCGTCCACGACGAGGTCCGCCAGCACGCGCTCCGCTCCATCCGAGCAGCGGACGCGGCTGCCGAGGTCGAGCTTCATGCCGCGGCTAGATCGCGTCGCGTTGGTGGCGTTTGTCGTAGATCCACCCGAACGCGAGCGCCACGATGCAGATGAACGCCAGGGCGCCGAAGAAGCCCCACGAGTACCAGGCGGCTCCGATCAGGATGAACAGGATCATCCCGCCGATCCCGATCGCGAGTGCGACCCCGATCACCCAGAGCCAGAACTTCCAGCCAAACCCGTCGTCGTTCATGCCGCTCCCTTCGTGAAGACCGGTCTACGGCTCAAGGCTCGACTGTCCGCCGTTTCCGGGCATCGCCCCGACCGGGTGAAAGGCGTCAGTCGGCGGCTTGGGCTTCTGGCGGCGCCAGGTGAACGCCGCGCCGAGCCCCAGCAGCAGCGTCGGGACCGCCGTCAGGAACCGGTAGACGAGCACCGCGGCGACGACGCCGGCGTTGTTGCCGCCGAAGCCGACGAGCGTGCCGGTCAGCGCGAGCTCGACCACTCCGATGCCGCCGGGCGTGATCGGCACCGAGCCGACGAGCCGCGCGAGCGACCAGGCGGCGAACGCCTCGACGCCGTTGACCTGCGCGGCCGAGACGCCGAGCGCCCTCAGCGAGACCAGCAGGACCAGGAAGACCGTCAGGTTCCCGACCAGCGAGGAGAGGGTCAGCAAGTGCCAGCGCCGCTCCAGCAGGTCGCCCGCTTCGTCGCGGAAGCGCTCGAAGCTCTTGCCGTTCCACTTGACTGGCCCGCGGCGGATCTTTCTGAGCGCCCAGTTCGCGAACCGGGCCGCGACGTTGCCGATGTCCTCGGCCAGCCGGTCGCTGAGGAGCACGAGCACGAAGCCGGCGATCACGACGCCGAGGATCGCGACGCCGACGAACGCGATCGTGGCGAGCGCGGCAGTGCTCTCGCCCTTGATCGCGAGCAGGAAGACCGCGACGATCGGGAAGGTCAGGTTCAGGAACTGGTTCCAGAGGCCGGTCAGCGTGATCGCGCGCGTCACGTCGTTCAGCGCGTACCCCCACTTGCGCAGGATTCCGTAGGAGCCCGCGACGCCCGCCGCGATGCCGCCCGGGACGACGATCGAGAGCGCAGTCGACGCCTGCGTCACGGTGAGCGCCTGCATGAAGCTCAGGCCCGGGAGGGCGACCATCCACGGCGGCGCGAAGGTGACCAGGTTGATCGCCGTCGCGCCGAGGAGCAGCAGGATCTGCTGCCACGACAGGTCCTTGACCACGCCCCAGACCTGGCCGTAGTTCGCGATCGTCGGCAGGAAGTAGACGAAGGTCGCGACGACGATCGCGAGGCTCGCCGCCCCGAGCAGGAGCCGCTTCGTGAGCGGCTTCCGCAGGAACTTCACGCGGGCGCTCCGGAAGGGACCAGCGTCTCGCCCGGCTCGAGGATGCGCACCGACACTTCCGGCGCGAGCTCGCCCGCCAGCCGCTCGAACCGCTCCGCAGGCTCGCGCAGTGCGTCCGGGTCACGGCTCATCCCCATGCGCAGGTACGTCCCCCAGTGAATCGGGATCGCAACCCGCGGCTGCAGCAGTCGCAGCGCCTCGGCGGCCTGGCGCGGGTCGAGGTGCCCGCGACCGACCCGGGGACCCCAGCCCGCGACGGGCAGGAGGGCGATGTCGAGTGGCGCGAGCCGGCGCATCCCGTCGAACAGATCCGTGTCGCCGGCGAAGTAGACGCGCACGGGCGTCGAGACGACGTAGCCGAGCGACGTCGACGCGCCGACCCAGCGCCGGGCCGGGTGCGCTGCGTGCGTTGCACGCACGGTGATGCCGTTCAGCGGAAGCTCGTCTCCTTCGTCCAGCTCGACGACCGGCCCGAGCCCCCGGCGCGCGAGCAGGCGGCCTGCGCCGTACGGGACGACGAAGCGCTTCACCCGCAGCTGCCGCAGCGAGCCGAAGTCGAGGTGGTCGTGGTGCACGTGCGAGATCAGGATCGCGTCGAGCTCGCCGTCGAGCGCCGCGGGCGGCGCTGCAACGCGGCGCAGGTGCATGACTCGCGGGCGCAGGAGCGGGTCCGTGAGGAGCCGCACTCCGGCCGCTTCGAGCAAGACGGTGCTATGCCCGAGCCAGGTCAGGCTCAGGGGCTGAGCGGGCTCTGGCATTCCTGCCTGCCGGCCGTCAGCGCGTGCAGTGCGGGCAGTACGGCGTGTCGATCCGCCGCCGGCAGGACGCGCAGCGGCGGCTGTTGGAGCGAACGGCGAGCAGGTTCCGGCGCAGCCCCATGCGGAGCATCGCGAGCGCTACCACGATCGTCAGGGAGGCCTCGACCAGCGTGTGCGGGGTGGGCGTCATGACGCCAGTCCAGCGCAGCCGGCACTCCGGCTCATCGCCCGAACGGGATGAACGCTCAGGTAGCCGGGAGCTGCTGCGGCGTGGGTTCCGCCGGGAACTCGTGGATCATCTGGCGGCGCAGCCACTCGGTGCCAACGTAGGCGAGCGCGAAGAGGAAGAGGAGCGGGTAGACCCGCTGCCCGTCCGTCGGGCCTGCGAGCAGGACGATGATCAGCACGAGCGTGACGGCGCCGTAGAGGACGACGGGATGCTCGCGAACTGTCGGCGCCGACACGCGGCGGCACCACGTCGCCGGCCGCGACGGCCCCGCGATCCAGGCGGCGAAGATCACGACGAGCCCGTAGACGATCGCGTTCTCGCCCACGTTCCGCAGCAGCTCGGTTCCGACGGCCCACGTCGCCGTGACGGCGCTCTTGGCGTTGGGGTTGTTGGTGAGCTGGTCGACGAGATAGTTGCCGGCGAACCGACGCACGACGAGGATGAGGAGGCCGACGAGCAGGATGCTCACGCCTGCGCCGAGCAGGATCTTCCGGCGGTCGCGGCTGAGGTACATCGCGAGTGCGTAGAGCGCGATCACGAGGAAGATGAGGAAGTAGCTGAGCACGCGGATCACCTTCACGCTCTTCCGCGCTGCCCCGAGCTGGTTGCCCTTCAGGATCGTGATCTTCCCGGCATCCGGGGGTAACTTGCCCTGGAGTCTGGAGCCGAGCCCGGTCTGCTGCTCGAGCTGCTGCAAGATCGGCTGCAGGTTGAGGACGACGTTGCCGCCGCTCGACTGGAGGACGTTGTGCTTTCCGTCTAACAGCGCGATGAGCAGCTGGTGCGCGCGGCGGTTGGCGTTCTTCCAGAGCTGCTGGATCCGCGGCCGGGCGAGCAGGGTGTCGGTCGCGCGGATCGCGACCTGCTGTAGCCCCAGCGCGATTTGCGGCGCGAGCGGCTTCACCGCCGGCGGCAGCTCCTGCTGGAGCTCCTGGCTCACGTTGACGTTCGCGTAGAGCTGGTTCACCAGGTAGATGGAGATCGCCGAGCGGATCCGCTGGTCCTCAAGCAGCTTTGCGCTGGCGTTCGTCCAGTTGTCCGTACTGAGCGCCTGGCGCTTGACCCAGACGTTGAGCGCCGCGACGAGCGCGATGACCGCAGCGAGGACGACGATCGCCCACGGCACCCACGAGCGCCAGGCGAACCGCTCCTGCTTCGCCCCGGGTGTTGCGGCGACCTGAGCCGGTTGGGCCACGGAACCAGGTTCCGCCGGTCGCTCCCGGGCTGCATCACCCAGGTCGGGTGACGCGCGCGATCAGGCTCCGTCGACCGGGTCGCCGGAGAGGTAGAGCAGCGCGGCCTTCACCCTGCGGCTGACGTCGTCGTTCTCCCGCAGGCCCAGCTTCAGGAAGATGCTGTTGATGTGCCGCTCGACGGCGCGCTTCGTCACGACGAGCTTCTCGGCGATGGCGGCGTTGCTCCTGCCTTCGGCGATCAGGCCGAGGATCTCGAGCTCGCGCGGCGTCAGCCGGTCGAGCGGCGTGTCGCGCCGGCGGCGCTGGAGCTCCAGCAGCTCGTCGACGATCAGCGGGTCGACGACCGATCCCCCGTCGGCCACGGTCACCACCGCGCGGAGCAGCTCGTCGCGGTCCTTCAGGCTCTCCTTCAGCAGGTACGCGCGGCCGTGCGAGCCGTCCTCGAAGAGGAGCGCGGCGTACGCGGGCTCGGCGTGCTGGCTGAGGACGACCACACCGATCTCGGGCCGCGTCTCGCGCAGCTCGTTGGCGAGCCTGATCCCCTCGTCGCGGTGGTCGGGCGGCATACGGATGTCGGTCAGGACGACGTCCGGCTCCTCGCGCTCGATCGCGGACCGCAGGGAGTCGGCGTCCTCGCAGACTGCCACGAGGTCGATGCCCGCCGTGCTCTCCAGCAGAGCGCCGATCGCCTCGCGCGCGAGGAAGCTGTCCTCGCCGATCACGACCCGGAGCGCGCGTCCGTCCCTCATGCCACCGGCACCGTTCCGCGCACGCTGGTGCCGGCCCCTCGCGCGGAGCGGATCTCGAGCCGGCCCCCGACGGCGCCGATGCGGTCGCGCATGCTGACGAGGCCGATTCCGTCGCCGTTGGCGCCGGGCTCGAAGCCGAGGCCGTCGTCGCGGACCTCGAAGACGAGCTCGGCGCGCGCACGGGCGAGCGTGACGACGGCCTGCACGTCCGGCCCGGCGTGCTTGGAGGCGTTCTGCAGCGCCTCTAGCGCGCAGTAGTAGACGGCGAGCTCGACCCCGGCCGGCGCGCGCCCGAATCCGCGGTCGACCATCCGGACCCGGATCGGCGCTCTGCCCGCGACCGCGCGCAACGCAGGCGCGACGCCGGCGTCGTGGAGCAGCGGCGGGTAGATCCCGTGCGCGACCGCGCGAAGCTCGCTTGCCGCCGCCGCGGTCTCCGTCGCGAGCGAGTCCAGCACCTCGCGGAGCTCAGCCTGATCGGCCTCCTCGCTGGCGACCGCAAGCTTGAGCTGGATCGTCGTCAGCCGCTGCTGCGCCCCGTCGTGCAGGTCGCGCTCGAGCCGGTGGCGCTCCTGCTCGACCGACTCGACGATGCGCGCGCGGGACGCCTGCAGCTCCCCGACCAGGGTTGCGTTCTCGAGCAGTGTCGCCGCCGTCACGCCGAGACCTCGCACGATCTCGAGATCCTCGTTGAGCGCGATGTCGTGCACGAGCGCGAGCGACGGCAGGCCGCGGCGAGCGATCAGGGTGACGGCACGCGCTGTCGTCGGGCTCGGAAGGTCGTAGATCCCGCCGCCGACGTCGACGAAGCCGTTGCGCTCGTCGCTCCAGAGCGCGAGCTCGAAGGACGGGTCGCCCAACGTGTCGCGCAGGAACTCTTCGACCCACGCCGGCGTCACGGCCTGCGGCGAGATGCGCGACATCTCGCGCCACATCGCCGACGTCGCGATCAACCGGCCGCGCACCAGGCCGAAGAGCAGCGCGATCGGAATGGCGAGCGCGCCGGCCGCAGTGAGAACGCGGAACGCGGTGCCCGGCGGCGAGGCGGCTTCGCTGACGATGCTGTAGGTCCCGAACGTCGCCGCGAGGATGATCGAGGCGTAGATGAGCGGGGTGAGAGCCCGGCGCCGGACGAGCGGCTCCGAAGCCGCCTTCTGGGAGAGCAGGACGATCGCCCCCACGACGAGCAGCGCGGTCGCGGAGTTGGCGGCCAGCCCGAGCGCGTCCGTGACGACGCTCGAGCTGTGGACGAGCTGCAGCGCGTTGCCCGGGCAGTCGGTGGTGCAGTCGCTGAGCGGGCCGCCGTGCGGCAGCTGACTCGCGAAGACGAGCAGCACGGCCCACGGGACGACGGTCAGTGTCACAGCGGCGACGACGAAGCGCCGCTCGAACGCGGACTGCGGCCGGCCTCGCGGGAAGCTCGCGAACAGGTAGGCGAAGTAGACGACGAGCGCGGCGAGCGCCACGCGTCCCACGGTGTACGGAAACGAGCTGTCTACAGCGGTCAGCGCCGTCGCCGCGTAGAGGAAGCCGGCTCCGGTGATCAGCGGCCCGAGTCGGCTTGCGGGCCGGCGAGCCCATGTGTAGACGCCGACACTGGCGTACGCGGCCACGATCAGGCCCTTCCCGACGCCCATCGCCTGAGGATGCGAAACGAGTGGGCTCATCCATACGAGCCAGCCTGCGAGGACCGACGCTGACGCCCCCGCGAAGCCGAGCGCGGCGATGGAACGGGGGGCGGCGGCAGTCAGCCGCTCGGCAGCTTCGGCCGGCGCGGCATGTGTGGACACACCAACAGAATACGGAGAGCTCGCTCACGGACAACTCCGTCTCGCGTGGTGTCCGCATCCCGACCGTGGTGCACGCACCACTTGCAGCTCTGTGAGCGGCCGCGCAAAGAGTCGTGGAAGCGCCATTGGCGCTTGCGGCGCCAGGACGGATCATGGCTGGGCGATGCCCGCCGCCTCGCCTTCCTCCGTTGCCGCCGCGCCTGCGCGCGGTCGCACCCGCGTCCGCCGGAGCGGCGTCGCGGAAGCTCGTCCGTTCGACTTCCTCGAGTCGCGGATCCAGGTGCCTGCGCCGCGCACGGGCACCGTCTCGCGCACCGGGCTGGTCAACCGTCTGCGCGCGAGCACCTCCGCCGCGGTTGCGACCGTCGTCGCGCCGGCCGGCTACGGCAAGACGACGCTCCTGGCGCAATGGGCGGCGCGCGACAACCGCCGCTTCGCCTGGGTGACCGTCGACGACCGCGACAACGACCCGGTCGTCCTGCTCCGCCACATCGCCGCGGCACTCGCGCGCGAGGAGCCGCTCGAGCAGTCCGTCGTCAGCGCGCTGCGCTCGCCGCGGCCGACGATCTGGGCCGCTGCCGTCCCGCGCCTCGCAGCCGAGCTGGCGTCGCGGAGCCCGATCGTGCTCGTCCTGGACGATGCCAATCTCCTGCACACGCACGCCTCGCTCGAGGTGATCGAGGCGCTGATCGACGACGAGCTGGAGGGCTCGTTCGTCGTGCTCTCCGGCAGGACGACCCCCAGGCTCGCGCTCGCCCCTCTGCGCGCGCGCGGGCTGCTGCTCGAGCTCGGAGTCGACGACCTCGCCTTGACCGGCCGCGAGGCGCGCATGCTGCTGAGCGCCGCAGGCGTGCGGCTCGACGAAGCTCGCGCCGACGAGCTCGTCGAGCAGTCCGAGGGCTGGGCTGCCGCGCTCTACCTGGCGGCGCTCTCGGTCCGCGACGGGAGGCAGGCCGGCTTCGACTCGATTCGCATCGGCGGCGACGACCGCTACCTCGCCGACTACTTCCGCGCCGAGTACCTGTCGCTCCTGCGGCCGGGGCCGCTGCGCTTCCTGCGCCGAACGGCGGTGCTCGAGCGCCTGAGCGGGCCGCTCTGCGACGCGATCCTCGAGGACGAGGGCTCCGGCCGCGAGCTTGAGAAGATCGAGCGCGCGAACCTGTTTCTCGTCCCACTCGACAATCGCCGCGAGTGGTACCGCTACCACCACCTCTTCCGCGAGCTTCTGCAGCACGACCTGATGGAGACCGAGCCCGAGCTCGTCGCGGAGCTCCACACGCGCGCGGCCGACTGGCACGACGAGAACGGCGACCGGGAATCCGCGCTGGAGCATGCCTTCGCCGCCGGTGATACGACCCGTGCGGCGGCCATCTTCGACGACGTCGCGCTCGGGGTCTATCACTCCGGCCGCGTCGCGACGATCGAGCGCTGGCTAAACCGGTTCGAGAGCGAAGGGCTGCTCGAGCGCCATCCGGAGGTCGCGGTCCGTGGATCCGCACTGCACGCGCTTCGCGGGCGCCCGGAGGCAGCCGTCGAGTGGCTGGACGCTGCGGCTCGCGGCGCGTCCGCCAGGGCGCATTCGCCGGTCGCGCCGGCCGTCTCGGTGATGCGAGCGTGGCTGTGCAAGAAGGGCGTGAGGCGGATGCTCCGCGACGCGGAGGGCGCGCTGCCCGACTTGCCGGCAAAGAGCATGTGGCGACCCCGCGCGCTGCTCGCGCAGGGAGCCGCACTTGTCGTGCTCGGCCGGACCGACCGCGCGCGCGACCCACTCGTCGCAGCCGCGGCGCTCGCGGCGGCCGCCGGGGTCGTCGACACCGAGGTGCTCGCGCTGGGCGAGCGGGCGCTGCTCGAAAGCGAGCTAGGCGACCACGCCACAGCCGACGCGCTCGAGGCCGAGATCCAGGAGCTGGTCGCAGCCGGGGGCGTCGAGGGCCACCCGGCCCAGGCGGTCGCCCACGCGGCGCACGCGCGGGCACTGCTCCGCTGCGGGCGCTGGAACGAGGCTCGGGCCGCCATCACCGCCGCACGCGAGACGGCGCGGCACGTGACGGATGCGCTCCCGTGGCTGGCGATCCAGTTGCGGCTCGAGCTCGCCCGTGCGCTCGTCACGCTCCGCGACACGAGCAGCGCCACCGAGCTGCTCGAGCAGGCGCGGGAGCTGCTCGAGCGCTCCGCGAACCTCGGGACGCTGGCCGACCAGGTGGACGCGCTTCAGCACGAGATCGACGCCTGCCCAGAGCCGGACGGCCACCACACCGGCCTGACCCCTGCCGAGCTTCGGCTGCTCCCGCTGCTGGCGACGCACCTCTCGTTCCGCGAGATCGCCCAGCAACTCTTCGTCTCGCGCAACACGATCAAGACACAGGCGATCTCCGTCTACCGGAAGCTCGGCGTCTCCAGCCGCAGCGAGGCGGTCGCCGAGGCTCAGCGCCTCGGGCTCGAGGAGCACCTGCGCGTGCTCGTCACCAACGACCACTGACGAAGCTTCATGCCACGCGGGTGATGGCGCGCCCGGCCTGCGCTGATGGAGTCCGACTCCTGGTGGTCGAGACACCCGAGCGCGTCCTGCGACGGCTCAGCATCCGCGACGACTCCTTCATCCGGGGAGTCCTCGCAGCGGCGGAGGACCCGGGCACGGCCGAGCCGCTCGACGCGAAGACGTGCGCGATGACGCGGATCGCCTCGCTGATCGCACTCGACGCCGCGTCTCCGTCGTACCTGACGCCGGTCGACGAAGCCCGCGCCGCGGGCGCGACGGACGCGGAGGTCGTCGGCTGCCTCGTCGGCCTGATGCCGGTCGTCGGCGTCCCGCGGGTCGTTTCGGCGGCGCCGAAGCTCGCGCTCGCGCTCGGCTACGACGTGGCCGCGGCGCTCGAGGGTTCCGACTCGGCCGTCATCTGAGCCTGCGCGCGGTTGAGGTCGCGCATGATGTGCACGGCGGCCGAGAGGAGCGGCGCCGCGAGGATCAGGCCGATCGTCCCGAAGATGCAGCCGCTCGCGATCGTCGCGACGAGCACGACGAGCGGGTGCAGGTCGAGCGCCGAGCCCATCGCGAACGGCTGCACGAGGTTCTGCAGGAGTCCGTTCGCGAGGATGACGATCACGAGCATGATCAGCGCAGTGGTCGTCCCATTCGCGCCGAGCGCGATGATCACGGCGAAGGCTCCGGCGACGAACGCGCCGATGAACGGGATGTACGCGAGCACGAGCGTCACCACGGCGATCGTCCCGGCGAGGGGGACGCCCAGGATCAGCGCTCCGAGGCCCACCACGATGCCGTTGAACGCCGCGACGAGCGTGACGCCGAGGAAGTAGCCGCGCAGCGAGCGCAATACGCCGCCGGTGATCGTCTGCGCGACGGTGGGCGGAACCCCGAGGTGGTGGTCGACCCACCGCCGCATCGACGGCCCGTCCTTGAGCAGGAAGAACACGCTCAGCAGCGCGAGCGAGAGCGTGAACACGAGCGAGGCGAGGCCTCTGATGCCGCTGATCACGCCCTTGGTGAGCGTGGAGATCATGGCCGGGACGTCGTGCTTGAGCTGTGAGCCGGCACTCGACGCACCGGACTGGCTGACGCCGAGGCTCTTCGCCCAGCTCTCGAGCTTCGCCACGCCCTCGTCGGCGTGCGTGGCGATCGCGTCGTGCTGCGAGGTGATCCCCCCGATCACGAGCAGGACGATCGCGACCGTGACCGCCAGGATGCCCAGGAGCACCAGCACGGTTGCGAGCACGCGCGGCATGTGGTGTGTGAGCCGCGCGACGAGCGGCGACGTCACCGCCGCGACGATCATCGCCCCGATTACGGGCGCCGTGATCGTGTAGGTCGTGCCGAGGAGCCAGACCAGGCCGACCACGACCAGGAGCAGGCCGACCAGGAGCCACGACGTCCGGCCGAGGTCGCGCAGCCACCGCGGCGCCGCGAAGGTCGAGCTCAGCGCGCTCAGCTCGTCGGACGGGATCGGCTCGGCCGTGACGACGACCGTCTCCGGCTGCCCGCGGCGCCTCAAGAGGTTCATCACGCTCACGACCTGCCGCCCCCCAGTGCGGCGGGACGGCCGCGCCGGGGAGTCGCCGCGGCGCCGCGCCCGCCTGGACTCGTCACACCCGCAGCCGCTTCCCGGCGTACGCGGCGAGGCCGTAGATGATCAGCACGTCGACCGAGAACATCAGCAGTCCCCAGACCGGGTAGGCCGGAACGAATGCCAGCTGCCCGAGCGCGTTGATGCCGGCAACGGCGATGCCGAACCAGCGGGCGATCTCGCTGCCCGAGAGCAGCACCAACGCGGCGATGATCTGAAAGACGCCGAGGATCAGCACGATCCAGCCCCACGTGTTCAGGTCGCTGAAGACGTAGTTCGCGTTCGCGACGAAGACGTGCGCACTCGAGATCGCAGCGATGCCCTCGAAGAAGTTCCAGATCCCGAGCAGGCCCATCATGATCGCCGCGAACAGGACCCAGCCCTGGCCGGACGGCTCGTCGGCGTACCCCGTGTCCGGCGGCGGTTGGTCGTAGCGGTCCGAGGGGCCGTAATCCTGCGTCGTACGCATCTCCAACTCCTTCCGTTCGACCGTGGCACGAGGAAACCTCCGGGCATCGGGAGGGGCATCGCCCGGATGGGATGACCCCGCTCCCGGGGAGGCGGGCGGGCTTCATCCGATCGGGGCGATGCCCCGAGCCGCCCGGGCCGCGACGCTCGAACCCATGGCGGAGCTGGTCGCGATCCGGTACCCCGACGAGACGTCGGCTCTTGCCGCGGAGAAGGAGGCGCAGCGCCTCGCGGACGAGTTGATCATCCAGCCCGACGCGATCGCGGTGGTCGTGCGGCACGCGGACGGCAAGTACCAGGTGACGACCAACCACCACGCGGTCGGCTCGGGCGCCACCTGGGGGATGTTCTGGGGGCTCTTCTTCGGGCTCCTCTTCTTCGTGCCGGTGCTCGGCATGGCGATGGGGGCGGGCCTCGGCGCGCTCTTCGGCAAGCTCGAGCAGGCGGGCATCGACAAGGAGTTCCAGGCCCAGGTCCGCGAGCTGGTCAGGCCCGGGACCTCGGCGCTCTTCCTCGTGGTCGAGGACGCGACGCCAGAGACCCCGGTCCGGGCGCTAGGCCGGTACGGTGGGACGATCCTCAAGACCTCGCTCTCGAAGGAGGCCGAGGAGAAGCTGCAGTCCGCTCTGCACGGAGCCGAGGACAGAGAGACGGTCACGGTCTAACCCACGAAAGCGAGGTACATATGCCCTTCGTTCGACGACGACCCCTGCTGCGCGCCGCAGTCGTCGGCGGCGCCGCCTACCACGCCGGCAAGCGCGTGCAGGAAGGCCGCGACGCGGACTACGAACGCGACGCACGCATGGACGAGCTAGAGCAGCAACAGGCGATGCAGCAGCAGGCCGCGCCAGCCGCGGCTCCCGCCGGTGGCATCACCGACGACGCGATCGAGCAGATCCAGAAGCTCGGCCAGCTGAAAGAGCAGGGCCTGATCACCGACGACGAGTTCGAAGCGCAGAAGCGCAAGCTCCTGGGGGCCTGATGAGCGAATCGACAAACATGACGTTCGGGCCGGTGCAGATGCTCGTGGTCGGCTTCGCCGGCACCGAGTTCACCGGCGAGATCATGCAGGAGCTGCAGCGGCTCAAGGAGGCGGACATCGTTCGCCTCGTCGACATGATCGTCGTGCGGAAGCAGGACGGCCAGGTCGAGACGGTGCAGGCCAGCGACCTCAGCGTCGAAGAGGCCGAGAACTTCGGCGCCCTCGTCGGCGCGCTGATCGGCGCCGGCATGGGCGAGGAGGAAGGCGTCGAGGCCGGCCTGATCGCCGGCGCAGAGGCCGGCGCCGACGGCCACGTCATCGACGAGGACCAGGTCTGGTACCTCGCGGACGCGGTTCCCGAGGGCACGACCGCCGCGGTCGCCCTGCTCGAGCACCGCTGGGCGATCCCGCTTCGCGACAAGATCATCGCGAAGGACGGGATGGTTCTCGCGGACGCCTGGATCCACCCGGCCGACCTGGTCGCGATCGGCGCGATGGCCGCCGAGGCGGCCGGCGCCTCCGCGGACTCCTAGAAGCGCAAGTCGGAGCGCGCGGGGCTAGCCCGCGCGCTCCGCCGACTCGTACGACGCGAGCAGCTGCTGCTCGGCCTCGCGCTTCGGGAACATGAACCACACGAGCACGCCGCCGAGCAGCACGGCGATGATCCCGGCGAGGTAGGCCCACTGGTCGCCGTGCAGGAACGACGCCTTCGCCGCGGCGACGATCTGGTCCTGGACGTTGGGCGGGTAGCGCTGGGCGGTGTCGGCCGCGCTCGCGAACGACTTCGTCAGCTCGCTCTGGACGTTGTCGGAGACGTGGCTCCCCGACGCGGCGATCGCTGCTCCCGCCGCCGACGCGTAGCCGGCCGTCAGCAGCGCGCCGAAGATCGACTGCATGATCGCGCCGCCGAGGTCACGCTGCAGGTCGGCGGTGCCGGACGCCATGCCGACGCGCGTGACGGGCACCGAGCCGGTCAGCGAGTGCGACGCGGGAGTGCCGGCGAGGCCGACCCCGATCCCGACGAACGCGTAGCCGAGGGCGACCTTCCAGTACGGGATCCCTTCCTTCCAGAGCAGAAGCATCGTCAGGAAGCCGAGCAGCACGAACACGTAGCCGAAGAGGAGGGTGAAGCGGGCGCCGCGCGACTCGACGAGCTTCGCCGACCGCGGCGCAACGACGACCATGCACGCCGCGGCAGGGAGAATCGACAGGCCCGCGTCGACGGTCGAGTAGCCGAGCACGTTCTGCAGGAACTGCTGGCCGATGTACATCGAGCCCATCAGCGAGCCGAAGACGATGATCCCCGCAACGGCGGCCACCCAGAACGTCGGCCGGGCCGCCACCTTGAGGTCGTAGAGCGGGTTCTTCGCGCGGCGCTGGCGGATGTAGAAGGCGCCGAGCGCGGCGGCGGCGACGAGGAAGAGGCCGAGCACGAGCGTCCCCTTGTTCGGCACGGCGGCGAAGTTGATCCCGAGGATCAGCGCGCCGACGAGGACGATCGAGAGCACGCCGCCCGGGTGGTCGACGGGATCGGTCGTCTCGTTGACGTGCGCAGGGACGAGGAAGAACGCCATCACCAGCGCGATGCCGGCGAGCGGGAGGGTGAGGAGGAAGACCGACCCCCACCAGTAGTGCTCGAGCAGGATCCCGGAGCACAGCGGGCCCAGCGCGGAGATGGCGCCGCCGAGCGCCGCCCAGAGCGCGATCGACCGGGTGCGCGCGGGCCCGGACCAGAGCGCCGTGATCAGCGCAAGCGTGGTCGGGTACGCCATGCCGGCCGCCAGTCCGCCGATCACCCGCGCGCCGAAGAGGACGCCGATCGACGGCGCCCACGCGGCGAGGCAGTCGGCGGGGATGGTCAGGACCATCCCGAGAAGGAGCAGCAGCTTCCGCCCGTAGCGGTCGCCGACCGCGCCGAAGTAGAGGACCGAGGCGGCGAGCCCGAGCGAGTAGCCGACCGCGACGAGGTTGAGCGCCGTCTGGGAAGCGTCGAAGTGCTGGCCGATCGACGGGAGCGCGACGTTCGCAACCGCCAGGCCGAGGTTCGCGACCGCCGCGACCGCGATCAGCGCGCCGAGCACGAGCCCCGCGCGCAGCGGCACGGTCGAAGACTCGGCCGTGGCGAGCTCGGCTGAGGCTGGGTGTGCCGTGTCCGTCAAGGCGACCCGAGGGTCGAGCCTGGCACGAGAACGCGCATCACCCGCACGGGACGATCAGAGCCGCGGGTAGTCCGCGATCGAGACGAGGGATATGACGAGCAGCGCGACGGCCACGAGCAGGAGCCCCGCGCGCACCTTGACGACGCCGAACCGCTGGCTGAGCGCGATCAGGAACAGGACGGTCGCGAGCAGCACGGTCGTGCGGACGTACTTCTCGCCGGTCTCACGCGCCTCGACGCCCTGCTGGAACACTTCCGACGCCTGCGCGTTGAGCTCGGCTCCCCGTGCGTTGTGGCTGTTGTGGTACTGCGGCATGAAGATCGGTCCTGCGGGGGCATGTGGGTTGTTGAAGGGATCGGTCGCGAGCCAGGCGCGGAAGGCCGGCCGGTATTCCGGGCGGAACCGCTTCTGGTAGCCGAGCGCGAGCTTCGCGTTGTGCGTCAGCTTCGCCTGGAGCCAGAAGTTGAACGTCGTGGCGTCGTAGAGCTGGTCCTGGCCGCCGCGCGTCGTGTTCTGCGTCGCGGCGATCCGGATCCGGGAGGAGGTGCCGTAGAGCTTGGTCGAGCGGCCGTCCCACAGGGCCGACTGGTACCCGCTCCACGCGGTGGCGACCGCGACCAGGGCGAGCAGGAACGCCTCGCCGATCTCGATCGCGATCTCGTGGCGGCGCCGGCCGGGCGCATGGTGGTGCTCGCCGCTCTCGTGGACGTGGTGGGCGATCTCGATGTTCGAGCTCTCGGGCATCTGCCCGCTCGCCCTAGGCGGCCGCCTCGACCACGAGCGTCAACCCGTCGCGGCCGATCACGCGCACCCGGTCGCCTTGGGAGGCGCCTGCGTCGCAGCGCGCCTCCCAGATCTCGCCGTCGAGCCGGACCTGCCCGACCGGCCGGCAGGGCATGCTGACGACCGCGTCCTTGCCGATCAGCGTCTGCGCGCCGACCGCCTTCCGGCGGTGCTTGACGGTCCGGTTCCACGCCATCAGCTCGAGCACCCAGATCGGCAACACCACGATGAAGCCGATCACGTTCCACGGCGTGGGGAGCAGAAGCAGGAGGATGACCGCGAGGAAGATGAGCACGCGGTCGTCCTATGCTGGCACGGCTGTCGGCTTCGACGGCGCCTTCGGCTCGAACGGGTGCAGCTCGTCCTGGCCGGGCTGGACGATGCCGTACGACGACTCCGGCACCTCGTTCCAGGCGCCGGGCAGGTCGCGGATCGGCTCTGAGACGACCAGGCGGGACTCGTCGCCGACCTCGCTCAGGATCTCGACCTCCGGATGCAGCTCGCGCAGCGTCGGTACGTCGGTCGAGTAGAACAGCGATCGCGATTGGCGCTGGCTCGAGTAGCGGAACGCCCAGATGCTCGTGCCGTCCGTGGTCGCCACCGTCATCTGGATCGGATGCTCGAAGCCGTGCTTGCGACCGACGTCCTCGATCAGCCCGACCGCAGCGGCCACCGCCGCCGGCGGGTCGTCCTCGAGGCCGAACGTGAGCGCGAGGTAGAAGAAGACCTCGGTGTCGCTCGAGCCCTCGATCGACGCATAGAGCGACGGGTCGACGGCCAGTGTCAGGTCGCGCTTGATGTCGTGGAAGCCGTCGATGAAGCCGTTGTGCATGAAGAGCCACTTGCCGTGGCAGAACGGGTGGCAGTTCGTCTCCTGCACGGCCGAGCCGATCGCGGCACGGATGTGCGCGAACACGAGCGGCGAGCGGATGTGCGCGGAGATGTTCTGCAGGTTGCGGTCGTTCCAGGCCGGGTCGATGCTGCGGTAGATGCCGGGCGTGTTGCCCTCGCCGTACCAGCCGACGCCGAACCCGTCGCCGTTCGTGGTCTCCGCCCCGAGCTTCGAGTGGAGGCTCTGGTCGATCAGGGAGTGCTCCGGGCGATAGAGCAGGTCAGCGATCGAGACCGGCGTTCCCGAGTATGCGAGCCAGCGGCACATCTAGACCGCCTCAGCCGCTCGCGCCGGCGGGATCAGCGCGCCGACGAGCCAGAAGATGGGAATGAAGATGCCGATGATGAACATGACCCAGTGACCTTTCCTCAGGGTCATGAGGCCGAGCGTGAACGCGATCACGAGGTAGACGAGGACTCCGAAGCCGATGCCCCACCACATGGGGTGCCTCCTTGGATTGGGGGTCCCAGCAGTCAAGTCCGCCTCCCGCAGCGGCACATCGCCCGTTTCGGACGACGCGTGGGAGCCGCGCGCGATTACGGGCCGATGATGCGATTCGGGTGATGCCGGGCCGTGGACGGCCTGGGAGGGTGCGGCGGACCTCACGAAAGGACCCCATGACGCTGACGCACCCCCAGACGAATCACTCGCGCCTCGAGGAAGTCGCCGTCCAGCCGCTGTTCGGGCTGGAGGGCACGACGATCCCGCGCCACCAGGTTCCGGAACACGAGATGGCGCCCGATGTCGCCTACCAGATCATTCACGACGAGCTGATGCTCGACGGCAACGCTCGGTTGAACGTGGCCACGTTCGTGACCACGTGGATGGAGCCGCAGGCCGAGAAGCTGATGACGGAGTGCTTCGACAAGAACATGATCGACAAGGACGAGTACCCGCAGACGGCGGCGATCGAGGCGCGCTGCGTGAACATGCTCAGCAGGCTCTGGCACGCGCCCGAGTCCAGCGAGGCGACGGGGTGCTCGACGACCGGGTCGAGCGAGGCGGCGATGCTCGGAGGGCTCGCGCTCAAGCGGCGCTGGCAGAAGCGGCGCGAGGCCGAGGGGAAGTCCGCCGACCGGCCGAACCTCGTGATGGGCATCAACGTCCAGGTGTGTTGGGAGAAGCTCGCGAACTACTGGGACGTCGAGATGCGGCTCGTGCCGATGGAGGGCGACCGGTTCATCCTCTCCGCCGAGGAGGCGGTGAAGCTGTGCGATGAGAACACGATCGGCGTGATCGCGATCCTCGGCTCGACCTTCGACGGCTCCTACGAGCCCGTCGAGGAGATCTGCGCGGCGCTCGACGCGTTCGAGGCCGAGACCGGCCTCGACATCCCGGTGCACGTCGACGGCGCATCCGGTGCGTTCGTCGCGCCGTTCGTCGACCCGGACCTGGTCTGGGACTTCCGGCTGCCGCGAGTGGCGTCGATCAACGCGTCGGGGCACAAGTACGGGCTCGTCTACCCAGGCGTCGGGTGGGTGGTCTGGCGGGACAGCGACGCGCTGCCGGAGGACCTGATCTTCTGGGTCAACTACCTCGGCGACAACATGCCGACGTTCGCACTCAACTTCTCGCGGCCGGGCGCGCAGGTCGTGGCGCAGTACTACAACTTCCTGCGGCTCGGCTTCGAGGGCTACCGCAACATCCAGGCCTACGCGCGCGACGTGGCGACGCGGCTGTCCTCGGAGATCGAGCAACTCGGGCCGTTCCAGCTCCTGACACGCGGCGACGAGCTGCCGGTGTTTGCGTTCACGCTCGCCGACGACGTCGACAACTTCACCGTCTTCGACGTCTCGAACGCGCTGCGGGAGCGCGGTTGGCAGGTGCCCGCCTACACGTTCCCGAAGAACCGCGAGGACCTGGCGGCCATGCGCGTCGTCGTGCGGCGCGGTTTCACGCACGACATGGCCGACTTGATGCTGGCCGACATGCGCCGGCAGCTGCCGCGGCTCCAGCAGCAGCAAGCACCGCAACACGACGAGGCGAGCGCGGCCGGGTTCCGCCACTAGGCGTTTCGTCCCGTGAGGATGACGCGCGGCCCCGGCGCTCAGCGGAGGATCGCTGCGATGTCGACCGCGACCCAGCCGGCGTACGGAGAGCGGCCGGCCTGGGGTGTCGGGCGGCCGCGGTTCCACGCCTTCCGCCTGCTGGTCGCCTGGTTCGTGTCGGCGCTGGCGCTCCTGGGGGCGGCGTGGATCGTCCCGGGCGCGGCGGTTCACGACTTCGGCAACGCGCTGATCGCGGCGGCGGTGATCGCGATCCTGAACGCGATCCTGCCGCCGGCGGTGGCCGCGGTGCGCCTCCCCTTCGTTGCCGCGCTCGGCTTCCTGGTCGTACTCGTGCTCGACGCGCTGATGCTCCTTGCTGCCGACCACATCACGAACGGAGACCTCGAGATCGACTCGTTCTGGTCGGCGCTCGGCGTGGCGCTCGTGGCCGCGGCGCTCGGGATCGTGATCGACGTCGTGCTCGGGACGAACGACGACGACACGTACACGTTCCGCGTCATCCACCGCATCGCCCGGCGCTCGGGTGAGCGCGAGGAGACCGACGTCCCCGGGATCGTCTTCCTCGAGATCGACGGGCTCGCGCTGCCGGTTTTGGAGCTGGCGATGCGCAACGGCAGCGCGCCGACGATGGCGCGCTGGCTCGAGGACGAGTCGCACAGCCTCGCGGAGTGGGAGACCGACCTCTCCTCGCAGACGGGCGCGAGCCAGGCCGGGATCCTGCTCGGCTCCAACGACGACATCCCCGCCTTCCGCTGGGTCGAGAAGGAGACGTCCACGATCATGGTCTGCTCGGCGCCGGCGGACTGCGCCGAGATCGAGCGGCGCCACCGCGTTGGGCGTGGCCTTCTGGCCAACGGCGGCGCGAGCCGCGGCAACCTGCTCTCGGGCGAGGCCGACCACGTGATCCTCACGGCCAGCCGCAGCGAGGCGGAGCGGCACGCGAACCCGGGCTACCGCGCCTTCTTCGCGAACGGCTTCAACGTCCTGCGCTCGCTCGTGCTCGTCTTCTGGGAGGCCCTGCTCGAAGTCACCGCGGCGACGCGCGAGCGCCGACGCGACGTGCGCCCCCGCGGCCACCGCGGCGGCTACTACCCGCTGCTGCGCGCTGCGCTCTGCGTGGTCGTGCGCGACCTGATCGTCTACGGCGTGCTGACGGACATGATGAAGGGCCGCCCCGCCGTCTACGCGACGTTCTCTAGCTACGACGAGGTCGCGCACCATTCCGGACTCGAGCGGGCCGACACGATGGAGGCGCTCCGCAAGCTCGACCAGCAGTTCGGGCGCATCGACCGGGCGCGGCGCTACGCGGCGCGTCCCTACGACATCGTCGTCCTCTCGGACCACGGCCAGACGCAGGGCGCGACCTTCAAGCAGCGCAACGGCTACGGCCTCGACGAGCTCGTGCAGCGCTCCCTGGAACACGCGGCGGTGGCACACGTCGAGGACGGCGACGAGAACCAGAGCACGGTCGGCCGCGCCGTGGAGGAGGCGTCCGGGGGGAAGGCGCCGAAGCCGAAGAAGAAGTCGAAGAAGGACGTCAGCGGCGAGCAGGTGGTCGTGCTCGCGTCGGGGAACCTCGGGCTGATCTACCTGCTCGACGAGCCGCGACGGATGACGCTCGAGGAGATCGAGTCGCGCCACCCGCGCCTGCTGCCGGCGCTGCGCGAGCACCCCCACCTGGGCTGGCTGCTCGTCCGCTCGGATGAGTACGGGCCGGTCGTGCTCGGACCGCACGGCGAGCGGTACCTGCGGAACGACCGGATCGACGGAGAGGACCCGCTGGCACCGTTCGCGCCGAGAGCGGCGCTCCACCTGGCGCGGGCAGACGGCTTCGCCCACGCCGCGGACATCGTCGTCGGCAGCTTCTACGACCCGGAGCTCCAGGAAGGCTGCGCCTTCGAGGAGCTGATCTCCTTCCACGGCGGCCTCGGCGGCCCGCAGACCCGGCCCTTCCTGCTCCACCCGGCGCACCTGCCGCTGCCGGCCGAGCCGCTGGTCGGGGCGGCCGCGATCAACGCCGTGCTGCTCGGATGGCGAGAGCGGCTCCATGGCGCGACGCCAGAGCCCGCTCCGGCCGGCGAGGTAGCAGCCGCGCCCTCGTGAGCACCACCGCCGCAGCGCCGACGGCCGCGCAGGCCAGGGGCGCCTCGGTCGTCCTGCTGACGCTGGCAGCCGGACAGTTCCTGATGACGCTCGACACCTCGGTGATGAACGTCTCGATCGCGACCGTGGCCAACGACGTCGACACGACCGTGACCGGGATCCAGGGCGCGATCACCGCCTACACGCTCGTGATGGCCTCGCTGATGATCATCGGGGCGAAGATCGGCGCGATCATCGGGCGCAAGCGCGCCTTCGCGATCGGCTGCGTGATCTACGGCTGCGGCTCCTTCACGACCTCGATCGCTCCGAACCTGCCCGTGCTGCTCTTCGGCTGGTCGTTCCTCGAAGGTGTCGGCGCTGCGCTGATCCTGCCGGCGATCGTCGCGCTCGTGGCGGGGAACTTCCCCGTCGAGCGCCGGCCGGCGGCGTACGGCCTCGTGGCCGCGGCGGGCGCCATCGCGGTCGCGGTCGGCCCGCTGATCGGCGGGATCTTCACCACCTACTTCTCGTGGCGCTGGGTCTTTGCGGGCGAAGTGCTGATCGTGATCGCGATCTTGATCCTCGCGCGCCGGATTGCCGACGCCCCGCCGGAGACGCGCCCGAAGCTCGACCTGGTCGGCGCCGCCCTCTCGGCGACCGGCCTCGCCCTACTCGTCTTCGGCGTGCTGCGCTCGGGCGAGTGGGGCTGGATCAAGCCCAAGTCCGGCGGGACTTCGTGGTGGGGCCTTTCGCCGTCGATCTGGCTCGTGCTCGCCGGCGGCATCGTCCTGTACGGCTTCCTGCAGTGGCAGGGCCTCCGGGAACGCCACGGAAAGGAGCCGCTGATCCGGCCGGCGCTGCTGAAGAACAGGCAGCTCACGGGCGGCCTGACGATGTTCTTCTTCCAGTACCTCGTCCAGGCCGGGCTCTTCTTCGTCGTCCCGCTCTACCTCTCGGTCGCGCTCGGGCTCTCGGCGCTCGCGACCGGCGCTCGCCTGACGCCGCTCTCGTTGACGCTGCTTGCCGCCGCGATCGGCATCCCGCGGCTGTGGCCCCAGGCGAGCCCACGCCGCGTAGTGCGGCTCGGGCTTCTGGCGCTGCTGCTCGGCACGGTCATCCTGATGGGCGCGCTCGACGTCGACTCGGGTCCGGAGATCGTGCTGCTGCCGATGTTGCTCGTCGGCCTCGGGGTCGGCGCGCTCGCCTCACAGCTCGGCTCCGTGACCGTCTCGGCCGTGCCGGACGACCAGGCTCCGGAGGTCGGCGGGATCCAGAACACGGCGACGAATCTCGGTGCCTCGATGGGAACGGCGCTCGCGGGGGCTCTGCTGATCGCGGCCACCTCGACTGCGTTCCTGACGCACGTCGAGCAGAGCGACGCGATCCCCGACCGGGCCAAGTCGCAGGCGCAGGTGCAACTCGCCGGCGGCGTGCCATTTGTCTCCGACGCCGACCTGAAGGCGGCTCTCGACCAGGCGCACGTCAGCTCGCGTGCAGCGGACGACGCGCTCGCGGGCTACCAGAAGGCACGCATCGCCGGTTTGAAGTCGGGGCTCGCGATCCTGGCGCTTGCGACGCTCATCGCGCTCGTCCTCAGCCGGCGGATGCCGACCGAGCAGCCGAAGGGAGTTCCATGACCAGCACCCGCCACTTCACCGCCGAGACCGCCCGGGAGATCGGCTCGGAGCTCGGCATCGACTGGGACTCGGCGCCGTTCGACGTCGAGCAGTTCCGCACCGGGATGGACGTCGAGCTCGAGCACGGGCTCCACGACCTCGTCACGAACGTGACCGACGACGACCCGCTCGTGACCGGCAAGATCGCGCTCGCGCACCTGAACGAGTTCCCCGACTACTACACGAGGCTCGAGAAGATGGAGGCCGAGGCCGAGGCCGAGCACGCAGGTCGGTGCGCCGGCCGGCGTCAGGGGCGACGCGAGAGCGACCCCGGCCGCCAAAGGCTGACCAGCCCGGCGATCAGGGTCACCAGGAAGATCTGCCCGACGAGCATCTCGAGCCCGGCGAGCATCTTCCCGGGCTGGCCCGCCGGCACGAGGTTGCCGTAACCCGTCGTGGTGAGGGTCGTGATGCTGAAGAAGATGAAGTCGCCTGTCTTGATCGACTGGCCGAAGAACAACCCCGGCTGCAGCTTGTCGACTCCGAAGTACACGTACGTGAAGAGGATCCCGAGCAGCACGTAGACGCTGATCGCGCCGAGGATCGTGCGGAAGTTGACCTCGTGCTCCGAGAGCACCGCTCCGAGCATCTTCACCGAGGCCACCGCCAGGAGGGCCACCTCGATGAGCGCCGAGATGCCAAGCGTGCGCGAGCCCGCGCCGAGGGCCGAGGCGAATGCGAGTGCGAAGGCGACTCCGCCGACGACGGCCGCACCGCGCACGAGACGCGGGCCGGCCTCCGAGCTGGCGAGCGCGACGGCCGCGCAGGTGACGGTCACGGCGGCAAGGGCGACGGCGCCCCAGCTCTTGTACGACACGAGCGAGGCCAGGACGTAGATCGCGACGACCAGCAGGAGGACGAGGCCGAAGGCGTTCGCGATGCGCGTCGCGAAGCGCGACCAGCGCTCGCCCGGTTTGCGCTGGAACCCGCGCAGCAGCCCGGCCCGCTCAGCTCGTGAGGCCTGCGATTCCATTTCGGAGCAAGGATGCCGAGATGAGGACGAGAAGCACGTACGCGATCGTCATGGCATGGCGTTCGAGCCACACTCGCGCGCGCGAGAGCACGCGGCCCGTCCAGTCCGGCGCGACCACCAGGAGCACGAGCGCGACCGCGAGCGGCAGGAGCGAGACGATCGTGAAGAAGAGCCACTCGATCGCGTAGCCGGTTGGGCTCGGGTCGGTCTCGGAGATGTCCTTCAGCGCGAGCGGGATGAAGCCGCCCGGGTTGGCGAGCGCCGCGCCCGCGCCGGCGACGGCCGCGATCGGAGCCGTGGCGAGGCCACTCATCTTGTCGATCATCCCCTGCATCTGCGCCGGGTTCGGGGGGCGGCGCGAGGACCTGGCCACCCAGGCGAGGATCACGACCGCGAAGACCACGTCAACGACCGCGACCCACGTCTTGGGCGTGGAGCTCTTCGACGCGGCCGCATCTCCGAGCACGAACGCCGCGGCGACGCCGATTGCGAGGGTCACGGTGAAGGCGCCGAGGTAGAACCAGAAGCCGGTCCGGAGCGGCCGGTCACCGAGGACGAGCGCGAGCACCGAGAAGGTGAGCGTCGTCGGCGACAGCATCGCCGCGAGCGCGATCAGGACGAGCTCGAGGTCGATCCACGTCACGCCTCCCCCTGTTCGGACGCCTTGGCCGCCTGCTTGGCGGCTTTTCGCTCCTCGCGGGCGGCCTTCTGCTCGGCGGCCTTCGCCTTGGCTCCTTCGTAGGAGTCGCCCACCAGCTGCTTGCCGCCGCTCCAGCCGAACGCCCAGGTCATCAGCACGATCCCGAAGATGATGTTCCACGCGGTCGTCACGAGCTGCTGCGCGACGGAGTAGGCGGCGGCCTGGTCGGAGCTCGCCACGCCCTTCAGCGACGCGACGTTGAACGCCTGGTTGACGCCTGCGCCGCCGGGCGTGGCGGACGTGACGTTGGCGATCGAGTTCCCGCCCGCGATGCGCATCAGCGTGTGGAAGCTGACCGGGATGTCGTACGCGGCGAGGAAGACCGCCATCACGCCGAGGCTCGCGATCCAGCCCAGCAGCGACGGGGTGAAGACGCGGACGAAGTACTTCCTCGGCTCCGCGAGGATCGCTCCGCCGTCCTTTGCGTCCTCCCACCACGTGAGCACCTTCGGCCAGAGCCGGCGCAGGACGAGGTAGATCAGGTAGGCCCCGCTGAGCAGGAAGATCGCCGTCGCCCACGGTCGCTCGTGGACGAAGTTGAACTTGATGTCGAACGAGCCGCCGACGCTGAGGAAGAGGTAGAGGTAGACGAATGCGCCGATGACGGTGAAGAAGATCTTCTCGACCGCGTAGGCGCCGAGGATCGCCGCGAAGCTCGCGCCCGCGATGATCGTCGTGAACATCAGCAGCAGCGCGAGCGTGCCGAGGTTCGCGGGCAGGATGCCGTTCAGCGCAACCGAGGCGGCGTAGCACGCGAGTGCGTCCAGCCAGCGGATCTTCCCCGGGTAGGCGTAGTGCAGGATCGAGTACCAGGCGAAGGCGGTCAGCGTCGTCTGGACGGTCTTGAGCGCGCAGCCCGCGACGATGTACGCGGGCGAGATCGTCGAGAGGGTGTCCCAGAAGTCGGAGAACCAGTCGCGGAGGTTCCAGCCGAGGAGCTGCGCCGCCGCGCCGATCACGACGATCGCGGCCGCGCCCTCGAGCAGGCGCCTCCAGCGGATGCCGCGCTTCGTCTTGGTCTCGGCGACCGGAGCTGCGACGCTCATCGCGCCAACCATCCTCGCTTGCCGGGGCGGACGTCATCATCCGAACCGGGCGATGAGTCGCGCGGTCGGTGCTGATGGACTCGCCGACGACCTACGAGAGGAGAGCCGAATGGCGTTGCTGGCGGACTACCCGTTCTGGGATGCGTTCTGGACGATCGCGGTTTTCTTCGCATTCGCGATCTGGGTGTACCTCGTGATCAGGACGCTCGTCGACCTCTTCGGTCGCCACGACCTGAGCGGCTGGGCCAAGGCGGCCTGGGTCGTGTTCATCTGCCTCATCCCGCTCATCGGCGTCCTCACCTACCTGCTCGTGCGGCCGCCCGAGGACCGGTTGCGGTCCGCCTAGCACGGCCGTGAGCGCAGAGGACAGCGCACCAGCCACGTCGTCGCACTTCCGCGGTCTGGCGATGGGAGAGCGGCTCGCGGGCTTCGTCTACGGCACGATCTTGACCCTGTCGGTCGTCGTCGCTGGGGCGCGAGCCTTTCCCCACGACCCTGCGCACGTCGCGGAGCTGGTCGCCGTCACCTCGCTCGTCTTCTGGCTCGCCCACGTCTACGCCCACTGGCTCGGCGAGAGCGTCTCGCACGGCAGACACCTGTCGTTCGCCGACCTGCGGCGGGTGATGTCACGAGAATGGTCGCTCGTGGAGGCCGCGGTGCCTCCGATCGCGGCGCTCCTGCTCGGCGCGGCGGGCCTGCTGTCCGAGAGTGCCTCCGTGTGGCTCGCCTTCGGGCTCGGCCTCGGCGTGCTCTTCGTCGAGGGGGTCGTGTTCGCCCGCGTCGAGCGGCTCAGGCTGATCCCGGGCGTGCTCGTCGTGCTCGCCAACCTCGGGTTCGGGGCTCTGCTCGTCGCGCTCAAGCTGGTCCTCGGGCACTGATCCCGTCGTGGTGGTTCCATACGAGAGGACCCTGGTCGCGAAAAAGGAGCACTCCGAAATGAGCACTGTCACGAGCCTCCGAGGACGGCACCTCCTCACGCTCAACGACTACTCGGCGGACGAGATCATCTATCTGCTCGACCTCTCCGCCGAGCTGAAGGAGGCCAAGCGCGACAGGCGCGAGGAGCAGCACCTCCGCGGCAAGAACATCGCGCTCATCTTCGAGAAGGACTCGACCCGGACGCGCTGCGCCTTCGAGGTCGCGGCGTACGACCAGGGTGCGCACGTGACCTTCATCGGCCCGTCCGGCTCACACATGGGACGCAAGGAGTCGGTCAAGGACACCGCGCGCGTGCTCGGCCGCATGTACGACGCGATCGAGTACCGCGGCTTCGGCCAGGAGATCGCCGACGAGCTGGCGGCCCACGCCGGCGTGCCGGTCTACAACGGCCTGACCGACGAGTGGCACCCCACGCAGATCCTGGCCGACTTCCTCACCTTCCGCGAGCACGTGCCGAAGCCGCTGGACGAGGTCGTCTTCTGCTATCTCGGCGACGCCCGCTTCAACATGGCCAACACCTACCTCGTCGGCGGCGCGAAGCTCGGGATGGACATCCGGATCGCCGCACCGAAGTCGCTCTGGCCGCAAGACGACGTCGTCACGCTCGCTAACGGGTTCGCCGCCGGGACGAGCGCGAGGATCACGATCACCGAGGACGTTGCCGAGGCGGTCGCAGGTTGCGACGTACTGCTCACCGACGTCTGGGTCTCGATGGGCGAGCCGGCCGAGGCGTGGGCGGAACGGATCGAGCTGCTGAAGCTCTACAGGGTCGATGCAGAAACCATGGCCATGACGGGAAACCCGGAGGTGAGGTTCATGCACTGCCTGCCGGCGTTCCACAACCGGGAGACGACCGTCGGCGAGGAGCTCTACGAGAGGTACGGCCTGGAGGCGCTCGAGGTGACGGACGAGGTCTTCGAGTCGCCGGCGTCGCTCGTCTGGGACGAGGCCGAGAACCGGATGCACACGATCAAGGCCGTGCTCGTGGCGACCCTGGCGACGTAGGAGGCGAGAACGATGGCGACGACTGTCACTCCACCGACCGAGGCGCCCGAGCAGAAGCAGTGGTTCGCGCTGGACGGTGAGCAGGTCGCCGGCGAGCTCGGCGTCGACGTCCACAGCGGCCTCGCGCCCGACGAGGCGTCGAAGCGGCTGGAGCAATACGGGCCCAACGCGTTCACGGCCGCGGAGACCGAGCCGCGCTGGCGCGCGTTCGTGCGCCAGTACCGCGACCCGATGCAGATCGTCCTGCTCGTCGCGGGCATCGGGAGCATCTGGCCGCTGCACGAGCTCGGCACGGGCCTCGTGCTGCTCGGGCTCACGCTGCTCAACGCCGTGCTCGGGCTGAACCAGGAAGGCAAGGCGGCCGCTGCCGTGTCCGCGCTCCAGAAGATGATGATCGTCAAGGCCAAGGTCCGCCGCGGCGGTGAGCTCGTCGAGCTGCCGGCGGAGCAGATCGTCCCGGGCGACGTCGTCCAGCTCGAGGCCGGAGACGTCGTCCCGGCGGACGGCCGCCTCCTGCGCGCGGCGACGCTCGAGATCGACGAGTCGGCGCTGACCGGCGAGAGCATGCCGGTCTCGAAGGGCATCGAGACGGTCACCGAGGCCGAGGCGCCGCTCGGCGACCGGACCGACATGGCCTACATGAACACCAACGTCACCCGCGGCGCCGGCGAGCTGGTGGTCACGACCACCGGCATGGCGACCGAGGTCGGCCACATCTCCGGGATGCTCGCGGAGGAGAGCGAGCAGGCCTCGCCGCTGACGAAGCAGCTGAACAAGCTGACGAGCCAGATCCTCGTCATCTCCGGCACGGCGCTGGTGATCTCGATCGTCCTGAACATGTCGCGCGGCGACTCGTTCAAGACGACGTTCCTCGCCGCGATCGCCTTCGCCATCGCCGCGATCCCGACCGGCCTCCCGGCCGTCGTGACGGCGATCCTCTCGATGGGCACGCAGACCCTCGCGAAGGCCAACGCGATCATGAAGCGGCTGCGCTCGACGGAGACGCTCGGCTCGACGTCGGCGATCAACTCCGACAAGACCGGGACGCTGACGCTGAACCAGATGACGGCGGTCGAGCTGACGATCCCGGGCCGCCGCTACACGATCGACGGCAACGGCTACTCGACGCAGGGGTCGATCAAGAAGGTCGCGGGCCAGCCGGACGTCGACCTCGAGCCGTTCATGCAGCCCATGGTGCTCGCGTGCGACGCGGTCGTGAAGGACGGCGAGCTCGTCGGCGACCCGACCGAGGGCGCGCTCGTCGTGCTCGGCGAGAAGGGCGGACTCTCGACGACGGCCACGCGCGAGGAGTACCCGCGCATCGCCGAGCTGCCCTTCGACGCGGCGTACAAGCTGATGGCGACCTTCCACCGGATGAAGGACGAGTCCGGCCGCTCGGTCGTGCGCTGCTTCGTCAAGGGCGCGCCCGACCAGCTGCTGGCGCGCGCGACGGAGACCCTTTCGCCCGAGAACCTCTCGCCTGTCGCCGCCGGTGACGCGTTCAAGCAGCGGTACGAGGCGGAGAACGAGCGCCTCGGCGAGCAGGGCCTGCGCGTCCTCGCCACCGGCCGGAAGGACTTCGACCCGGAGAGCTTCGACCCGAACGCCGACCTGCTGCCGCTGCTCGACGGGCTGACGCTGCTCGCGCTCGTCGGCATCGTCGATCCGCCTCGGCCGACGGCGAAGGACGCGATCGCGAACGCCCACGGCGCCGGCATCCAGGTGCGGATGATCACGGGCGACCACGCCGTCACCGCGGCGGCGATCGCGAAGGACCTCGGCATCTCCGGCCGCGCGATCACCGGCGCGGAGTTCGGTGCGATGAGCGACGACGAGCTGCTGGCGCAGATCGACGAGATCGGCGTCATCGCCCGCGTCACGCCCGAGCACAAGGTGCGGCTCGTGGACACGCTCAAGCGGAAGGGGCACATCGTCGCGATGACCGGAGACGGCGTGAACGACGCGCCCGCGCTGAAGCGCGCCGACATCGGCATCGCGATGGGCATCACCGGCACCGAGGTCTCGAAGGAGGCCGCGGCGATGATCCTCACCGACGACAACTTCGCGACGATCGTGAAGGCCGTCGAGCTCGGCCGCGGGCTCTACGACAACCTGACGAAGTACATCCGCTTCCAGATGGGCGCCCTGTTCGGGCTCGTCGTCACGTTCCTCGGCGCTGCCGTCTTCAACATCGTCGCCGGCGTCGCCTTCGTGCCGCTCCAGACGCTGTACCTCAACTTCACGACGCAGGTGTTCGAGGCGATCGGGCTCGGCTACGGGGAGCCGGCCGGTGGACTGATGAAACGGAAGCCGCGCGACCCCGAGGCGCAGATCCTGCCGAGGCCGAAGCTGCTCTGGCTCGCGTTCGTCGGGCTCGTGATGGGGGGCGTCACGATCGGCGTGATCGCCTGGGCCGCTCACGCGTACGACACGCCGACGGCGCGCACGATGGGCGTGACGTCGTTCGCGATCGCGAACCTCTTCTACGCCTTCTGCGAGCGCGACGAGCTGCAGTCGGTCTTCAGCCTCGACGTCCTGCGCGACCGGAAGTTCCTGATGCTCTCGGGCCTCTCGGTGCTGGCGATCCTGCTCGCGCCGCAGCTCGACGTGCTGAACCGGATCCTCGACACCGTGCCGCTGACGCTGCACATGTGGTTGATCTGCATCGTCTCGGGCTTCGCGCCCGTCGCTGCGACGGAGATTCGCAAACTGTTCCTCCGACGCCGGGCGGACCAGGAACCGGCCGAGGAGACGGTCTCGGCGACGGTCGCCGCAACGACCACGAGCGGCCTGTGAGCACCGAAGGGGCAGTCGCAACACCGCAGGAGGCGGCCGGCGACCAGCGCCTGGCGATCCTGCTCTCGATGGCGATGTTCGTCCTCGTCGTCGACACCTCGCTGATGAACGTCTCCATCTCGGCCGTCGTGCACGACCTGCACACCACGGCCAGCGGCGTCCAGTCGGCGATCGCGCTCGAGGCGCTCGTCTCGGCGGCCTTCATCCTGATCTCGAGCAAGATCGGCGACCTGATCGGCCGCAAGCTCGCGTACATCCTCGGCCTGCTCGGCTACGCGACCGGGGCGATAGCGATGACGCTCGCGCAGAACCTGCTCTCGATCGTCGTCTTCTGGGCGATCATCGGCGGCCTTGGCGCGTCGCTCCTGCTACCGGCGATGCAGTCGCTGATCCACGGGAACTTCGAAGGGCCGATGCAGCGGAAGGCCTACGCGCTCGTGGGCGCCGCGGCCGCGATCGCCGCCGCGGTCGGGCCGCTGCTCGGCGGGTTCATCACGACCTACCTGTCGTGGCGCGTCGCGTTCGCCGGAGAGGCCGTGATCATCGGGATCGTCCTGCTGGGCCTCAGGCTCGTCCACGACGTCCCGTACACCGGCGCTCGCGGCGTGGACGTGGTCGGTGCCGTGCTCTCCGCGGTCGGAATGGGCGGCGTCGTGCTCGGGATTCTCATCTGGGAGAAGGGCGGCGGCGCGGTCGGCGCGCTGATCGCCGTCGGGCTCGTCGCGCTCGGGTCGCTCTACTGGTGGCTCTCGCGCCGCAAGCATCAGGGCAAGCCGGCGCTCCTCGACATCGGGCTCTTCTCCTCGAAGTACTTCCGGCTCGGGATCTCGGGCCAGACGCTTCAGCAGATCGCGCTCGGCGGGATGATGATCGCGCTCCCGATCTACCTGCAGATGGTGCTCGAGTACAACGCGCTCGAGGCCGGCCTCTCGCTCGCGCCGCTCTCGCTGAGCATGTTCTTCGTGGCGCTGCTCGCGGGCCGGAAGGCCGGCAACCGCAGCCCGAGCAGGATCATCCGCGCCGGCTTCTTCCTGCTGGCCGTCGGGGTCGCCGTGCTGATCCCGATCGTGCCGCGCGCGCATTCGGGCTGGTGGATGGTCGTCCCGCTGCTGATCGCGGGGTGCGGGCTCGGGCTGCTCGTCTCGCAGCTGAACAACTACACGCTGGCGCCGATCGAGGAGGAGCGCGTCAGCGAGGCCGCGGGCGTCAACTCGGCCGGCGGCTCGTTCGGCCTCTCCTTCGGGCTCGCCTTCGCCGGGGCGATCATGCTCGCGTCCCTGTCGTTGATCTTCACGCACCTGACGAACGACAGCGCGGTGCTCTCGCCGACGGAGAAGACGCAGGTCTCGAAAGGCCTCGAGAAGAACGCCGAGGTGATGACGAACACACACCTCGACGCGCTCCTCGCCGGCCAGCCGGCCGACGTCAAGGCCGAGATCCTCCACATCAACACGAAGGCGAGGCCGCGCGCGCTGCAGATCGCGTTGCTGATCCCGCTGCTCGCCGCGCTGCTCGGGCTGATCCAGAGCTTCCGGATGACGCGGCTGCCCGACCTCGAGCCCTCGTCGGCGGCCGAAGGGATGCTCGCCTAGCGGAGGGCCTCGAGCTCGTCGCTGCTCAGCTCGAGCTCGAGCGCGGCGAGGTTCTCGCGCACATGGTCGATCGACAGGCTGCCGGGGATCGGGAGCATCGCCGGCGAGCGCCTGAGCAGCCACGCGAGCGTGATCTGCGCCGGCGTCGCGCCGTGCCGTTCCGCGATCTCCGCCACCGGACGCCCGCCGTCGTCGCGCAGCGGGAAGTACGGGACGAAGACGATGCCCTCCGCCTGGCAATGGTCGACGACGTCCTCGTAGCGCCGCTCCGCGAGGTTGTAGTGGTTCTGGACGGCCGCGATCGGCACGACCTCGCGCGCCCGCTCGATCTGCTCGACGTCGACGTGCGAGAGGCCGACATGCCGGATCTTCCCGGCCTCGCGGCACTCGGCCAGCGCGGCGAGGCTCTCCTCGAGCGGCGTCTCCGGGTCGACGCGATGGAGGTAGTAGAGCGAGATGCTCTCGACCCGCAGGCGGCGGAGGCTCTCGTCGACCTGCGCGCGGAGCTGCTCGGGGCTGCCGGTGCCGGGGGCAAAACCGCCCTTCGTCCCGACGACGACTTCCGGGCCGGGCGAGGCCGCGCCGATCGTCCGCTCGCTTGCGCCGTCCGTGTAGGTGTGCGCCGTGTCGACGTAGCCGACGCCGGCCGCGACGGCCAGCCGCACGAACTCCGCGTTCTCGGGCGTGTCCCGGAGCCGGTTCGTGCCGAGCCCGATCCGCGCGACCTCGACGTCGCCGAGCGTCAGCGTCGTCTCCACGCCGCCACCGTACCTGCGGGTGCTGCGAGGCAATCGCTCCGGGCTAGAGTGAGCGGCGACCCGTTTCGAGTGGAGGTGATCGGACGTGAGTGAAGCGGCCGAGAAGGCAATTCTGGCCGGTGGGTGCTTCTGGGGCATGCAGGACCTGTTCCGGAGGCAGCCCGGCGTGCTCTCGACGAGGGTGGGCTACTCCGGCGGCGACGTCGAGAACGCGACCTACGGGAACCACGGCTCGCACGCCGAGGCGATCGAGATCCTGTTCGACCCCGAGCAGACCTCGTACCGGGACATCCTCGAGTTCTTCTTCCAGATCCACGACCCCACGACGCTGAACCGTCAGGGGAACGACATGGGCACGAGCTACCGCTCGGCGATCTTCACCCTCGACGACGAGCAGAAGCGCATCGCCGAGGAGACGATCGCGGACGTCGAAGCCTCGGGCCGCTGGCCCGGGAAGGTCGTCACCGAGGTCGCGCCCGCGGGGCCGTTCTGGGAGGCCGAGCCCGAGCACCAGGACTACCTCGAGCACTACCCGAACGGCTACACGTGCCACTTCGTCCGCCCGGACTGGGTGGTGCCTGCGCGCGCCGAAGCGCCTGCGTCCTAGTTCCTCCTGCCGAAGATCGACAGCAGGAGCAGGAAGACGTTGAGGGCGTCGAGGAAGATCGACGCCGCGAGAAGCGGTGCGCTGCGGATGTCCTGCGCGCGGCGCAGCCGCTGGAAGTCGTAGGCCGTCAGGCCGGCGAAGATCACGAGCCCGAGGATCGCGTAGATCAGCTGGCCGTTCGGGATCTGGACGAAGATCAGGACGATCCCGAACACGATCAGCGCGATCAGCGCCCAGAAGAAGTAGCGGGCCACCGCGGACAGGTCGCGCCGGGTGGCGTACCCGTAGGAGCCGAACCCGGCGATGAACAGCGCGGTCGCTCCACCCGCCTGCCAGAGGACCTGCGGGTTCGTGCTCGCGTAGTACACGATCGTCGGCGACACGGCGAGGCCGATCAGGACGCCGAACGCGAACAGGAGCGTGATCGCGAGCCCTTCGGAGCGCCGCGCCGCGAAGTTCATCGCGAACAAGATCCCGAAGGACGCGATGAAGAAGACCCAGCCCCAGTGGTAGGAGATGTCGCGGCCGAGGTACGCGCCGAGCGCGAACAGGCCTGTGGTGAGCGCGACCAGGCCCATCGTCTGGCCGAGCAGGGTCCCCGACTCGTCGCGGGTCAGCGGCGGTTGGATGACTGCGCCGGGCTGCTCCATTGCGAGCGCGATCGTACGCCTATTCGGTCAGCGACGGCTCGTCCGGCGCCGACAGGCTCAGTACCACCCCGGCCACCGCGGGAGAGGCGTCGATCTTCGCCTCCAGCGCGCGGAGCCGGACGGCCAGGTTCGACTCGGTGTCGTCTCCGGTGAGGTCGACGTCGCCGACCACCGAGACCAGTCGTGGCCCGACGATCTCGAGCCGCAGGTAGGTCACGCGGGCGACTTCGGGCTCGGCGAGCAGCGCCTCGATCGTTGCGGCGCGCACGTTGGGGGATGCTTCCTCCCCGATCAGGAACTGGCGGTTCCGGTTGATCAGCACCGTCGCGACTGCCGCGAGCAGGAGACCGACGAGGATCGATCCGATCGCATCGGGGGTCGAAGAGCCGGTCACCTGATGGGCGCCCAGTCCGACGGCTGCGATGACCAGGCCGATGAGCGCGGCGGAGTCCTCGGCGAACACCGCCCGAAGCGTCGGGTCGCTGGTGGCCAGAACGCCGCCGATCAGGTCTCGCTCCAGGAACTCCGCAGCGGGCCTGGCTTGGCGGACCGAGCGCAGGAACGAGATGCCCTCGAGCACGAACGAGACCGCCAGCACGACGTAGCCGACGACGAAGTTGGTCGCCGGCTCGGGGTGGATGAGCTCCTGCACGCCGTGCGTCACCGACACGGCGGCGCCGGCCACGAACAGGCCGAGTGCCGCGAGCAGCGACCACACGTAGGCCTCCCTGCCGAAACCGAACGGATGCCTGCGGTCGCGGGGCCGGCGCGACCGGCGGTCGGCGACCACCAGGAAGATCTCATTGCCGGTGTCCGCCCACGAGTGCGCCGCCTCGGCCAGGATCGAGGCCGAGCCGGTCACCACCGCTGCGACCGTCTTCGCGACCGCGACGAGGAGATTCGCGGCGAAGGCGACGAGAATCGTCGTCAGGCTCGCGGAGCTGCCGACCCGCGCCGCGCGCGAGAGCCCGCCGAGGAACGGCTCCGAGTTCACAGCACCACCGTCGTGAGATCATCGATCACCGCAGCGGGATCAGCCAGTGGAGGTGTGCGATGAGCGAGCGTCCGACCCGGATAGAGACCGTCCTCTACGACGCCGACGGGAACCGCACCGACGACGAGAGCGTGGCTGTACGGGGGGAGATCGTCGAGCTCGACGCCGAGGGGCGCGTGGTCGCGAGGCGCCCACACGACGGCCTGGACTGGAAGGTCGACCCGAAGTCGCTCGAAGGTGACGAGGGCGAGCTCGCGACGCGTCCGCAACACGACGAAACGTGATCCGGCGTGCGCTCCTCCCGGCGCTCGTCGTCGCCGCGCTCGGAGGCTCGGCTGCGCACGGCGCCACGCCCGGTACGAAGACGTACTTCGTGCTCGGCCAGCAGCTCGTCCCTGTCCAGGTGGTCGCGCGGACCCCGCGGGCTGCGATCGCGAGGCTGGTTGCCGGACCGCCTGCGCGCAGCGGCCTGCGGACGTTCGTCCCGGAGTCGACCCGGGTGCGACATACGTCCCGTTCGGGCTCGACCGCGACGGTTGATCTCAACGCGGCGTTCGCGGCGGGCAGGCCGGGCTGGCGGAACGCGCGGCTCGCCCAGCTCGTCTACACGGTCTCCTCGCTTCGGGGCGTGCGGTCGGTCCGCATTCGCATCGAGGGACAGGAGCCGGCTCCGTCGGCCTTTCCGCTCTACGACCTGAGCGTCCCGCTGACCAGGAGCGACATCGCGCGGCCGAAGAGCAAGCTGCCGCCCTACCCGCAGCCGAGGTTGAAACCGCCCTCGCCGGCGATCAAGAAGCTGCAGCGCCGGCTCGCCGACCTCAGCTTCCTGCCGGCGGCCGACATCGACGGCAGGGCAGGCCCGGAGACGACGTTCGCCGTGACGGCGTTTCAGAAGTGGGCGGGCCTCACGCGAGACGGAGTTGCCGGCTCGGCCACGATGCGGGCCCTCGGGGCGGCCACACGACCGCTGCCGATCATGATCGGCAGCGCACAGCGGATCGAGGTCCTGCTCGACCGCCAGCTTGCGCTCCTAGAGCAGGGAGGCCGCGTCGTGCTCACGGTGCCGGTCTCGACCGGCAAGGGCGAGAACGCGACGCCGCCCGGGTCGTTCCAGGTCTTCCGCAAGGAGGTCAAGTCGTGGTCCTACCCATTCCAGGAGTGGCTGCCGTGGGCGAGCTACTTCTACGGCGGAATCGCGTTCCACGAGTACCCGGACGTCCCGACCTCGGCCGCCTCGCACGGCTGCGTGCGCGTCCCCCGCTACTGGTCGCAGCTGCTCTACCGCTTCGCGCCGATCGGCACGCCGATCCGCGTGCTCACCCGGTCGCTCTGAGCTCGATCGGCCGGGCAGGGATCGAAACCTGCGACCTTAGGAATAGAGCTGGCCGCTTGATTCTCTCGGCTTGACGCATGCCGATATGGGCATATGATGGCTGCCATGGCACGAGCAGCAACGACGTCGGACGTCTTCAACGCGATCGCGGAGCCGCGGCGCCGGGAGATCCTGGTGCTGCTGCGGGCGGGTGAGCGGCCGGTGACCGAGCTGGCCCAGGAGCTCGGGATGGCCCAGCCGCGGGCGTCCAAACACCTGCGGGTGCTGCGGGAGGTCGGGCTGGTGCGGGACCGCAAGGCGGGCAAGCAGCGCCTGTACGGCCTTGACGCCCGCGGGCTGCGACCGGTCCACGAGTGGGCCGGTGGGTTCGAGCGGTTCTGGAACGAGAGCTTCGACCGGCTGGACGCGTACGCGCAAGGCCTCGAGCAGGCAAGGCAGGAGGAGTAGCCGATGAGCGCGACCGACCGCGAGATCGTCATCTCCCGGGTCATCGACGCGCCACGGGAGCTGGTGTTCGAGGCGTTTACCGAGGTGCGGCACCTCTCGCGGTGGTGGGGGCCGGAGGGGTTCACCACCACCACGCGGTCGTTCGAGTTCCGCGTCGGCGGGGCGTGGGACTTCGTGATGCACGGACCGGATGGGACGGACTACCAGGAGTGGATCTCCTGGACCGAGATCGCCCCGCCGGAGCGGATCTCGCTGCTCCACGGTGAGTCCCGCGGCGATCCGAATGCCTTCGAGTCGGTCCTGACGTTCGAGCCCGAAGGTGTGGCGACCCGGCTCGAGATGCGCACGGTGTTCCCCACCAAGGAACTGCGCGACCAGGCGGTCGAGCGCTACCACGCGATCGAGGGCGGCCGGCAGACCCTGAACAAGCTGGCTGCCTACGTCACCGAGATCGTTCGGAAGGGAGCTGAGGGCTGATGGCCGGCAAGGTGTTCTTCAGCGTGTCGATGTCGCTGGACGGCTACATCGCGCCCGAGTCCGTGCCCGCCGAGGACCTCTTTGCGCCCGAGAAGCAGGACGACCCGGACGTCCAGCGCTGGATGGCGCAGTGGACGGAACTGCAGCAGTGGATCTTCCCGCAGCGGTTCTTCCGGGAGAACCTGAAGCTCGGCGAGGGCGGCGAGGAAGGACGCGACAACGACATCGCGCGGGAGACGTTCGAGCGCACCGGCGCCAGCGTGATGGGCAAGCGCATGTTCGACAGCGGCGAGCAGGCGTGGCCGGAGGAGGCGCCGTTCCACACGCCGGTGTTCGTCGTTACACACGAGGAGCGTGACCCGTGGGAGCGGCCCGGCGGCACGACCTTCAGCTTCGTCAACGACGGCATCGAGGCCGCGCTCGCCCAGGCGCGCGAGGCCGCCGGCGACCGGGATGTCCGCATCGCGGGCGGCGGCACGACGATCCTGGAGTACGTGAACGCCGGCCTGATCGACGAGTTCTCGATCGCGCTCTCACCCGTGCTGTTCGGCGCCGGAATCCGCCTGTTCGAGGGCGTGGACGCGGGCCGCGTGGCCCTGGAGCCGGTCCGCGCGGAGCCCTCCCCGAGGGTGACGCACCTGACCTACCGTGTGCGCCGACGGTAGCCGCGCCAGCACTCCACCCAAGCGGCCGCCAGGTTGCCGCCTTCGCAGGTTTCCTTGGATGGGCCGGGCAGGGATCGAACCTGCGACCTTGGGATTAAAAGTCCCCTGCTCTACCAACTGAGCTACCGGCCCGAGATCGAGTCGAGGGTACCCTCCCGCGCGTGCTGAGGATCGACGTCACGCTCGAGATCGCGCGACCGCCGGCCGACGTGTTCGCCGCGCTGATCGATCTCGAGCGCCTGCCGGAGTGGCAGGAGAGCGCACTCGAGTCACGCTCGGACGGCGCGCTCGCGGAGGGCGCGCGCATCTTCGAGCGGCGGCGGGCGATGGGCCGCGAGGTCGAGAACGAGCTCGAGGTGACGAGCTTCGACCCGGGACGGCGGCTGACGCTGACGACCGTCGACGGTCCGGTGCCGTTCACCGTCGACCACCAGCTCGTCGAGCAGGACGGCGGCGGCTCGACGTTCCTGCACGTGATCGCCGAAGGCAACCCGGGTTCCTTCATGAAGCTCGCCGAGCCGATGGTGAAGCGCTACGCCGAGCGTGAGCTGCGCGATGACTTCGAGCGCCTGAAACGGCAGCTCGAGCGCCGATGAGTTCCGCGGCGGCGGGCCGTCTACAGAGCAGTCGAGAAAGGAGATCAGGATGTCCCAGCAGCTGACTTCGTTGGGGAGCATCAGCGCGATCAGCCTGTTCGTGGAGGACGTGCCGGCGGCGAAGGCGTTCTACGAGGACGTGTTCGGCGTCGAGACCGTGTTCGAAGACGACACCTCGGCGTGCGTGAGATTCGACGGCCTGTTCGTCAACCTCGTCTCGGTGTCCTCGGCGGAGGAGCTGGTGGATGTCGTCGCGAGTCGGCTCGCCGGATCGCGCTTCCAGCTGAGCATCTGGGTCGACGACGTCGACGCGGTGTGCTCGGCGCTCGAGGCGCGGGGCGTGACGTTGCTGAGCGGTCCGGTCGACCGGGAGTGGGGGATGCGCACGGCGACCTTCGCCGACCCGGCAGGGCACAGCTGGGAGGTCGCGCAGGCGATCGAACCCTCGAACGCCGCCTAGCGCCGTGCAGTCGGTCAACATCTTCAGCGAGACGTTCGAGGGGCGGCTCGACGTCTCGCAGGCCGTGGGCTCCGCCGCGACCGCGATGTTCGTCTACGACGTCGCGCCCGGCGAAGGCTCGTCGCCGTACCACTACGAGTACGAGGAGGAGTGGCTGCTCGTGGTCGACGGCACGCTCGTACTGCGCGCGCCCGACGGCGAGCACACGTTGCAGCGCGGCGACCTCGTCCACTTCCCGCCGGGGCCGGACGGCGCGCACAAGATCATGAACCGAGGCGACGCACCGGCGCGGACGCTCGTGTTCTCGAGCGCCAGGGTGCCGGCGGTCTCGGTCTACCCCGACAGCGACAAGATCGGCGTCTGGTCCGGGAACGAGGCCGACGAGCTGATCTTCGAGCGCGGCAGCGCGGTGCCGTGGTCGCACGGCGAGGACGGCTGGAACCGAGCCGACGAGCCGCCTCCGGGCTAGCTCGCGAACGTCGGTTGGTCGGGCGGCGGCGGAGCCGCCGAGCCTACGATCCTGAGGATGGCCGATGACTCGACGATTGGTACTTCCGACGCCGTCGGAACATCCGTGCCGACCGACGAAACCCCGGGTCCGCATCCTCAGAAGCCTTCGACGTGCCACGTCGTCCACGAGGATCAGGTCGGCGAGCTCCATCTAACCCGCGAAAGCGCCGAGAGCCTGCTCGCGAGCGACCGTTTCTTCTGGATCGACATCGACCAGCCCACCGAGGACGACTTCGCCGTCCTGCGCGACGTCTTCCGATTTCACCCGCTCGCACTCGAGGACTCGGAGCAGTTCGGCCAGCGTCCGAAGCTGGACGACTACGACGACTTCGTCTTCCTCGTCGTGTACGGCGCCGTTCCCGACGACGATCGGTTGGTCGAGGTGCATTGCTTCTACTCGGAGCGCTTCCTGGTCACGGTCCACCGCGACGATGCGCCGGCCTTCACCGAGGTGCGTCACCGCTACCTGAAGCGCAAGCAGCCGATCGACGACCCCGGGCTCCTGCTCTACCGGATCATCGAAGCGCTGGTCGACAGCTTCTTCCCGATCCTGGCCGACTTCGACGACCGAATCGACGAGCTCGAGAATCAGACGTTCCTCAACGCGGGCGACGAGCAGCTGCAGGAGATCTTCGCGATGAAGCGCCTGCTCGTCGGGATGCGCAAGGCGGTGACGCCGCAGCGGGACATGTTCGGGAGCCTGATGGGCGGCGTCGCCGAGCTGCCCGGGATGACGCGGGAGGACGAGCGCTACTTCCGCGACATCTACGACCACCTGATCCGGATCAGCGACCTGATCGACACCTACCGCGACCTGCTGACCAGCTCGATGGACGTCTTCCTGTCGACCGTCTCCAACCGGCTGAACGTCGTGATGAAGCAACTGGCGGTGATCGCCACGATCTTCCTGCCGCTCACCTTCATCACCGGCTTCTTCGGCCAGAACTTCGGTTGGCTCGTTCGCAACATCACGGGCGGCCCCGCGTTCGTCGGGCTCGGGATCGGCCTCGAGATCGCGACCGTCGTCTTCCTGATGATGTTCTTCAAGCGCCGCGGCTGGTTCTAGCGCACGAATAGCCGGGGTATCCTCGTGAGGTGGAGCGGAAGCTGGCGACGCTTCTGTTCGCCGATCTCGTCGGCTCCACCGCGCTCGGCGACAGGCTCGATCCCGAGCACGCGCGAGATCTGCTGGAGCAGTTCTACGACGCGATGGAAGCGGAGATCGCGCTCGGGGGCGGGACGGTCGAGAAGTTCATCGGCGACGCCGTGGTCGCCGTCTTCGGCGCGCCGGCCGCGCAGGAGGACCACGCGGAGCGGGCGCTGCAAACCGCGCTGTGGATGCTCGAGCGCCTCCGGGAGCTCTTCGGGGACCGCTTAGCGCTGCGGATCGGGGTGAACACCGGAGAAGTCGTGGTCGGGCGGCCCCGCGAAGGGAGCTCGTTCGCGACCGGCGACGCCGTGAACGTCGCGGCGAGGCTCGAGCAGGCGGCGGCGCCCGGCCAGGTGCTCGTCGGCGAGCGCACCGCAGCGCTTGTCGGGGACGCCTTCGAGTTCGGCGAGCCGTCCACGGTCGAGGCGAAGGGTAAGACGGACGGCGTTGCGGCGCGCGAGCTGCGCCGCATGGTCGGGCCCCGCCGCCCGCGGGGCGGCCACGGCCTTGTGTCGACGTTCGTCGGCCGCGCGCGTGAGCTCGACTGGCTAGAGCAGATATCCGCGACCGACGAGCCGCGCTTTGCCCTCGTGGTCGGCGAGCCCGGGCTCGGCAAGACGGCGCTCGTGCGGGAGCTGCGGGAACGGCTCCCGGCCGGGACGACCTTTCGGCTCGGGCGCTGCCTCTCGTACGGCCGGAGCGTGACGTACAGCCCACTCGCGGACGTGCTCAGGCAGGAGCTGGGTCTGCGGGAAGAGGATCCCGCGCTCGAGCAGATCGCGGGCAACGAGATCCTCGGGCTGACTCTGGGGCTCGACGTCGCCGGCGACCTCGAGCCGCGCGCGGCGGTCCTCGCGCTCCAGGATGCCTGGGTGCGCCTCGTGTCGGACATCGGGGCGCGCGGGCCGGCCGTCGTCGTGCTCGAGGATCTGCACTGGGCGAGCGAGCCGCTGATCGGGCTCCTCGCGCGAGTGCTGTCGGACGCGGCCGGGCCTGTGCTGATCCTCGGAACCACGCGACCGGGGCGTGCCGGGCTGCCAACCGGCGAGACGCTGATCCTGGAGCCGCTCGGCGATTACGAGGCGGGCGAGCTGATCGATCGGGCACTCGGCGGACCTCTCGAGGCGGAGGCGCGGGAGCTCGTCGTCCGCCATGCCGACGGGAACCCGTTCTTCGTCGAGGAGGTGCTGTCGGACCTGCTCGACCGCGAGTTGCTGGCGCTGAGCAACGGCCGGTGGGCGCTCGGTGCGGGGGCGTTGACGATCCCCGACTCCGTCCAGGGCGTGCTCGCCGCGCGTATCGACCTCCTCGAACCGCCGGCAAAGGATGCGCTCCTGTCCGCAGCCGTGATCGGCCGCTCGTTCTCGACGGCAGGGCTTGCCGCGCTTGTGGGCTCCGCGGCCGAGGTGCGAACGCTCGTCGAGCGGGGGTTCGTGCGCCCCACCGAGCCCGAGCTCGTCTTCAAACACGCACTCACGCGGGAGGTGGCATACGGCGCTCTGCCGAAGGCCGAGCGCGCGCGGCGCCACGCCGCCTACGCCGATTGGCTCCAGGGCGAGGACGCGAGCGACGGCGTCGCGGGCAAGCTCGCCTATCACTACGCGGAGGCCGTCGAGCCGGCGATCGCCGACCTCGCGTGGCGTGACCGCGACCAGGACGCTGCGAGACTCCGCGCCTCGGCGCTCCGGTGGGTACGCCGCGCCGCGGAGCTCGCGCTCGCCCGCTTCGATCTGGACGACGCTCTCGGGCTGCTCGAACGGGCCGCCGAGCTGACGCCTGGCGATGCGGAGCTCTGGCATTCGATCGCTCGCGTCAACGCTCTCAAGTTCGACGGCACGGCCTTCTGGGAGTCGATGCAGAAGACACTCGAGCTGACCGCCGGCGAGGCTGAGCGCGGCGAGCTCTATGCCGAGCTGTCCTTCGAGTCGACTATGCGCGGCGCGATGTGGAAGGTCGCTCCGGACTGGGCGATGGTCTCGGGATGGATCGGGCAGGCGCTCGAGCACGCCCCGCGGGACAGCCGCGCCTACGGGTATGCCCTGGTGGGGAAGTCGATGCTCGAGGACGACATCACCGCGGCCGAGCGCGCGATCGCGATCGCCGAGCGGCTCGACGACGTTGAGCTCCTCTCGTTCGGTCTCTCCGCACACTCCGCCAACGCTCAGTCCATAGCCGACTTCGCGACCGCCGCCGAGTCAGAGCTGCGGCGGCTCGGGCTCGTCCCGCGGATCACCGATCCGGACCACCTCGCGCTGATCCACTGGGGCTCGGCCACCGCGAAGCTCGGGCTCGGCCAACTCGACGACGCGGAGCACCACGCGCTCCGCCACGAGGCGATCGCCGCCAGGCTGACCCCGCACCACGAGGTGCACGCGATCGGGAATCTGGTCACGCTCGACGAGGCCGCCGGCCGCTGGGACCGGCTGCACGAGCGCACGGAGTGGAGCGAGCGGGCCGTCGCAGCGAACGCCGACACGCCGTGCGTCTACAACCCACGCAACCTCCTTGCCTGTGCGGTCGCGTGCGCGGCGCTCGGCCTCGACGACGAGGCCCGCCGGCTCGAGGCGGAAGAGTCGGCGCTCGGCTTCGAGGGCTATGACTTCTGGCTCGATCCGCTGCGGGCACGGCTCGCGCTGATCCGCGGCGAGCTCGACCGCGTCGAGGCCCTGCTCGCCGGGTCGGAGAAGTGGAGCTGGCAGGTCTACAACTTCGTCAGCTCCATCGCCACCCGCCTCGACGCGCTCGTCGCAGTCGGCCGCGCCGAGGACGCAGTCGAGGACGCCGAGCGCTATGCCATTCCCGGCACCTACCTCGAGCCGTTCGCGCTCCGGACGCTCGGCATCGCCAGAGGCGATTCGGCGCTCGTGGCGCAGGCACAGACGCGTTTCGAAGCGATGGGCCTCGACTGGTACGCCGGGTAGGCGCCGCGCCCAACCTCTCTCGGGTCGCAAAGACGTAGTAGCCGACCGGAACAGGCGTGCATTCCGATGCCCCGCGAGATCGGCACATGGTCCTCTCATACGACCGGGATGAATCGACTCTGGGCGGAATGCTCTTGGGTTGAGGCACTCCGAAGCCGAATGACACCTTGTCCACGCTTGGCGGCGTTTTCCCGCCGCTTCTCTCCTAACCCGCCGCCGGGCTAGGCTTCGTCGTCCGCCCCCGTCGACTAGCGGCCTAGGTCGCAGCCCTTTCAAGGCTGTAGCACGGGTTCGAATCCCGTCGGGGG